>Ga0325401_1002008_pt1 | contig 17739 bp, 16 predicted proteins | sample PopdelMetagenome_FD_205666 | JGI IMG/M metagenome (GOLD analysis project Ga0325401, IMG submission 205666) | Populus deltoides microbial communities from Bellville, Georgia, United States - Xylem-PdKOR-R2 | ecosystem: Host-associated > Plants > Phyllosphere > Stem > Wood/Secondary xylem | place...
ACCCTCGCCGAGCAGGCCATCGAGCTGCCGTCGTGGGCCTTCGGCAACTCCGGCACCCGCTTCAAGGTCTTCGCGACCCCGGGCACGCCGCGCAGCGTCCAGGAGAAGATCGCCGACGCCGCGCGGGTGCACGAGCTGACCGGGCTGGCCCCCAAGGTCGCGCTGCACATCCCGTGGGACACCGTCGACGACTACGGCGCCCTGCGTGCGTACGCCGAGGGCCTGGGGGTGCGGATCGGCACGATCAACTCGAACACGTTCCAGGACGACGCGTACAAGTTCGGCAGCCTGACCCACGTCGACGAGACCGTGCGGCGCAAGGCGGTCGAGCACCACTTCGCCTGCATCGACGTCATGGACGCCACCGGGTCGCGCGACCTCAAGATCTGGCTGGCCGACGGGACCAACTACGCCGGGCAGGGCGACCTCCGCGGCCGTCAGGACCGCCTCGCCGAGAGCCTCGCGACGATCTACGACCGGCTCAGCGGCGACCAGCGCATGGTGCTGGAGTACAAGTTCTTCGAGCCGGCGTTCTACCACACCGACGTCCCCGACTGGGGCACCTCGTACGCGCAGGTGAGCGCGCTGGGCGAGCGGGCGATGGTCTGCCTGGACACCGGCCACCACGCGCCGGGGACGAACATCGAGTTCATCGTCATGCAGCTGCTGCGGCTCGGCAAGCTCGGCTCGTTCGACTTCAACTCGCGCAACTACGCCGACGACGACCTCATCGTCGGGGCGGCCGACCCCTTCCAGCTCTTCCGGATCCTCTTCGAGGTGATCCGCGGGGGCGGGCTGGGTCGCGACTCCGAGGTCGCCTTCATGCTCGACCAGTGCCACAACGTCGAGGACAAGGTCCCCGGCCAGATCCGCTCGGTGCTCAACGTGCAGGAGATGACGGCCCGCGCGCTGCTCGTCGACCGTGACGCGCTGGCCAAGGCGCAGGCCGACGGCGACGTCCTCGGCGCCAACGGCGTCCTCATGGATGCCTTCTACACCGACGTCCGGCCCGACCTGGCCGCCTGGCGCGAGTCGCGCGGCCTGCCCGCCGACCCGATGCACGCGTACGCGGTCTCGGGCTACCAGCGCCGCATCGAGACCGAGCGCGTCGGCGGCACCCAGACCGGCTGGGGGGCGTGAGATGACCAACCCGACGGTCACCGAGCTGCTGGAGCGCAGCCACCGCCTGGGCGTGGAGAAGAAGAACACCAACTACGCCGGCGGCAACACCTCGGCCAAGGGCACCGGAACGGACCCCGTGACGGGGCAGCCGGTCGAGCTGCTCTGGGTCAAGGGCTCCGGCGGCGACCTCGGCACGCTGACCGAGCCGGGGCTGGCCGTGCTCCGGCTCGACCGGCTGCGGGCGCTGGCCGACGTCTACCCGGGTGTCGAGCGCGAGGACGAGATGGTGGCGGCGTTCGACTTCTGCCTGCACGGGAAGGGTGGTGCGGCGCCGTCGATCGACACGGCGATGCACGGCCTCGTCGACGCTGCGCACGTCGACCACCTGCACCCCGACTCCGGCATCGCGATCGCCACGGCCGCGGACGGCGAGCAGCTGACGAAGGACGTCTTCGGCGGCCGGGTGGTGTGGGTGCCGTGGCGCCGCCCCGGCTTCCAGCTCGGCCTCGACATCGCGGCGGTCAAGGACGCGAACCCCGACGCGGTCGGCTGCGTCCTCGGCGGGCACGGCATCACCGCCTGGGGCGCCACGTCGGCCGAGGCGGAGGAGCACTCGCGCTGGATCATCGACACCGCTGCGGCCTACCTGAGCGAGCACTCCCGGCCCGAGCCCTTCGGACCGGCGCTGCCCGGCTACGGGGCGCTGCCCGAGGACGAGCGCCGAGCCAGGGCGGTCGCGCTGGCCCCGACGGTGCGCGCGATCGCCTCCCACGACAGGCCGATGGTCGGCCACTTCACCGACGACCCCGCCGTCCTCGACTTCCTGGCCGCCGCCGAGCACCCGCGCCTGGCCGCGCTGGGCACGAGCTGCCCCGACCACTTCCTGCGCACGAAGGTCAAGCCGCTCGTGCTCGACCTGCCGGCCGACGCCGACCTCGAGGCGGCGAAGGCGCGCCTGCGCGAGCTGCACGAGGCGTACCGCGCGGACTACCAGGCGTACTACGACCGGCACGCCGACGCGGGCAGCCCGGCGATCCGCGGGGCCGACCCCCTGGTCGTCCTCGTCCCGGGCGTGGGGATGTTCTCCTACGGCGCGACCAAGCAGACCGCGCGCGTCGCCGGCGAGTTCTACCTCAACGCGATCAACGTCATGCGCGGCGCCGAGGGCGTGTCGACGTACGCCCCGATCGACGAGGCGGAGAAGTTCCGCATCGAGTACTGGGCGCTGGAGGAGGCCAAGCTCCAGCGGATGCCGAGGCCCAAGCCGCTGGCGACGCGCGTCGCCCTGGTGACCGGCGCCGCGTCCGGCATCGGCAGGGCCATCGCCCACCGCCTCGCCGCGGAGGGGGCGTGCGTGGTGATCGCCGACCTCGACGTCGACAAGGCGCAGTCCGCGGCCGCGGAGATCGGCGGCACCGACGTCGCCGTCGGCGTCCGGGCCGACGTCACCGACGAGGACGCGGTCCAGGCGGCCGTCGACGCGGCGGTCCTCGCCTTCGGCGGGCTCGACCTCGTGGTCAACAACGCCGGGCTGTCGCTGTCGAAGTCGCTGCTCGAGACCACCGCGAAGGACTGGGACCTGCAGCACGACGTCATGGCCCGCGGCTCGTTCCTGGTGTCGAAGGCCGCGGCGAGGGTGCTCATCGACCAGGGCCTGGGCGGGGACATCGTCTACATCTCGAGCAAGAACTCCGTCTTCGCCGGCCCCAACAACATCGCGTACTCCGCGACCAAGGCCGACCAGGCCCACCAGGTGCGCCTGCTCGCGGCCGAGCTGGGGGAGCACGGGGTCAAGGTCAACGGCATCAACCCCGACGGGGTGGTGCGGGGCTCGGGGATCTTCGCCGGCGGCTGGGGCGCCAAGCGTGCCGCGGTCTACGGCGTCGAGGAGTCCGAGCTCGGCGCCTACTACGCCCAGCGCACCCTGCTCAAGCGCGAGGTGCTGCCCGAGCACGTCGCGAACGCGGTCTTCGTGCTGTGCTCGGCCGACCTCAGCCACACCACCGGCCTGCACGTGCCGGTCGACGCCGGCGTGGCGGCGGCGTTCCTCCGGTGAGCGCCCCGGACCCGGTGTTCGTGGCCGTCGACATCGGCGCGTCGAGCGGGCGGGTGATGGCCGCGCGGGTCGTCGACGGACGCGTCGTGCTCGAGCCGGTGCACCGCTTCGACAACGGGGCGGTGCGCCGCGACGGTCACCTGCGCTGGGACCTGAGCGGGCTCTTCGAGCAGGTGCTCGTGGGCCTCGCGGCGGTCGTGGAGCGCCACGGCGGCGTGACGAGCATCGGGATCGACACCTGGGCCGTCGACTACGGGCTGCTCGACGCCGACGGCCGGCTGCTCGCCGAACCCGTCGCCTACCGCGACGACCGCACCGAGGGCATCGCCGACCGCGTCCACGCGCGGATCCCGGCCGAGCGGCTGTACGCGGTCAACGGGCTCCAGGAGCTGCCCTTCACGACGCTCTACCAGCTCCTCGCCGAGCAGTCCGCGCTTGGCTGGGCGCAGGCCCGCCACGCGCTCCTGCTGCCCGACCTGCTCGCGTGCTGGCTCACCGGCGAGCGTCGGACCGAGGTGACGAACGCGTCCACGACCGGCCTGCTCGACGCCCGCACCCGCACCTTCGACGCCGGCCTGCTCGGCGCCCTCGGGCTGCCCGCGGACCTCTTCGCGCCGTTGGTCCGGCCCGGCGAGACGCTCGGCACCGTCACCGCGGAGGTGGCCGCGCGGACCGGGCTCGACCCGGCCACGCGGGTCGTCGCGGTCGGTTCGCACGACACGGCGTCGGCCGTCGTCGGCGTGCCCGCCCATGACCGGGCGTTCGCGTACGTCTCGTCGGGCACGTGGTCGCTGGTCGGCGTCGAGCTCGACGAGCCGGTGCTGACCGAGGAGAGCCGCGCGGCGAACTTCACCAACGAGGGCGGCGTGGACGGCCGCGTGCGCTACCTCCGCAACGTCGGCGGGCTCTGGCTGCTGCAGGAGTCGCTGCGCACGTGGCGCGAGCAGGGCCACGAGGTCGACGCGGACGCCCTGCTCGCCGAGGCGGCCCTGCTGCCCGCCGGCGGACCGGTGGTCGACGTCGACGACGAGCGGTTCATCGCGCCGGGCGACATGCCCGGGCGGATCCGCCAGGCGTGCGGGCGGGCCGGCCGGGAGGTGCCCGGCACCCCGGCGGAGGTCGTGCGCTGCATCCTCGACTCCCTTGCCGTCGCGTACGCCCGCACGGTCGCGCAGGCGGTCGAGCTCTCGGGCGCCGAGGTCGACGTGGTGCACGTCGTCGGGGGTGGTTCGCAGAACGCGCTGCTCTGCCAGCTCACGGCCGACCTCTCCGGGCTCGAGGTGCGCTCGGGGCCGGTCGAGGCCACGGCGCTGGGCAACGTCGCCGTCCAGGCCCGGGCGGCGGGTGTGCTCTCCGGCGATCTCGAGGACCTGCGCGCGGCGCTGCGCGTCGGGCTCGACCTGCGGACCTTCACCCCGCATCGCTCGACGGTCGGGGTGGGTAATGGTCAAACGTGAGACCAGGCCCTGAGAGGATCGCCGCGTGAGGATCGCGCTGTTCGTGACGTGCCTGGCCGACGGGCTCTACCCCGACGTCGGGCGGGCGACGGTCCGGGTGCTGGAGCGCCTGGGTCACACCGTCGAGTTCCCCGAGGCGCAGAGCTGCTGCGGCCAGATGCACGTCAACACCGGCTACCAGAAGCAGGCGGTGCCGCTGGTCGAGCGGTTCGCCGACGTGTTCGCGGGCTACGACGCCGTGGTCGCGCCGTCCGGGTCCTGCGTCGGCTCGGTGCGGCACCAGCACGCGATGCTCGCGCGCCGCTTCGGCTCGCGCGACCTCCAGCAGCAGGTCGACGTCGTCGCCGCCAAGACCTACGAGCTGTCGGAGCTGCTCGTCGACGTGCTCGGGGTGACCGACGTCGGCGCGTACTTCCCGCACACCGTGACCTACCACCCGACCTGCCACTCGCTCCGCCTGCTGCGCGTCGGCGACAAGCCGACCCGGCTGCTGCGGGCCGTCGAGGGCCTGGAGCTCGTCGAGCTGCCCGACGCGGACCAGTGCTGCGGCTTCGGCGGGACCTTCGCCCTCAAGAACGCCGACACCTCGACCGCGATGCTGGCCGACAAGATGCGCCACGTCCTGGACACGGGCGCGGAGGTCTGCAGCGCCGGTGACAGCTCCTGCCTGATGCACATCGGTGGCGGCCTCTCCCGCATCCGCGCCGGGGCCCGCACCCTGCACCTGGCCCAGATCCTGGCCTCGACCCGTGAGGACGCCGCATGAGCGCCGTGATGCTCGGCATGCCCGGAGCGCCCCCGACCTCACCGCGGGGCACCGGCCACCTCCGTGGCGACGAGTCGTTCCCCGCCGCGGCGCGCCACTCGCTCGCCGACACCCAGCTGCGCTCGAACCTCGGCCACGCCACCCGGACGATCCGCGGCAAGCGCGCGGCCGTCGTCGCCGAGCTGCCGGACTGGGAGGAGCTGCGCGAGGCGGGGCGCCAGCTCAAGGTGCACACGATGGCGCACCTGCCCGACTACCTCGTGCAGCTCGAGGAGGCGGTGACCGCGCGCGGCGGGGTCGTGCACTGGGCCCGCGACGCCGCCGAGGCCAACCGGATCGTCGTCGACCTGGTGCGGGCCACCGGGTCGGACGAGGTCGTCAAGGTCAAGTCGATGGCGACGCAGGAGATCGCGCTCAACGAGGCGCTCGAGGATGCGGGGATCGCCGCCTTCGAGACCGACCTCGCCGAGCTGATCGTGCAGCTCGGCAACGACCGGCCGAGCCACATCCTCGTGCCGGCGATCCACCGCAATCGCGCCGAGATCCGCGAGATCTTCCTGCGCGAGATGGGCGACGTCGACCCCGGCCTCAGCGACGACCCGGCCGCCCTGGCCAACGCCGCCCGCCTGCACCTGCGACGCAAGTTCCTGTCGGCGCGGGTCGCGGTGAGCGGGGCCAACTTCGCCGTCGCCGAGACCGGCACGCTGGCCGTCGTCGAGTCGGAGGGCAACGGGCGGATGTGCCTGACGCTGCCGGAGACGCTGATCACGGTCATGGGCGTCGAGAAGCTCGTGCCCCGCTACGCCGACCTCGAGGTCTTCCTGCAGCTGCTGCCCCGCTCGAGCACGGGGGAGCGGATGAACCCCTACACCTCGATGTGGACCGGGGTCACCCCCGGCGACGGGCCGCAGGAGTTCCACCTCGTGCTCCTCGACAACGGCCGCAGCGCGGTGCTGTCCGACGCCGAGGGCCGCGACGCGCTCAACTGCATCCGCTGCAGCGCCTGCCTCAACGTCTGCCCCGTCTACGAGCGGGCCGGCGGGCACGCGTACGGGTCGGTCTACCCCGGCCCGATCGGGGCGATCCTGTCGCCGCAGCTGACCGGGGTCGAGGACAACGCCTCGCTGCCGTACGCGTCCTCGCTCTGCGGCGCCTGCTACGACGTCTGCCCGGTGAAGATCAACATCCCGGACATCCTCGTGCACCTGCGTGTCGAGCACACCGAGGCGCAGGCGGCCGCGAGCCGGGTCCCGACCGCCGAGGCCGCCGCGATGCAGGCGGCGTCGCTGGTCATGCGCAGCCCCCGCCGCTGGCGGCTCGCCCTGCGCGGCGGGCGCCTCGGACGGCTCCTCGGGCGGCGGCGCGGGGTCATCGGTGAGGTCCCGCTGCCGGTGCTCAAGCAGTGGACCGACGCGCGCGACCTGAGCCGGCCGCCGACGAGCACGTTCCGGGACTGGTGGGCGCGCGAGCACGGCGACTCCGGTCCCACCGACGGAGGCGGGCGATGAGCGCGCGCGACGAGGTCCTGGCCCGGATCGCCGACGCGCACCGGCTCGCGCCGCCGCCCGACCTGCCGTACGACGCGCTGACCCGCGACTACCGCCGGGCGGACGCCGGCCCGCAGGACGGCTCCGCGGAGCTGGTCGAGGTGCTCGTCGACCGGTTGCTCGACTACAAGGCCCTGGTCCGGCGCACGACCGCCGACGGGCTGGCGGGCACGGTCGCCGAGGCCCTGCGTGAGCGCGGGGTGCGGTCGCTGGCCGTGCCCGAGGGCGTCGAGGCAGGCTGGCTGGCCGCGGCGACCGACGCCGGGCTGGAGGTGGTGGCCGACCCGGGCCCGGACGGACCGCTGGGCGTGGACGCCCTCGACCGCGTCGACGGCGTGCTGACCGGCTGCGCCCTCGCGGTGGCGGCCACGGGGACGCTGGTGCTCGACGGCACCGCGGGCCAGGGCCGCCGGGTCGTGACGCTCGTGCCCGACTACCACCTCTGCGTGGTGCGGGCCGACCAGGTCGTCGCGGACGTGCCGCAGGCGGTCGACCGGCTCGAGCCCACCCGCCCGACGACCATGATCAGTGGGCCGAGCGCGACCAGCGACATCGAGCTCAACCGTGTCGAGGGCGTCCACGGGCCCCGGACGCTCGAGGTGGTCGTCGTGGAGGGGCCGGCGCTCCCTCCCGATGCCTGAGTACTGCCTCGTCGGTCGAGTCGACCCGAGCCGGCTCGACGAGTACCGCGAGGTCCACGCCCGCGTGTGGCCCGAGCTCCTCGTCGCGCTGCGCGACGCGGGGTGGCGGCGCTACTCGCTCTTCCTCCGCGACGACGGCACCGTGATCGGCTACGCGGAGGCCGACGACCTGGACGAGGCGCAGGCCCGCGTGGCGCAGACCGCCGTGAACCGCCGGTGGCAGGCGGCCATGGCCGGGCTGTTCGTGACCGAGGGCGCGCCGGACGAGGCGTGGGAGCGGGTGCCGCAGGTGTTCCAGCTCGAGCGGCAGCTCGCCGAGGCGGGGCAGGCGTAGCCCCGCTCCACCGCTCAGGCCGGGCGTCGGACCGGGGCGCGGAGCCGCCGCGGACACGCCGGCCGGCCGGGGCCGGACGTGCCACGCTGCGGGCATGCCCAGCGACCCGACCCAGGACCTCACCACCTCCGACCTCCAGGCCGTGCGCCGGCTGCTCGCCGACCTGCGGCAGCAGCTGACCGCGACGCTCGACGACCTCGACGCCCGGGTGGACGCGGCCCTCGCCGCCGACGCGGGACCGGTGCGGGCGTACTCGCGCCCCGCGCCCGTGCCCCCGCGCCGCATGGAGCAGATGACGCGCACCCCGGAGCCGACGGCCGACCTCGACGACCTCGTCGACGTGCTCGCCCCGCGCCTGCTGGAGCGGCTGGTCCCCGGGCTCCGGGACGCCCTGCGCGAGGACGGCTAGCCCGGAGGCTCCACGCCGACCTGCGACCGCGGGCTCAGCCGGCGGCCGGCGCCACGTCCAGCGCCCAGATCACCCCGAACCGGTCCCGGAGCTGGCCGGCGAGCGGCGCCCAGGCGGACGGGCCGAGCGGCTGCCGGACCTCCGCGCCCTCGAGCAGCCCCTCCCAGATGCGCGTGACCTCCTCGGCGTCGGTGCCGTGGACGTAGACGTAGAAGGCGTTGGCGCCCTGGTCGTACGGCTGGCCCGGCCACACGTCGAAGGCCATCACCCGCAGGCCCGCCGGGCTCGTGACCTGGCCCCACACGACGCGGTCCGCCCAGGCGGGCTCGTCCGAGGCGCCCATCTGCCCGTAGGTCATGGCCGTCACCTCGCCGCCGAAGGCGGACGCGTAGAGGTCCAGCGCGGCGCGGGCGTCGCCGTCGAAGTTCAGGTGGGTCGTCGTCTCGATGGTCATGGCGTCTCCTCGTGCTCCCCGGCGGCCCCTGCGGCCGCCGTCGAGGACGAGTCTTCCGGCAGATGCGGTCAGATCGTGTCCTGAACTTCGACCAGACTGGACGGCATGGCCGGCCCCTCCTCGCGCATGCTCGCCCTGCTGTCGCTGCTGCAGGTGCGTCGCGACTGGGCGGGCGACGAGCTCGCCGGCCGGCTGGAGGTGAGCCCGCGGACGGTGCGGCGCGACGTCGACCGGCTCCGCGAGCTCGGCTACCGCGTCGAGTCCCTGCGCGGGCCGGCGGGCGGCTACCGGCTCGCGGCCGGGTCGGACCTGCCGCCGCTGCTCTTCGACGACGACCAGGCCGTGGCGCTCGCCCTCGCCCTCGCGGTGGCGCCGGCGTCCGGGGCCGACATCGCCGAGCCGGCGGCCCGCGCGCTCGCCACCGTGCGCCAGGTGATGCCGGCGCGGCTGCGACACCGGCTCGACGCCGTGCGCGCGGTGGCGACCGCCGGTGCGGTGCAGGCCGACCCGGAAGTGCTCGCCGCCGTGAGCGAGGCCGTCCAGCGCGCCGAGGTGCTGCGGTTCGAGCACCGCTCCGACGCCGGCGGGGATGCGCCCGCGGTACGCCGCGTCGAGCCGTACGCGGTCGTGGCCCGGCACGCCCGCTGGTACCTGCTCGCCTGGGACCTCGACCGGGACGACTGGCGCACCTACCGCGTCGACCGGATGGTGCCGCGAGCCCGGACCGGGGTGCGGTTCACGCGGCGGGACGTCCCGGGCGGCGACGCGGCTGCGTTCGTGGCCGCGCGGTTCAAGGGCTCCGCCCGCGACGACGTGTGGCCGTGCCGCGGCACCGTGACCATGTCCACCGAGGCCGCCCGTACCGTCGCGCCGTACCTGCCCGAGGACGCCGTGGCCGAGGAGGTCGACGCCGGGACCCGCCGCCTCACGCTCGGGTCGTGGTCCTGGGTCGGCCTCGCCGGCGTCGTCGCCGGCCTCCCGGTCGAGGTCACGGTGGAAGGACCGCCTCCGCTCCGTGACGCCGTGCTCGCGCTCGCGGAGCGGCTGCGGACGGCCGGCGGCGGCTGATCGTCGACCAGCGCGGACGGCCGGGCTCAGAGGTCGGGGAGGAAGCGTAGGGCGGACCGTGGTGGTGTCTGCGCCGGCCGTGGACGGAGCCGGACGATCTGTCGACCAGGCGAGGGGATCCTCACCTGCGAGGATCGGCGGGTGCCCCGTCCCGTCCAGGCCCCCGGATCCCCGACCGCCGCCGTGCCGCGCACCGGCACCTCCCTGCTGCTCGGGGCGGTCGTCGGGCTCCTCGTCGGCACGCTGCTCACCAACCTCAGCACCGCCCTGCTCGAGCTGGACGAGAGCGGGACCCTCGGCGCGGCGTGCGAGCACGCCGAGGCGACGATCGCCGGGGCTCCGGGTGGTCTGCTGGTCGGGCTGGCCGCGGCGGCCTGCTTCGTCCTGCTCCGGCGGCGGCACCGGTCCCTCGGTCTGGCCCTGCTCGCCGCCGCCGCGGGGGCGCTCGTCGCGCTCGTCGTCGTGAGCACCCTGCTCTGGCCGCTGGCCACGAGCCTGCTGCCGGTCTTCGTCTGCGCCTACTGAGCGGCGCGCCTCACCCGGTCTTGGTGAACCCCACCGGCATCGCGTCGAGCCAGCGGCTCGGGTGGACCGCCGTGGTGGCGGCACCGGGGGTGCGGCGCACGGCGGCGAGCGCGTCGACCAGGGCGGGCGCGACGGCGGCGGGGGAGTAGCGCTCGAGGGCCCAGGCCCGGTTCGCCGCGCCGAGGTCGTCGAGGTCGCCGCGGGTGAGCACCTCCGCGACCTGGTCCACGACGAGCAGCGGGCGCTGCTCGGGGACCCGCCAGGCGCCGGTCGCCTCGAACAGCTCCGCGCCCCCACCGCCGTCGTAGCCGACGACCACGCAGCCCGACAGCATCGCCTCGACCACGGGCAGGCCGAAGCTGTCGGTGTGGGAGAGGGAGACGAAGACCCGCGCCTCGGCGAGGGTGCGGACGACCTCGGTGCGCGGGAGGTCGGCGATGACCCGGACGGGCTCGCCGGCGGTGCGCGCGTCGACCTCGAGGAGCCGTTCGAGCAGCCGGCCCTCGTGCGGACGCTTCTTCGGCAGGAGCGCGACCCCGCGCTGGACCTCGGCGGGGCCGAACAGGTCGGGGTCGACCGGCGGCGGCACCCGGTGCACCGCGAGGTCGGGGTGCAGGGCCGAGATCACCGCCACGGACTCCCGGGAGACCGTCCAGACCGACGGCGCCGGGTCCCAGCCCGGGTAGGTCGCGGCGGGCGCGTCCCAGGTGGCGTAGGTGTAGAAGTGGTTCTGGTTGAACACGACCTTGCGGGCCCCGGGGGCCGGGTCGACGCCGGGCACGACGGGCGCCTCGGGGTAGAGGAGGACGTCGTCCGCCCCGACGTCGAGGGTCGGGCCGCTGACGACGGGCACCTGGCCCATCCAGGCGGGCACCTCGGGCGTCGGAAGCCACAGCGACGCGTCGACCCCAGCGGCCCGCAGCAGCGCGATGTGGCGCAGGTGGACCTCGACCCCGCCGCTCAGGTGCGGGGTGGCGAAGCTGGCGTAGAGGACCCGGCCGGACACGCGGGTCAGTCTGGCGCGACGGCCGCGGTGCTCGCGACCGGCTCCGCCCGGGCCGCCCGCGCGAGCGCGTCCAGGGCCTCCCGGTCCCGTTCCGGTCGGGGCCGGCCGCCGCCCGGCTCGGTGACGTAGAAGGTGTCGATCGCCTGCCCGGCCAGCGTGGACACGTGCGCCGAGCGGATCGAGAGACCGGCCGCGCTCAGCGAGGCACCCAGCGACCACAGCAGACCGGGGCGGTCGCCCGTACGCACCTCCAGCACCGACGCCGACTCGCTCGCGTCCCCGACCGCCTCGACGTGCACCTGTGCAGGCTCGGGCCGGGCCCGGGACTCGCGCCGGCGGACGGTCTCCAGCGCTCGCCGGTCACCGGTGGCGAGGCGCTCGAGCTGCTGGACGAGGAAGGCCGCGTCGGGCACGTCGGCGACGCGCTCGGCGTCGAGGCGCCAGGTGTTCACCGCGACGGCGCCCCCGGGCAGGTCGATCGTGTGCAGGACGGCGGCGCGGACCTGGACCCCGGCCGCGGCGAGCAGGCCGGCCGTGTCGCTGAACAGCCCCAGGCGGTCCGGCGCGGCCACCAGCAGCTCGACGCCGCCCGGGCGCGGGGCGACCCGGACCCGTGGGCGCTCGTCGAGGGCGACCGAGCGGGCCAAACCGACGTCGACCAGGGCGGCGAGGTCGGGCCGGGCGGCCGGCCCGTCGACGAGCATCCCCTCGACGTGGTCGGCGAGCCCGTTGATGAGGGAGGCGCGCCACGGCGACCACGCGGCCGGGCCCGCCGCGCGGGCGTCGGCGGCGGTCAGGGCCCGTAGCAGCCCGAGCACGTCGCTCCGCCCGCCCACGGCGGCGACCAGGGCGTCCTGCGTACGCGGGTCCGCGTGGTCGCGCCGGGTCGCCAGCTCGGCGAGCGTGAGGTGCTCGCGGACGAGCAGCTCGACGAGGTCCACGTCGGCCGGGGCGAGACCGATCCGGTCGGCCGCCGCCCGGGCGATCGGCGCGCCGACGGCCGGGTGGGCGGGACCCGCCCCGGGCAGCTTGCCGATGTCGTGCAGCAGCGCGGCGAGCAGCAGCAGGTCCGGCCGCTCGACCTCGGTGAGGTGGCGGTGGGCCTCGACGACGGTCTGCACCGAGTGCCGGTCGACCGTGTGCCGGTGCAGCGGGTTGTGCTGGGGGCGCGACCGGATCGGGGCCCACTCGGGCAGCCAGCAGGTGATGGCGCCGGCCAGGTCGAGCGCCTCCCACACGGGCAGGAGGGCGGGCCCGGCCGCGAGCATCTCGACGAGCGCCTCGCGCGCGGGCTCGGGCCACGGGTCGGGCAGCGGGCTCACCCGCGCACCGATGTTCGCGGCGGTCACGGGGGCGAGGGTGAGCCCCTCGCGGGCGGCGAGGGCCCCGGCGCGCAGGCCGACCAGCGGGTCGTCGGCGGCGTCGGCCCGCAGCAGCCCGACCTCCTGCACGCCCGCCCCGCCGGAGACGATCAGCCCGTGGCCCACGGTGCGGTACTCGGGTCCGCGCTCGCGCCGGCCGAAGCCGAGCACCCGGCGCACGGGAGCGGCCTGGCGGGCGGCGCGGACGGTCAGGTCGACGGCGTGCGCCACCCGTCTGGCGTTGAGGCTGACCTCGCGGCGGAGGTCGTCGGGGTCGTCGTGGCCGAGGGTGCGGGCGACGGCGTCGACCTCGCCGGCCAGCAGCCGGTCGAGCGGGCGGCCGGCGGCGAGGTGCAGGGCGTCGCGGACGTCGAGCAGGCGGCCGTACGGCGCCTCGACCCCGGCGTGCGGCCGGTCGGTGAGCCAGGTGGCGGCGAGCGCGCGGAGCATCGTCATGTCCCGGAACCCGCCCCGGGCCTCCTTGAGGTCCGGCTCCAGCAGGAAGGCGGCGTCGCCGGCGCTCGACCAGCGGTCCTCGAGGGCGTCGAGCAGCTCGGGGAGGCGGCGGCGGGCGTTGGTCCGCCAGGCGCCGAGCAGCGCCGTCCGGGCCCCGCTCACCAGGTCGGCGTCGCCGGCGACGAGGCGGAGGTCGAGGAGACCCACGCCCGCGCTCAGCTCGCGCCCGGCGACGGCACCGCACTCGGCGGGCGTGCGGACGGAGTGGTCCATCTTGACCCGGGCGTCCCACAGCGGGTACCACAGGCGCTCGGACAGGGCGTCGATGCCGCCCGCCGCGCGGGCGAGCCGGCCGTCGTGCAGCAGCACCAGGTCGAGGTCGGAGCGCGGGCCGAGCTCGCGGCGGGCGAGGCTGCCGACGCAGGCCAGCGCGACGCCGGAGGCCGGGGCCGAGACCGAGGCGAACAGCGCCGCGAGCCCCTGCTCGACGACGCCGGTCATCGAACGCCGGCGGCCCGGCCCCGCCTGGGCTTCCCAGGGGGACCGGACCGCGACGTCGAGCCGTCGTTCGGTGAGCACGGACCTCAGGTCGAGGTCGTCCTCAGGCACGGGCGTCAGAGGGCGTCGGCACCGCGCTCGCCGGTGCGGACCCGGACGACGTCGTCGACCGGGACGGACCAGACCTTGCCGTCGCCGATGCGACCCGTCCGGGCGCTCTTGACGAGCACGTCGACGATGTCGGTCGCGTCGTCGTCGGACACGAGGACCTCGAGGCGCACCTTCGGCACCAGGTCGACGGTGTACTCCGCGCCCCGGTAGACCTCGGTGTGGCCACGCTGGCGGCCGAAGCCGCTGGCCTCGCTGACGGTCATGCCCTCGACCCCGAAGGACTCCAGGGCGCTCTTCACCTCGTCGAGCATGTGGGGCTTGATGATCGCGGTCACGAGCTTCACGCGTTGACCTCCTTGTCGGCCTCGGTGTCGATCTTGTCAGCAGGGGCGGTGCGGTGGGCGAGGGTGGAGCCCAGCGCACCGGTGGAGCGCAGCGTGCCGGCGAGGTTGCCGAGGTCGTACGCGCTCTCGGCGTGCTCGACGCTGTCGACGCCCTCGAGCTCCACGTCCTCCGCGACCCGGAAGCCGACGGTCTTCTCGAGGACCAGGCCGATGATGAGGGTCAGCACGAAGCTGAACACCAGGACGGCGAGCGCCCCGACGACCTGGCGCCAGAGCTGGTCGACCCCACCGCCGTAGAAGAGCCCGTCGACGCCCGCCGGGGCCGCGGCCGTGGCGAAGAAGCCGACGGCGATGGTGCCCCAGAGGCCACCGACGAGGTGGACGCCGACGACGTCGAGCGAGTCGTCGATGTTCAGCTTGTACTTCAGCCCGACGGCCAGGGCGCAGAGCGCACCGGCGATCGCGCCGAGCAGGATCGCGCCGACCGGGCTCACCGAGGAGCACGACGGGGTGATCGCGACCAGGCCGGCCACGATGCCCGAGGCGGCGCCCAGCGAGGTGGCGTGCCCGTCGCGGATGCGCTCGGTGATGAGCCAGGCGAGGGCGGCCGCACCGGTGGCGACGAGGGTGTTGACCCACACGACGGAGGCCGAGTTGCCCGCGGTGAGGGCGGAGCCGGCGTTGAAGCCGAACCAGCCGAACCACAGCAGGCCGGCGCCGAGCATGACCAGGGTCAGGTTGTGCGGGCGCATCGGGTCGCGCTTCCAGCCGGCGCGACGGCCGAGCACGATGGCGAGGGCGAGGCCCGCGACACCGGCGTTGATGTGGACCGCGGTGCCGCCGGCGAAGTCGATCGCCTTGAGGTTGTTGGCGATCCAGCCGCCGACGTGGGAGACGGTGCCGTCGTCCTCGGTCACGCTGAAGTCGAAGACCCAGTGCGCGACGGGGAAGTAGACGATGGTGGCCCAGACGACCGTGAAGATCATCCAGGTGCCCCACTTGGCCCGGTCGGCGATGGCGCCGGAGATCAGGGCGACGGTGATGATGGCGAAGACGGCCTGGAAGCCGACGAAGGCCATCGTCGGCAGGCCGGCGCCGGTGTCCTCCATCAGGCCCTTGAGGCCGAAGTACTGGCCCGGGTTGCCGAGCAGCCCGGCGCCGACGTCGTCGCCGAAGGCCATCGAGTAGCCCCAGAGGACCCAGACGACGGAGATCGAGGCGAGCGCCCCGAAGCTCATCATCATCATGTTCAGCACGGTCTTGGCCCGGACCATGCCGCCGTAGAACAGCGCGAGGCCCGGCGTCATCAGCAGCACGAGGGCGGCTGAGGTGAGGATCCAGGCGGTGTCGCCGGAGTTCACGTCGAGTGGAGTCATGCTTGCTTCTTCCTGCAGTGAGGACCTGGACGGGAGACGGACGGACTGCTGCCGGGGGACCTGCCCGAGCCGCGGTCGTGGCGGCAGGGGAGGATTGCGACTCGAACTCTGCTGGTCGCGTGTTGCACCGGCGGTGCCGTCGGTTACGGCGGCATGACAGTTCTCACGCGTTCGTGACGGACGCGTTTCACGTGTGAGGTCGCGCCGGACGACGGTCCGCGACCGCTCGAGAGAGGCGGCGGCATGGCCTGGCTGGTCACCGGAGGAGCGGGCTACATCGGCTCGCACGTGGTGCGCGCGTTCCGCGAGGCGGGCGAGGAGGTCGTCGTGATCGACTCCCTCAGCAGCGGCCACGCCGGCTTCGTGCCCGACGACGTGCCCTTCGTGCGCGGCACGATCCTCGACGGCGACCTCGTGCGGCACACGCTGCGCGACCACGCCGTCTCCGGCGTCGTCCACCTCGCCGGCTTCAAGTACGCCGGCGTCTCGGTGAGCAGGCCGCTGCTGACCTACCAGCAGAACGTCACCGGCACCGCCACGCTGCTCGAGCAGATGGACGCCGAGGGCGTCGGCCGGATCGTCTTCTCCAGCTCGGCGGCCACGTACGGCACCCCCGACGTCGACCTCGTCACCGAGGAGACACCGACGCACCCGGAGTCGCCGTACGGGCAGAGCAAGCTGATCGGGGAGTGGCTGATCGCCGACCAGGCGCGGGCCGCCGAGCTCGCCGGCGGGACCCTCGCCCACACGTCGCTGCGCTACTTCAACGTGGTCGGCTCGGCGACGCCGGACCTCTACGACACCAGCCCGCACAACCTCTTCCCGCTGGTGCTGCAGATGCTGCAGCGCGGCGGCACCCCGCGCATCAACGGCGGCGACTACGACACCCCCGACGGGACCTGCGTGCGCGACTACGTCCACGTCGCCGACCTCGCGCACTCCCACGTGGTGGCGGCGCAGGCGCTGGAGTCGGGACGCCCGCTGGAGCCCGTCTACAACCTGGGCAGCGGCGACGGCGTCTCGGTCCGCCAGATCATGGACGTCGCCGCCGAGGTCACGGGCCTCGACTTCACCCCGGAGGTCGCCCCGCGCCGGCCCGGCGACCCGGCCCGCATCGTCGCCTCCGGCGAGCTCGCCGCCCGCGACCTGGGCTGGGAGATGCGGCACTCGCTGCGCGACATGGTGGCCAGCGCGTGGGAGGCGCAGCAGCGCCACTCCGGCTGAGCGAGGGGCCCGCGCACTAGGCTCGCCCCGGGTCGCGCCACGACGGCGCGCCAGCGAGGAGGCAGAGCGTGAGCAACGTGGTCGAGGTCGGCGACATCCGGGACTGGCAGGGCCTGTCGGTGGTGGACGCGACCGGCTCCAAGATCGGGTCGCTCGAGGGCGTCTACTTCGACACCTCCACCGACCAGCCGGCCTTCGCCAGCGTCAAGCGCGGCGTGCCCGCCAAGCTCGTCTTCGTGCCCCTCGCCGGGGCGACGGTCAGCCCCAAGCAGGTCCGGGTCACCACCGACAAGAAGACGGCCAAGGACGCCCCCGCCATCGACACCGACGGCGAGCTCACCTCCGAGCTCGAGCCGACGGTCTACAGCCACTACGGGCTCACCTACGAGCGCGGCGCCACCGGCGAGCGCCGCCTGGGCCGTCGCTGACGCCGCTCCTCGGGCCGACCGTCGAGGGCGGTCGGCGGTGACCGGGCGCCGGGTCCTGCTCGGCCTCGACCTGCTCGCCAAGGCCGCGCTGGTCGTGCTGCTGCTGGTCGCGCTGGCCCACCCCGACCTCGCGAACCTCAAGGCCAAGGGCGCCGGGCTGCGGCTGGTCACCTACCCGCTGGGCGCCCTGGCGGTGCCGATCTGGTGGTGGTTGCGGGGACGCCGGGCCTGGGCCGGACGGCGCTTCCCCTGGGGCGCCGACCTGCTCGTGACGCTGCCGTGGCTGTCGGACCTGCTGGGCAACCGGTTGGACTTCTTCGACACCGTGACCTGGTGGGACGACGTCAGCCACTTCGGGCACTGGCTGCTGCTGACCGCCGGGGTGCTCGCGGCCTGGGCGCCGGGCCGGCGGATCGGTGCGGGCACGCTGGTCATGGTCGGGCTCGGCTTCGGGGCGACGGCGGCGGTGCTCTGGGAGCTGGGGGAGTACGCCGCCTTCATGCGCTTCCTCCCCACCTACGCCTACGCCTACCCCGACACCCTCGGCGACCTGACG
>Ga0325401_1002009_pt1 | contig 17737 bp, 9 predicted proteins | sample PopdelMetagenome_FD_205666 | JGI IMG/M metagenome (GOLD analysis project Ga0325401, IMG submission 205666) | Populus deltoides microbial communities from Bellville, Georgia, United States - Xylem-PdKOR-R2 | ecosystem: Host-associated > Plants > Phyllosphere > Stem > Wood/Secondary xylem | place...
CTTATCAAGAAGTACCAAAATGAGATACGCTCTTTAAAGGAAGAGTTAGAACAATTGAAGAGGGGTATTGTGACAATTCCTCGATTGAAAGACATTGTAGAAGACGACATTGTCCTCCTCAAGCAGAAGGTACTTCTTAAAGAGTTCTACCATCACTTGGAAGATTCTTTCTCTATTTCATAAATTTTCATTTGTTAACTGCAAGATTTAATTTATATGTTTGATCTCAATGTTAGTTTCTTTATTCCTGTCCTTTTCTTCCTTTTCATCCCATGTCCCAATCTTGTATATGACTGTCACTTAATTAATGCATAATGGTTTGATACATTTAGTCTGAATAACCGTTATTATGACACAATTTCCTTGATTTGATTTGATATGTACAGCTAGAAGATGGTCAAGTGAAACTGCAATCAAGATTGGAACAAGAAGAAGAAGCTAAAGCAGCCCTATTGAGCAGAATACAGCGGCTGACAAAATTAATTTTGGTGTCAACAAAAGCTTCACAACCATCAAGGATCTCTCACCGCCCAGGTCCAAGGAGGAGGCATTCCTTTGGAGAAGAAGAGGTACTTGGAGCAAATTTGTTTGATTTTTTTGTACTTCTATCTATTTTTCTCTTGAACTATGATTTTATTGTTGTATAAAATCTTGGATTATGACTTTTATCTCTAATGCTTTCCTAATCTGGAACTCTTTAAGTGGGAGCCTCTGTATAGCAGGGCTTCACCCCTTATTTTTCTGCACTTTCTTATATCTGATTATGGTTGCTTATGTGTAATTTGCAGCTTGCATACCTACCGTACAAGAGGCAGGACTTGATATTGGATGACGAAAATATTGACTTGTATGTTTCTCTTGAAGGAAATACTGAAAGTGTGGATGAGACACTGAAAGAGGAGAAGAAAACCCGAAAGCATGGATTGCTGAACTGGTTAAAGCTACGGGTATGCGTAATTCAAAAGATTTATCTGCATGTTTTTATACTGGTTCTCTTGTAAAACAAAGTAAACTTGTTATTTTATCAGCTAGAGTGATCCTTAAATGATCGGATAGCCTCCTTTTAATAGTTCCAAATTTTGGTTTTTATTCTTTTAGTTCCTTACTTTGGAGGATCATCCCTCTTGTAAATTTCAGCACTGATACAATTGAATTCAATTTTCTTTTTTCTTAGAAATATCTATTCTTCTTGATTAGAAACGAGATAGTGGATCGGGAATGAGCACCAGTGACAAATCAAGTGGAGTTAAATCTAATAGTACACCTTCAACACCTCAAGCAGAAAACAGCAATTATTATGCAGAATCCAGACTTTCACATCCTTCACTTGCAGAAAGCTCTCCATCAGCTGATCTTCTATCTGAGGTCAGGCAGGATAGAGAGGTACCTGAGGACAATTTCCTCGAGCAGGAAACTCTGGTATGCTAATGGTCCTTTCATTTAATTGTGTATTCTTTCTTCTTTTTGGCTGGGGATGATTACCATGGTCTGCATGCTTAATTTTCATGCTTTGCTGATTTCTAGAATAGCATAAAAACAAGTGATCAGATTGATCTTCTGAGGGAGCAGCAGAAAATTTTATCTGGAGAGGTGGCACTCCATTCAAGTATTTTGAAGCGATTGTCTGAGGAGGCTTCAAGGAATCCCCTGAAGGAACACATACAGGTATTGTGTTGTTCCTATACCTCCTTTTGTTATTAGCTGCTCTTAACAGGCTGAGAAATTTTGCATCATCATACTTTTGTATTTAAGTTGGAGATGAAGAAGTTGAGTGATGAAATCAAGGTGAAGAATGAACAAATAGCTTTGTTGGAAAAGCAAATTGCTGATTCCATCATGACCTCTCACAACAGCATGGCTAACTTGGAAGCATCCCAAGTAAGTTTAGCTCCCTTATGGTAGCACAAACTCCTTGTATATGGCAGCTGCAAGTCCATCTTTAAGCCTTTTGTCTTTGTATGCTTGCAGACGATTGCTGAACTGACAGCTCAATTGAATGAGAAGTCATTTGAACTCGAGGTGATGTTCCTATACAGCTTGGCCTAAGAAAATTTGTCATTAGCTCTGAACTGAATATTAACATGTTCGATAATCACTCGAAAGAATCATTTGGAAACCTTTTCATCCTCCATCTAAATTCATTTGCATAACAAATTGGAGTCATCAATAAGAACAATGCAACACATTATAAAGTCATGGGTAATGGTATCCAAGTTGTGTGAACAGACTTATTCAATGGGTTCCTTTTGTTTTAGTCAATGATACATACCCATGGTTTTCTTTTAGGCATCTGATTTTATTAATTTGGCCTGATGATTGTTGTATTGCTGTATACTGTTTCAGGTTAAAGCGGCAGATAATTGTATAATTCAAGACCAGCTCAGCCAAAAGGTCAAACAGTTAACATTTTTTTTTTTTGTGCGTGTGTTGGTAGCTTTCACTGTTTTGCAAGCTGTGTTGTCGGTTGATGGCAGGTTCTAACTTGACATTGCCTCTCCATCAGATCTGTGAATGTGAAGGATTGCAGGAAACAATTGTCTCTTTGAAGCAGCAGCTCTCAGATGCACTGGAGTCAAAAAATATTAGCCCTCTAGCTAGCTACTCTCAACGAATTTCTGAACTAAAAAGCTTCCATGCACAACATCACATGAACAAGGAAACTGCAGCATCAAAAGATAGAAATGAAGATTTGCTTCTACAAGCACAGGTATGTATTTAAACCTTTTGGCACCCCAATCACGTATTATTTTGGTTGCTAGAGCACTATTTCCTTTTTCAATGCTTCCCCACCAGAGGTAAAAGATTTAGAAACTAAGGAAGATCTCAGATTTCATTCTGAGCTCGTGACGCTAAATTTTCTGATAATACCATTAAAATGTCTACAAGGTTCTCATACCTTAAGAAACCAAAATAGAAGCTTGTAGGATCTCGAGGATCACCATCCCAAGGAAAATATGTATCGCCCATAACATGTAGCTTTGAGGAAAGTTAGGTTGGCTGTTCTATTTAAATTGAAGAAACTACTTTGAATTAAGAAGTGTATTCTTGTGCCAATTTATACTTGTGGTGGATCATCAAGAAAAACAAGCTTTTTGGTGGATTGCAGACATATAGATGGAAAATTCTTTGCTTGGCTTTCTGTATCTCTTCATATTGTGTTTTTACTAGTGACAAATTTTACAGCATAATTTCCATCATGTGATGGCTTTTGAAGTTGCATTTCTCATACAAGTACGAGAGGTGAATCCTTACTTTTCCTTGATCAGGCCACTGAGATGGAAGAACTGAAGCAAAAAGTTGATGCACTAACAGAATCAAAAGAGCAGTTAGAAACTCGGAACCAAAAATTGGCCGAGGAGAGTTCATACGCCAAAGGGCTAGCATCAGCTGCTGCTGTTGAGCTCAAGGCATTATCAGAAGAAGTGGCGAAGCTTATGAATCATAATGAGAGATTAACTGCCGAGCTGATAGCATTGAAGAACTCCCCCACTCAGCGTAGAAGTGGCAGTACTGTTCGAAATGGCCGGAGAGACAATCACATGAAACACCAAGACCAAGTTGGGGCAGCCTCAGAGCTCAAGAGAGAGTTGGCTGTGAGTCGAGAAAGAGAAGTTCAATATGAAGCTGCTCTTATGGAGAAGGATCAAAGAGAGACTGATCTTCAAAGGAAAGTTAAGGAATCCAAACAAAGAGAAGCTTATCTGGAAAATGAACTTGCTAACATGTGGGTTCTCGTTGCGAAGCTGAAGAAATCCCAAGGAGCTGAAATGGATGTCTCCGAGGCAACAGGACATGACGGTTTAGGAATCTGAATTTTATCCATCCAGCAAGAGGTGATTTAAGGCTTTTGAATGTTTCAGAAAGGTCTTCTGGCAGAAGGTTTGAGAGTAGTGTATAGAAGATTGTGTTGTGCATAGCTCATTCCAAGATAGGAGTGTTTGTGTATTCCAATTATATTTTTTTATTCTTGATACGTGAAACATGTTGATCCAAATTCGAGGCCTTCCTTTTCATTTTCTGTTAATATTTGTACGAACTAAATGCTTTTGTTGGTTCATGCGGGGGTCTAATTGCGAATTAATGCTTGTTTGATTAATCATTTGTGTTTTGTGTTGCCTAGACTGGGTATTATTCAATGTAGAGTGTAGACTGATTAGGCTCATGCTGATCTTTTGTATGTTTTCCCGTACAGGTCGGTCTGGTGTTTTGAACTTGGAAGAAATTCTTGCCCTAATTTTTTCCCCGCACAAACACAACAGCTAGTTTCTTTCCAAGAATTGTAGACATTTTCGGGCCTTAAAGAGGAGAGTCAATGATAGCAAAAAAACCAAGTGACAAAGACCCAAAAGCCTCTGAAAGAAAATATATAATTTTTTGATCTGAAGCGCATTAAGTAATAGATCATTGTGCATTAAAAACAAAGATGTTTGTAAAGCCCCTTTGCCTTTTTTTTTTATTTATTTTGCTCTTAAAGTTAATTTTAGTCATTTCCCTATTACCAAATAATATTGTAAAAAGATCGACCGATATGATTAATGTGTTGTTATAAAAAAAAAGCTATTTTACCTGTAGATGACGAGTTTATTAATTAATGATTTTACCAAACTTGAATCAAGATTACACCCACGACAAGTAAGAACTTTAAGAAATGCCTACACATATAGAGATTAGAGAACCTTTTCTAAAAAGCTTCAAGCTGGTCCAAGCCCTAGTCTCAACTCCAAGTCCAAGTCTTCATCGCCATTTTTACCAGAGGTGAACTTGGTATCACCATTTTCTTTCCTAGAAACCTCAACAATAGGATTAGTTATGGTTCTCGCAAGATCCATATCTACCCCGTTATTAATCTTGACACCATGAATCAGTACTGTCGTTATATTTAGTAGTCTCCCACCTCGAGGAGCCTCATTAGCCCTCTCGTAAGGATGAGAACGATGAGTTTCAATATTTAACTTTATATTTTTCTCAAGGCCCCCTTGTGGTCGTGTCGACGTGGATTCGTCTCCAGTTTCATAATCGACACCAGACTGCACCCCTGGGGTTGGAGCACCATGAGTGAACTCGGATCCATGTCGTGGTGCAACTGGTGGCTCAACATCAATGGAAGGAACAGGGACTCTTATGACCCTTCCTACAGTTCCGGGCACGTATTTTCTTTTTCTTTTTTTACTGTGGGCATTATAATGGCCACCTAATGCATGCCCGCTCTTGAATTCTCTGTCACAAAGTGAACATATGTATCTACTTCTAAGCTTGGAAGTGACAGTACTTCTTTCATCAGAACTTGTATCATCATCTTTTCCCACCATCAAGAATGAAGAAGATGGATGGATTTAGAATGGGGGAAATAATGAAGAGAAGAGACTAACAGTTGTTTTACGATGAAAACAAGGATAATTATATAAGAGAGGAGGAGAGATATTCTTCATGTATAAGAAAATGACTTGGTGAAGAGTATATAAAGGAGTTTCGTACTTCAAAATAGCTTAAAAACTGTGTTGAACTGAATTAGATTTTGTAAGTTGTGACAGATTTACTGTATAGACACAGAGGCAACCCCACTACATGATCTAATCTTTTAATATAATGCTTTTTATAAGGAAACAAAGGTTAATAATATTAGAAAATAATTTATGTTTTTTAGGCTTATGATCCCTTGGAAAGATGAACAGAATCTAGTATTTTTTGGTATCTTTGGACTCCCTTTTAAATTTTTTAACTAAAATTTGGAAATTACTATTACTTGAGTTTTTTTACATGGAATGATTATAGGTGGCCCTGACAATATACACATATGAGATCCAGAGGTGTCAATCAAATTTCTCACCAAAATAAATTCTCTCCAAATTCTCACCTTTTTTTTCCCCAACCCTCTGATTTGTTCAAATGATGTTCCAGTGAAAAAGCATGCTTACCAATTAAAACGCATGTATTACATTGATATCTCTCTAGATTTTTGTTTCCTTTTCTCTCTAAAGAATCTATAGAGTAAGAAATACGCATGTATTACATTGATATCTCTCTAGATTTTTGTTTCCTTTTCTCTCTAAAGAATCTATAGAGTAAGAAATAAGCATGTTCTCACGCGCTATACTGCGGGTTTATATATTTTTAAAAAAATAATATTTAGGTGATATAAATGATTTGTATTTTTGTTATAAAAAATAATGTCTAGATGATACAAATATATTATAAATAAATAAAAGAAATTAACGGTTCGAGTTATAATACTGACTAAGATAAATAAGTTGGTTTTGTTTTAGTTAGAGAGTAAAAGAAAATTTAGACAATAATATTAATCGGAAAATATTTTAAAAAAATATTATGATACCTTGGAAAAAAAAAACAAAAGGAGCACAAAATCAGATAAAAAAATTGGACCGGGTTAACAAACACAGAAGAATATAACGGTGAAAAAAATTAACTACACAAAAAATCTAAAATAAAAAAATGATAATTAAAAAAATAAAGCTGAAAATCAAAATAAAAAAAATAAAATAGATTGAAGGGTGAGATTAAATAAACTAAATTTTTTCAACTGGAGGGTTTAATTAAAAAGAATGCTTGTCATGCACGCAATGACAAGCATGGTGAAAATTTTTCATATTTTTCACAAACGGGTAGGTTACCCATGAGAATGAGACTATGTTGAATTTTTTTATTTTTTTAACAATGGGTAGATCGCCTATGAAAATGAGACCATATTGAAAAATTTTTGTATTTTTCGTAACAGGTAGGTCACCTATAAGAATAAAACCATGTTGAAATTTTTTTGTATTTTTTACAGTTGGGTAGGTCGTCCATGAGAGTTAAACTTTTCTGAAAAATATTTATATTCTTCACCTGTACAAGTTGCTTATGAGAATTAAACCAACCTGAAAAATATTTGAATGATTCTAAAGTTACCTGTACTGGAACAATGAATTTGTTATTGCCATAAGATCTCGAGAAGCCCGGCTTGAATAGCTGGGTTAACCAAGAATGTCCCAGGACGCAAGAAACTCCATGAAGAAACTTTGAAAATAATAGTTAAGATGATACAATTCTTTTGTTATTTTCTGATTAAAGCAAATCGCTTAGATGATACGATCTTGCCTCGATCCAGGTAGATCTATAAGTCGATTTTACCTCACTTTTTGACAAAGGGATTCTTTTGTTAATCCTAATCTTTTCTATGAAAAAGAATCGATGAGATGATATAATTTTTTTCTCATTTTCTGATTGAGATAAATCGCTGAAATTATATGATCTTGTTTTAATTCAAGTAAATCTATGAAACGATACTATCTTATTTTTAAGAATATGGATTCTTTGTTAATCCCTTTTAAGAAATATCTATTATTTTTTTTTACATGCTTACTATAAAAAAACTATTTTCAAAACTTCGCGTTGTAAAGAGGGGTAGCTATAATAATTTAATTTTGGATCCGCTAAACTTTTTTAAATTTTTTTTCATTTTTCTTCAAAAAAAATTTAAAATTTAAAAATATATTTTTCTCAAGTCAATTGTTTTTTTTTCAATCAAAACCAAGTTATCTGAATTAACAAAAAAAAAAATTAAATCATGTTGATTGAGGTAAAAAAAAAATTGAGTTTCTAGGTGTTTCATGTTAAAACTGAATCCACCACTAATACTAATAAAAAAAATATTTTTAAAATTTAAAATTAATTTTTTAATAATTAAAATTAATTTTTGCCAGTTCAAATGGGTTGATGTATACTCATTCGAGTTTTTTTTTTTAGTTTTTATCCATGTTCGTATAATAATAATAATAATAATAATAATGCAGAAGTTTTTCAACGGAGCAGGTGAAAAGTTTTTCTTCAGACGCCCTTTGTCTCCTGTCGTGTCCCTTTCTGTCATGTAAAAGCCACTGCAAAGTCCTAAAAAAAGGAGGTCAGGAGAATGACAAGCACAATTGTTAAGAGATGAAATTACTGCACACTTTACTATTCATCCAGTAATTTCTTTTTCTTCACCGTAGCAGGATATTGATTTTAAAAAAAAAAACTCAAAAAATACCAAAAATATCCCAACTGTTAGATGCCATATTAATTAGGTGTGAATTCTTGATTTGATTTTATATTACTACATTTGATTAAAACTCGAACACTTCATCATCTTTAAAAACAAATTATTAATTAAATTGATTGAAATTTAAGCTATACAATTTATTTTGAATTTTTTATAAGTTTATCCTGATTTTATTATTTAGTCATAAATTTGATGTGTTAACATGAATAGATTTTGTTTGTTTTTTTATGTTTTTTTTAAATTGATTTTATTATAAATTTTATCATTTACTATTGTATTGATTGAGAATTAAGTTTTATAATTTGTTACAATGACTTTTTATGGGGTTATCACAGTCTTGCAAACCCAGATCATGAATTTGACATGTTAACTCTGGTCGACCGGATCAATCTAATATGTTGTCTCAATATTTAAAAAAGTATATATTATTTTAAATATTTTATAGTCAAACTATATTTTAACTCGATCATATTATATTAAGCCCACACATTTATTATTTTTTTTACTAAAAAATATGTTAGCAACACATTAATCCGATCCATAACGGTCGGCAAGCTAATGATCGAGTGTATAGTTATAATATAAATCAATGTGTATCCATAGATACATGCATTCATGAAATAATTTATCCATGCTTGCATATAAACATTTCTCTGTATATATTAGTTTATAATAACTTAATTGATGCGGGATATATACAAATCATGCTGTTTGTGGGTTATTCATTGTTATTGTAATACTTATACAGTTATTAATATTTCTTAAATATATTTGTAATATTGAAAGTTTCCTTACATAGTTGTGTTTTTTATTTGAAGGGTTTTTTTTGAAAATTAACAGACCACTTCATCCCATATAATTCCGCCACGTAAATGGTTGTTTTCGATGCCTTGCCACCAAGTCGAGCCACCTGGTTCCCCGGAGAAGAAAACACAAGAGAGAGTAACTTGATGGGATAAGGAAGCATTGATTGATTTTTGAGCAAAAGTAACGTCGGAAACCAAATCCATTACGTATAGGTTGCCCGTTGCCACGCTGTAGAAAACTTATTCCAAATGTGACGTAATCAGAAAGGGTTAGTCATAGGAACTTAAAAATGTCTGGTTTCGTGGACGTTGAAGAACAAGACTAGCCATCGTATTGGACCAACTCATTCCAGAATAAAAAGTAGTTCACTTCGAATTTAATACATTCAGTTGTACTAATTGGATTTTATTTTAGTACAGTAACTACAAAAAATTTAACAAATATAAATAGAAATACCTAAATAATTTTTTTTTATCGTTATATACCAAGAAAATTATAATGAAAAAAGAATTACAATAATACATATATATATATATATATATCATTTTCCTAATTTTTATTCTAATATCATGTTATTGAGTTTTACTCCTCCTAACTTTTTTTTGATTAATTTTTAAAAAAATAAATCAATAATTAATTACGTATAATTATGTGTGTGAGAAAGAGTCAAGATTTATTGCTTATTGTATACTAATCAACTAATTAATACGTACAATATTTTGCTGTTTTTTTCTTTTTTTGTTTCCTTTTGTCTCTTTTATAATGCATTTATTTCATTTTCTTGTAAATGATCTTTCAATATTTTAGTGATTATCTTCTAAATAACTTCTTTTTTTTATTAATACACTCTATTATTATTATTATATATATATATATAAAAATTAATAAGCACACAAACTTTTACTGTATTAATTTCAATTCGTTTTTTGCTATATCATAACAAGTTTCTTTCATGTGTGTGTGGTATCATATATACTTTTATTAATAAGGAAGTGAAATTATAAAAGAAATTAAAGAGAAATCACAAAAAAATACAGCAGCAAGCCAAAGAGAATATAACTAGTTTGCTGCAGTATGTTGATGAGTTTATCCATTCAACTATGTCTAATTATTAATTAAATGCGTTAAAATATATATTTTACCAAGAAAAATAAAAATTAGAAACCGGTTTTTAGAAATAAAAAAAAAATAGTAAGAAAAATCAAAGAAAAAAAAAACACAACACACAAGAACATTTTCTCTCTTCCAAAAGCTATATTGAATCTAACAAACATAAACTTAAAATCCATTTCAAAAAAATTTGAATTTTAAATTAGAGAAAAACTCTCTAAAATTATTCTCACAAAAACACAAAAAATGTAAAATTAAAAAAAATTCCAGCCAAAAGTTATTCAACAAATTAGCCAAAATTTTCTTCTTATTAGCATAGATAAAATTTTCAATTTTAAAGTCGGAGTACATAACCAAAATCTCAATTATTCGCTTAATATATATTGTGCAACTTCATTTATGTTTTTTTTTTTTGAAATACCGGAAATTTATTATGAGCTTTTATAGCTATTAAAAACATTACTTAATAGAAATAGAAAGAATAAAAATAGAGTATTAAATTCTTTGTCATCAAAACATGAACCATGGGAACTAAGAAACTTCCTTGTTAACTCACAAAAACCAAAGCATGATTAAACATGCAATAACGTAATAAAAACTATAACTATACAACTAAATCAACTTTTCTATGAACTCTCTACTTGATCAAATGATCCACTACATAATCTTTTTTTATAAACACGTATGAAGTTCACAGAAAAAAATATACTACATGTATTTAAATGTTATTAAGTTCACCTTATAAGTGTCATGCTCATATAATATTGTTGTCTTTAATCCAAGTAATGACATTGTAAGAATCAATCTCCACAATCTAGTTTTTAAAGGAAGTATAACAATAATTAATACTCAATTAAAGAGCTTTTCTAATTACCAAAACCTAACTTCATTTGATTTATTAATACTTGTAGAACAAGATCTCTTAATACACCACCAATTCCTAAGGGCTTTAGTGTTTTTGCAGAGACCTCTACATTCCACTTTAATAAACTCATTAGAAGAGGTGTCTATGATAATTAACTTTGCATTCTTGCCTTATTAGTCCATAAAATAATACAATTTTATGGATGTAGCAAATCTATCATAGTATTATAGAAACTCTCATCACTGTATTTTGTCCATGTTACAATTCTATGGAAAATAGAGTAATAACTATTATCTCAATCTAGTAACACCTTATTAAAGATCAAATTATTATGTGCATTCCAAATAGACCAAACTATATCACTGAAAAATAACAACCATAATTGTCTTTATATAGATTCTAAAACCATTCCATGCCTCTGTAAGAAAAAAAAAACATATAAAGCCTTTAGATTAATTGTTATCCTAACCATGCCATCACTCGTGACCATAATTTACATACCAACTCACAATAAAGTAAAACTTATTTTGTAGTTTCAATCCCTTGTTTACAAAAAAAACAAAAAAAGCAACTTCAATTATTTTCTTGTAGCAAACATCTTTTTGAAGAAAATCTTTTGTAAGTAGCTTATTAAAGATTGTAAGCCATAAATTAAACTCTAACTTTAAGGGGGAAAAAAGAACAATATATCTGATTAAAATGGTTTATCTCATAGTAGAACAATTGTCTATTAAAAAGATGAGTAACTTTTCATCGAAAAAATACCTTTTTGATTTGGCCTTCAAATCTTCATATTCACAATATTTTGACATAAAGAAATCTCAAATAGTAGCTGTAATAATTCCCTTACTTTTACCTTTTCCAATGCCCAAAGTCTCATCCACCATGATAAGGTCCATTCTTAATTAATGCCATCCTTGTTTCTATACCTGAAACTATAGCATTTAAATTTTCACACTCAACATATATAAAGTATGATAATTGATTTTAAGAGAAGAATCCCCTAACCATTTTAAAGTCTAAAAAGGAGTTTAATCCTCATTTCCATCAACCATTGAAATTGTGTTTTTCAAGCCAATAGATCAATCATTCATACCATTGATAGTATCACAAATACCACTCCAAATAGCTTAAAATCCTGGAACCATTCCATTAATATTAGGCTGATTTTTACATCTAAAAGAGTCTTTCAAGCTATTGAAACATTATTGTTGTGCCACCATAACCATTTGAATAACATTACCTTGTTTATTTTTATTTTTATTTTTTTGCCATAATAGACCTCAATCCCAAACCCACTTTATCTTTTAGCCTGGCTAAGAATTTCCAAGCCACCATATATATAATTTTTCAAGTATTCATATATTCACTCTAAAAGAATTGTGTTTGCATGGCGACAATTTTCTTTGCTTCAGCAAATGGAATTTTAAATAAGAACACATAGTAGAGAGAAAGACTAGATAATAATGACTTTGATAAACAAAGTTTTTCACCTATTAATAGAATCATCCCTTTCCAAGTCCTAAGACAAGACTTGATCTTTACTAGAAATGGTTTCTGAGTGAAGCATAGTCTTGGATTCTCTCTTATAAAAAAAACCCAAGTATTTAAAAGGTAAACAACATGATTTACATATTAAAGCATCAACCACACCCTTAATTAATTCCAAATCAACATTGACACACAATCAAAGTACTCTTATGAAAGTTAACTTTCAAACCTCAGTATAGCTAAAACCAATTAAGAATGATTTTAACATTTTTAAGAACTTATAGTTTGAGAAAAAAATTCATTGCATCATTAGCTTATTGCAGTAAAGTTGTTATTTGAGAAGATAGATTAACTTTGAATAAAGTTCACTCTTTATTACTCGACCAAAAAAAATTGTTAACCCTTATACAATAATATTAAACAAAAAAGATGGCAAATGATCCTTTTACCTTATACTCCTTTTCATGAGAAACTCATTAGATGGGAAGCTATTTGTTAATACATAAATATGAGCCCACAAAATATACTCCTATTTAAAGAAAATCCATCTACATCTGAAACCATAAAACCTATAACTTAAAAAATAAAATCCCAAGTCACCGAGTCAAAAGCTTTTTGGAAATCCATTTTAAAAAGGAAGGTTGAACATGTTGTCTCGCATACTATTTATAATTTATAAGCTAAAAGAGAAAAATCAAGAATATGCCTCACTAAGATGAAAGCAGACTGAGAGTCCCTAATCACTTCATCAATAACTCTTCTAAGTCTCAAGAACATGATCTTGGCAATAATCTTGTATGCCCCATTCACAAGAATAATAAGCCTAAACTCTATGAACTTATGAGCACATTTAATCCTTAGGATTAAGGTAATATATCCATAATTAATCTTGTATACCCCATTCATAAGAATAATAGGCCTAAACCCTATGAACTTATTAGCACTTTTAATCCTTAGGATTAAGGTAATATATCCATAATTAATTCTTTTTGGCATCTGACTGTGTTGAAAAATTATGAAATCAACAAAAACACCTCATTTCTAATAAATGGCAGGCTTTACACACACATATACACACATTAGAATTAAAATCATCAAACCTCAGAGGCTTAAACCCTTCACAACTTCATATTTCCTTATTGACCTTTTTTAATATGATCTCTCTATCTAATCAGACTGAAAAATCATTGCATGAGGACTTAAAGCTTGTACCTTTTATATATGACCTATTAATAAGGCCACTACTGAACAAGTTAGAGAAGAAACTTGTAGTTTAAAATTTGATCTCTTTAGGGCTAGAAATTACATTCCCATCAATAACTATTATATCAATGAAATTTCTTCTATTGGAAAAAATTAAGATGAAAATTGCAAAACATAGCAATACGACTCATAGAAGAACACTCTAAACCAAGTATAACTATGACTGCAATGGAAGCTTGAGAAGATCACAGGTAGTTAAAAAGTTAAGAAAGCCTCTTGCACCACCATGATTTAAAAACACACTGCTCATTATGAGTAAACTTGTTTTTTTAATTAGTAAGTTATGTGAAATTTTGTTTATAATAATTATTATAAATAAAAAGAAGATAAAAATTATATTCACCCTTTAATTTAAAAAAAAAACATTATAATCTTTGTGCAACTTTGTATTTAACTTAATGAGTTATTTAGACTTATTTATAAGAAATATTATTTTCTTAACTACTTGACTTTGCAATTTTTAGGAACATTAATGTGTAAAGAAATTTAAAAAGTTCAACAAGATATATAAAACACCAATATTGCTATATATTAATCATTAACTATTACAATGTTCTTTCAATTCTTACAAAAAGATAAAAACTTATTCTATGCTAAAGCATCCATCCAATCTAGTCCTCATCCTCTTTAATTCTTGAAAGAATTTTTCAATAGTAGTAGCATTTTATAAATATGAATAAAGTATTTGATTCAAGTTAATTGACCATTGTTTATAAAAGTAAACATTGAAACCATAAGAAGCTAGAACTCTAAGATTTGGAAGGCCCTAGAGGGCAAAGAATACAATAGCTAAAGAAATGTCATCAAAACCCTAGTTTCAACTCCAAGTCTATATCCTCACTTCTACTTAATTTAAGTTCAAGATCAATTGGCTCAACCACTAAAACACTAACATTAGGATTGGTTGTTTCTAGAAATTCTCCCTTGTCTCATTCTTCTTTAACATATTCTTTGTAAGCTCTCGCCTCTGAGACTCCTTGTTGTCTCGTCTCTTATAAAAATGATGGTGACGAGAAGGTTCATTTTTTACCTTGCGCTTGACACGACGATTACCATTTCCTAGCATTGGTATGGACATATCTTGTTGTTCAATAAACTCAAGTTCAATTCCTTGAGCTTGATCTTTTTCGGACTTAGATCTAGCCAAGGTTGCAGCCATGAATTGGACCTCATCTGGAGGAAGATGGTTTAGGACTGCGCCTAAAATATTTGGTGTTGGTGGAAAAATATTATTTAGACTCATTTAATAAATAAAATAATACATTATTAATTACAAATATAAAAAATATTAACATTAAATGGTGATGAAATTCTAGCATAATAGTAACATGTATGGTGGTGGTGATCCTGATATGGCAATGATTGATATGAGACTAAAATTAATAATAAAGATTTTGTTTTTCAAAAACAAGAAACATAAGATAAAAAAAATGTTAACACAGATGTGCTCTTAAAAAAAAGAAAATAGATTCATTTCTTCTTCTTTCTTCACGACAATATTTAGTTATTAACATACTACAAAAAGAAAACATTACATAAAACATGATTAAAATATAAAAGGATACATCATATTAGTTGCATGTTTATTATTTTTGTTTGATATTATTATTAGAGTCTTAAATTTAAGTCTAGCTCCTCATTGAAGGTGACTTCAGTCGTCTCTTGTCTCTTGAGAAGGGCTCCAATACTTGCATCTGCCACAACTGCATTTGATGACTCCCTCATCCAGGCAACCGACTGATCAGAGTTTGTAATCGAATTCGTATCCAGCTCCCATGGATTCAAATTCTTATTGATAGTAAGATAAGCTGGATGGTGGTTGTTGTCATTTGCAAGGGCAACCCCATAAGGGATTTCATATCCATTGTTAAAATCTTCATGATGAACCCTATGTGAGATCTGATGATATGCACCTTTGTCACCAAGAGAAGGATCAAACCCAGAACCGGGCATGAAACCGGGCTGTCCATTTCCAGAATGGAAAGAAAGTAATGTTTCTGGGTTCATTATAAGACCATTGCCTTGGTTTGGCATAGGAATCTGGATCTGAAAAGGCATCATATCTTCACCATTTGGAGTCACAGCATGGAGAGGATGAGGAGATAGAATAGCTGGAGTGGTGTAGTTCATCTCCTTCATTGAGAGGTACCCTTCCATCATCATTCTGGAACGCTCCTCCAGCATCATCCTGTCTCGCTTCTCAAGCATCTGCCTGCGCTCCTCATTACGCTCCCTCTTATGAGCATTCTGGTGGCCTCCGAGGGCCTGAGAGGAAGGGAAGCCTTTTGAGCAACGTGCGCAAATGTAAGCATCCGGTTGTTGCAAGCTCAGCAGTGTAGCTACGTTTTCCCTTGTAATTGATCGAGCATTGGAGCTCTCACAAGAGTTGACTTCGCCTTGGAGAAGGTTGGTAAACATCCTTGACGGTGGAAAGACAAAAGGCTAGAGAACTAATGGACTCAAAAAAGGACGAGAAAGAGTGTTTGTTAAAAGAAAGGTTGGTTAAATTGCGGGTTGCGAAGGATGAAAGGAAGTGCTATTTATATAAAAGATTGGAGGCATTACACTACTGCTAGTTATTTATAAAGTAACATGTATATATTTAATTAGATGAATATAGAGATTTGGCTTTTGTAAAGAGGGTTAAAAAGGGTGAGGTTAGGTTTTCGCATATTTGGGTTTAGATCCTTCCTGAAAAAGGAGCAATGTAAAACTTGCAGACTTCTTTTTTCTTTTTCTTTTTTTAAATCAAATTAGAGGTTGACTTGTTGGACTAATGGGTAGCTAGCAAGGGCGAAAAGGTCATATGTTTCATAGGATATATTAACCATGAATTAATTTATTTATCCTTGGTAAATAAAATGGGTGCATGCATAGATTTATTACACATCCAATATGGAATACTGAATCTTGATTTTTCTTGATGTAAACATTATTATATAATAAGAAGATGCCTAGGATGTTTGAATATTTGGGGGCATTTTTTTTTGCGTGTTTCTTAAAAATTTTGATTTTTTTACTTCAAATTAATGTACTTAGTGTTTTTTAATATTTTTGATGTAATAATGTCAAAAATAAATTTTAAAAAAATTATTTTGATGTTTTTACAAGTAAAAAAATATTTTGAAAAACAATTGTTACTACAATGTCTAACACTATCTTGTAGAAATTAAACCTGATCATGATTTTTTTTATTTTTTTTAATTGACCTAATCGCGATCTTAATTGACAAGGTTACGTGATTTTAATTTTTCATACTCTATATACATATATGAAAATATATAAAATCACTTGCAATATATGATATGATAAATTACCTGATAAGTTACAAAGTATGTAATATATAATACGATAAATTACCTAATAAATTATAACTATATCAAAAATATATACGTATGAAATATATCATAATTGAACTGAAAGGATATCTCAAACAAACAAAATTTCAAATTACTTCATTTAATCATTCCTCAAGCTTTTTCTTTTGATGGAATGTTGTTTGTTAGGCAAAACAAATTACATTTATAACTAACTAAATCTCAAAATAATTTTTTTTAAAAGAATTATTCTAATGCTTGATAAGATTTATCACGAACATCATTATATATATGAAAAATAAAATGATATATATATATATATATATATATATATATATATATATGTTGTTATTATAATAGTAACAATAAATGAATACTATCCATTGATACAATCTTAATTTTTTTTAATTGATCTAATCGCAATTAATTAACAAGATCATGTTTGATTTTATTTTTTTATAGTCGATATAAGTATATGAGAATATATATAAAACCACTTGTAATATATGAGATGATAAATTATCTAATAAGTTACATAGTATGTAACATATGATACGATAAATTACCTGATAAATTACAACTATATCAAAAATATATACATATGAAATATCATATATAATTGAACTGAAAAGATATCTCAAACATACAAAATTTCAAATTACTTTATTTAATCATTCCTCAACCTTTTTCTTTTAATGAAATCTTGTTTGATTGGCAAATTTTACATTTATAACTAAAAAAATCTCAAAATAATTTGTTTTTAAAAAATTATTATTATAATGCTCGATAAGATTTATCAGGAACATCATCATATATAAAAAAAAGAAAATGATATATATATATATATAT
>Ga0325401_1002011_pt1 | contig 17733 bp, 6 predicted proteins | sample PopdelMetagenome_FD_205666 | JGI IMG/M metagenome (GOLD analysis project Ga0325401, IMG submission 205666) | Populus deltoides microbial communities from Bellville, Georgia, United States - Xylem-PdKOR-R2 | ecosystem: Host-associated > Plants > Phyllosphere > Stem > Wood/Secondary xylem | place...
AACATCTTTCTAAAATTAAAGAATATGAAGAAGATGAAACTTCAATCATTAGGCTAAGAAGTAAGCCTAAGGTAAGCATCTTATTCAATGAAAATTATATTTTGAATTAATTTTTAATCTCTACTTTACTCTATTTTTCTTATAACTCTTAGTTACTATCTTTAAAAACCACTCATCATCTATCAGTCCTTATCATATAGAAAATATTGAAGTCATCTATTTATTAACTTGTACTATCCCTAGATGTTACTTAAATACCCTTATTACTACTTTTGTTATGAAAATCACTTTAATTGTCAAAGCTCTAAAGATTGTTGTTGTCCTTTCTGAAGATACTTTACCTATAATTAATGTTCCTATTAATGATTCACTTTTATTGCAGATAAAATAAGTAAACTCTCATGAGACTAAGGTTACAACTTCTATTTCCTCAAGAATAGAGTCTCTTATGATACATCTCTTATGAGTTAAAGATAATTATAATAGCATACAATTCATCTCTACAATGATAGATGTAATCATGAAAGATAGTTTTTCCTTAGAGAAGGACAATATAGATGAGAGTATAAGAGATGAAGAAATTAGAACAAATTTATATGATGTTGAAACAATCTTTTTATTGCATAAAGACATGATTTGACCTCTCTTACTATTATCGTAACATAAAATAAACATGGAAGACAACCCTATAATAAGTGCTATAAAAGAAGGCTTTATATCAATCAATTGTTTATCTACCTCTTAATGATCAATATATGATCATAACAACAGTTGTTATTCTTGAGAAATCTGAAAAAGGTAAACGCTCCTTTCTTTTTATAATACTATTAAGATAAATGGACTAAGAATTATACCTCTTTTATAGCCATGGATGATGAATAAGTTATGCCTCTAGATCGACCAATTATTATTATTCCATCTTCAAGCCAAAAAATAAGCTTTGTCATTAATTTGGTTTCAGGTTTTCTTTAATATAGTCCTAACAAAAACTTTTCCTCTATCCTTATTTTAACTAGGGAAATTTAGACAAGTTATTTACCAAATTCTATACATCATTTGTAATTTCTTGTTTTAAGATGAAACTTGGTAAAGATATTCAATTAAAAAAAATGTTGTCAAGTAATATTAGATAGATCTTAACCATTTTGCCTAACAAGATAATGTTTTGGGAAATCAAGTTATAATTGGTCACCTTTAGAATTCTTATAGTATGGTAGATCAAAATAATAAGAGGCCTTGGTATAATTTTCTAAAAATATTGAGCCTCTCACATGCATTAAGAAATCTATAGTTGATGTTAAAAAGGTTTGAATACCTCTTAATAGAGGATCTCTTCTCTTTAAATTGTCAATTACTAACATATTTACATTGTACAATCACTCTTGGATCATAATTATAATCTCTCTAAAAAGGTAGTTATGCATAATTAATTGTCTATCAATCAATCTCCATAGATCAAGCTTTCTGAATCAAGTAATTGCATATTAGTCAATCTTTTTAGATCAAGCTCCTTAAATCAAGTAATTGTATATCAGTCAATCTTTTTAGATGAAACTTCTTAAATCAAGTAATTGCATATCAATAAGTCTTTCTAAAACAAGATATTGCAACTAATATCCTCTTTTAATTTAATGCTGGTGGATCATGAAGTATAAATTTATCAACCATAAATTAATATTAATGACAAGATAGAGCTTTAATTAACATCTCAGTCGTCTATATCATATATTGGTCAAATACTTTATAAATAGAATGACAATCTACTTCAATGTTCTTGATTCGCTTACAAAAGACCATATTAGCAGTAATTTGAATAACATTGGTGTTATTAATATAAAGAGGAGTAAGAGTAAATTGAGAAATATCAAGTTCACCCAGTAGACCCGCAAACCAAACAATGATGGCATATTATAGTTTCAAAATCAGTTGAGAATTTAAAAACTCAATCTTACTTTTTACTCTTTGAAGAAATAAAAGCATCACCAAGAAATATACATCAACTAGTAAATAATTGACGAGTATAATGATAACCTACCCAATCCACATCACTAAAACTCATCAACTATAAAGAAGTCCTTATAGAAAAGAATAACCCACAACCATAAATATCTTTAAGATAATAAAGGATAATTCATACAACAATCAAACGAGAATAATAAGACACTTGTATAAACTAACTAACTTGTTATACAACAAAAGAAATATCAAACTTTTTACTAGTTGCCGATACAATAAGGGATTAGATAATAACTTACCGTCATCTTGTTGTAGCTTCAAGTTGATCTCCATTGGTATAAGGACTAAGTTACTAAATTGAAGACCAACTAAGGTGAATAACTCTTAAATATACTTGTGTTGATACAAAAGTGTGTTAGTAAAACAACGGTAAAATATAGCAGACAAGAGAGAATCACACAATACATGTATATATATACACACACATTCACACTCAATGGTACACAATCGTAGTTTCTTGTAATCCATACTTAATCTTCCTTTACTACGTCTAGAATTTATCATTCTTGAAATTGTTTATCATTTCGATTTCACAAATATTATCAATTATTTTTCATCAAGAACACCAATCATGCTACTTCATCCTAATTCTAGGGAGGCCATTACCGACACTAATGATTCCCATCAGTGTTGTTAGTCGCTCTTACAGGGACCCACTAATCAAATCTATGGTAATGCCAACATCAACTTAACCGGTTAATGCCATTAACTATTTCCAACCCGAAGTAGTCAATCAGTTATCCATAATACCTTAGAAATATTTTTGGTAATGCCGATGTCAAGGATTCTTGACATCATTAGCTTTCTCCTTTTAAAAGTTAATCAAGTTTTCATGGGTTTGCCAATACCGATGTCATCCATCGATATCATTAACTATTCTTAACCCAAATAGTTAATCAAGTTCAATATTCCTCAACTTTCCATCATAGTCATGCCGATGCTATAATTTTTTTTTTCAAATGTAAGTAATATAAAGATTAAATGAAACAGAGCTGGAGAACCGGCAAGTCAAAATATATACAGTTATGAACAAGAAGAAAGGTACAAGTTCCCTTAGACATAAAGGAGGCTAGGGGAATAAACTTCCACATAGGCTAAAACTAATATAAATATAAGGACTAGAAACTAAATTGGCAGCAAATTTCTGTTTAAACTAAACAGTTGATACAGCTGAAGCAAGAGAATATAACCTAAAAAACAGAAGAGGCAAGCAAGCAATGTACCCGCACAAATAACAACCAACAACACTATGGCAAGCTAGCGTCAACTTCAAAAGCTAGAAGCAGGCACGAACACAGCTAGACTGAGCATCAGAACCGGCATAGCCAACCATCAACATTTATATATGAAGCAAGTAGGCAAAGCAACAACATATCTAGCAGCATAACTGAACCAACCTATAACTACATCTAATGAGGAAGCAGGCAATGCACCAGTAACAAGCTAACAACGACTATAAAAGCCAGGAAAGAACACAACAAGATTAAACAGGAGATAACAATGCACCAACACAACCACCTAGTAATAAGGAGGCAAAGGCATCAACATAGTTAGCAACAACAATCAAATCTTAACTTTAAAAGCCAAGAGAAAACAAGTAGGAACCCTGTACAAATGGCAAACCTAACAACACAGCAAGAGGCTAACCCCAGCACAAGGCCTAAAGGAAAGCAAATAAGAAGAACAAGAGAGCAAACAGGCAGAGAACCTGCATAAAAGGCAAAACTAGCAACATAACAATAGGCTCTAACCTCAGCACAAAGTAGAAGGGAAAGCAAACAAAAAGAACCAACATAGAGAACAGGGTCGCATGAAGACATCAACAAGCCAGCAAAAGACAGAACATGCCTAACAAGCAGCAAGAGAAAAACTAGAACCATAACAAAGGGCAGCAGGGACTTGATCAGCTCAGGATCAAGAACAGCACAACAAATCCATTACAAAATACACAATAAGATAGCAGAGGGAACAACCAAACATGATCCCTTAAAAATAAAGATCCACAAATATAATGAAACCAAAAAAGAAAATCGATAGAAGATGAGGCAGCAGAATCATCAGAGCTGCTCCGATGCCTTGAAGCAGCCGCAACAAAGGTCTTGGATACTCTATTATGTCTCCCCTACTGGTCAAAGCTGGTGGTCGTAGCGACTCTACTCTGAGTTAGATATTGCTCTCTTAGGAGGCCTCATATCCGCAATAACATTACGATCATCAGAGATATGTACAACATTTGGGGAAGTGGAGTGTTTAGCACCAGAATGTCCTGCATTAGCTAGCTTGGTCCTTTTGCACCAAGGAGATACAGGCCTCTTTTCCATGGTTGTGGTAACTTCAGCAGACATTGAATTAATGGATGGTTCATCATGAAGGCCTTCACTGTATGGTTGCTGTTTCTCAACAGTAACAGTTTCTGCAGAAAGGCTGGAAGTGCGAACATGAGCTTCATGATATTGTTGTTTACGCTTGTGACCAGTCCATTTGTTGCAGGTGGAAACTGTATACCCAAGAACTCTGTATAGTTTGCAGAAGCGAGGTAGGGATTCATACATTACCTGCTGAGTTAAGGATGAACCATTGGGCAGGACTAGATTGATAGAGGTAGATAGAGCAGTAAGTAGGTCAACCTCTATGAGAACTCTAGCGTACGAAAGTCGAGTCATGGAAGCAGTAGGAGCATCACATTGAATGGGCTTTCTAAGCATACTGGCAAGTTTTGAAAGGCATATAGAAGACCAAAATTTGAGAGGCAAGCTGGGAAATCTTACCCAGATTGGCATGTGCACCATATCGGAGGTTTTAAAGGAAAAAAACTCTGGCACAACTTTTAGAATAAGTGGTCGGCCATTGACAAAGCAACGGCCTCCACCAAGAACATCAAGCATTTCCAGTTCTAAGGAGAAAGCAAAAATTATCCAACCAGAGTCGTGCATAGTAAAATTTGCTTTGTTTTTCCAGGAGCTATTAATAAATTTAATCAAGGTTGAAAACCCTGGGAATTTCCCAGCAATATAACCGATTAAACATAACTTCCACATTTCTTTGTGTTCTCCAATATCTATTTCTTATAAATGACAAGAAGATGTTGGATTATTAGGGGAGACTTGCTAGTGGCTTCTAGAAAGAGCATTTCCTTTCGTCAGAGAGGGGAAAGAGGTAGCTCCTACCGAAGAAGTAACCATAGTAGGAAAAATATGGGGGTAGTCGTGCCCAGAAACTGGTGGGATAAAAGAGTCTGCGCTCAATATTGGGTTAGGGTTTCTAGTACCCGGGTCGACACCGAGAAAACTAGATCCAACAGAATGGTCATCTGGAGGATGTTAAAGCTTGGCACTGCTAGAAGAGCCATCATCTCATCCACGAGAGGCAGGAGAGAAGGGTGATGGTGCAATAAATGGTTTACTCCACATGTCCCTTTTTTTACCCTTCGAGCAAACCTTGACCCCATGAGAGGAACCAGCAACATATGCGAAGATCACCTTAGTTCTAGAAGGGGTGGAGGCTCTAGAAAGAGCTAGGGGATCCTGCAGGACAGGTGATCTACTACAAGATAAAGACCTTGGTGCACGCGAAGTGGACGAAGGGCGGGAAGAGTGAAGTCTGTAATTTTGCTGAGCAAACTGTAAAAGCGAAGACTTTTTCTTGGATTTGGCCATAGATATATAACTCAAATAGAGGAAGAAGAGACTACCAAACGCAGAGAGCAAGAAGAGATGACGTTGCACAATGAGAGGGAACAGACTCGCGCAAATGGGAGCTTCTTTCACTACAGCCGGGACCAATGTTATAAATTCTTGCTAACATTATTAACCTTTCATATTCGGGATCGGCTAATCAAATCTAGAAGTGGTTATCTTTGAATTCATTACTATAGTTCATTATTTATAATCGAAATCTATAAACCCATAAAAAAATCAGATTCATTCCTTATTCATTTCATCATATTTTTTCCCATTTGGCTTCATCCGTAAGTGCGAAATCTGAACTAGAATAGATTACTAAAATCACTGTTATTTAAGAAAGGTATAAGTGTGGAGTACCTACCTGTCGCAGAAGCTCATCTCACACTACCTTGTTGTTGTTGTACTCCTCTTGCGATTCCTCCTGAATCCACAAGTATACCACATTATTCCATACTCAACATTCATTTTACAAATAATAATAGTAATGATGACAACATTCATTCCTCTTTTACAATTTTCTTTCCCTTACATTTACATTCCCATTATCTCCTTAGGATTATGGTTTATTATCAAGTTATGACGAATATCACAAATTCAAATTCAATTATGGTTTATTTCCCTTCGCAAATCAAGACATTACACTACACATTTTACAAAAAAAGGAAAACCTAATTCCACCCTCAATATGGTTAAGTTTTCTCGTTTTGTCAATTTGGCTGAATTTGTCCATAGAGGTGACAACTCGACCTCTCCTCATATATTTGTCTATATCTAGAGTTCTAGAGATCCAAATTAAGCGAGGTTGGACTTTTCAGAAAGCTAACATCCTAGATAATTTATATGAGGAACCCTCCCCGAATTTTATCTTCTTTAAGCCCGAATCCTCTCGGGAATCAAGGCAATGAATTTGCCCAGTTTTACATCAAAGAATTAATTGAATCTCCAACTATTTTTTTCCATTCTCTCTCTCAAGATAGCTAATCCCACACTATATGTATGACAACCTTCATAAATGTGACCTCCCAAGGCCATTTACACTAATTTTGCCGAAATATGCATATCTTTTACGTCTATGATTTCCTACCTTTCACAACCAACCCTAAAACACGTCATATGCCACACATGTGGCCCATGAACTCATTTTCACCCCTCATGGCCTACAAAACTGATTTACGCAATTCTCTTATCATCAGGTTATCTTGTTTTTATTATTAGTAAACTTTTTGTTGCACCTAATTCACTCATATTTTTCATATGAAATCTCAAAACCCTCTCCCCTTACTAATTTTCATCTTAGTCGAACTTGGCCGCAAAGGAACTAAAAGTTCCTTCTCCTTCATAGATGAAAATTTTCTTTTATAATCATCATTCACATTACAACAGTACATTAAAAGCAATCTAACAAAGAAAATCACAATTTTTGCTCCTCTCATTCACCCTCCTAATGGCCGGCTACCTTGGACCCTTTTTCATGGACTTTTTTTTTCTTTATTGTCCTTACATAATTTCACATCCAAGGTAATTTAAATCACTCTAATTGATCTAATTCTAGGTAATTTCACATTTTCCCTAATTTATTTTCAAGAACCTTAATTCCAAATTCAAGAAAATTGTGTAATTTCAACCAAATTAAAGCTTAATTTATAAAATTGAGTTTAGAACTCCTTAATTGAGGAAAATTTGAGCTTTACTTCTCAATTGATTGAAAAATCTTAGCTCTTTTCCCCTTGCATGTAGTCAGCCACTCACCACTCTTCTCCTCGCAATTCCAGCATTTGTTTCTTGCAATTTCTCTTATCAAATGATGTTTCCCTCCTACAAACTTGTCTAAAACTTGTAAAATTTGCCAAATCTTGGTGTTTTTTCTCCCAAATTTGATAGAAAAATTTGAAAATCTCCTCTCCTTTGTATGTGTGCTGCCGGTTTTCAAATGAGAAAAAATAGGATATTTATAGTCTCATTTCTTCTTAATTACACTTTGACCTCATTTCTATTCTTTTTCACAATTTGAGCCACCCTATTTTGTCTTTCATAATTATTATTTTTTTTGTATTTGTATTATTACTATATTTATTATTAAAGTTTTAAATTCTAATTAAAAAAAATTTGTATAAGTTTATTCTTGGGGTTTTACATTATAACTCATGTTTAGTTAAATAATTGTCTTCTGTATTATTTTCTTTCATTGGAAAAAAAATCAAATAACTTTTTAATAAGGTTTTTGGCCACCTGATGGTATATAGATAGTGTGGGATGTTCACACTTATAGTCATTAGCTAATTGGTTTATAATAAGGAATCTCTTGTTACTTTTTAAAAAATACGCACCTAACTCCAAGAGTATTTCTAGACCTATATCAAGACTTTATATTCAATTTGATTATTAGTATAATAGAAATAAAGACAAAATATTAAGATCACCATATGACCTACTAATGAGATTATTACCATCTTTGCTCATTTCTTGTGCTTAGTTTTTTATCCATTAAACCACAATTATCATTGAAGAAATATATCACATCATAATAAATATCGGACTCTCCGAAACTAAAAGAGAGAATTGAAGAAATAAAGTTGCCACCTAGTAATTAAAAAAAAACTATGAATTCTAAAATAAGTGTTGGTCTTAGAGATTCATATAAAACGTTAGTTATATTTAAAGTAAGATATATATCACTTTTATTGTATCCTTCTGAATAAAATATTATCTTTACTATGTGTTTTCTCCTAAACTTATTATATGCATGCTATTAATTGCTTAATTTATTTCCAAGCTTATTCATGATTTTATTTGAATTCATTAAAAAATAACATTAGTCACTAAGAATGGGAGACCCATCAATAAACATAACATTAATCCCTAAAAATATGAGTATTCATCAATATTCTTCCTCTTTAGAAAAACTTTGATGTTAATCCTAAACATAAGAGCTTTTGTTGATTTTGACTTTTTAATGAAAATCAATTTGACGTTAATCCTTAAAAATAAGAGATTTCATTAATTTATTTTCAAAATACATGAATTGATAATTCATCCATGTTTACTAAGCACACAATTATTGATCATCCTAGACTACTTGCTCGTTATAGGTTTCATGGGTAAAAAGGAACAACAAGCCTAAGCCTTCATACCTCAATTACAGTTATGCCTTGTTTTTTTACCAACAATTCTAATTCCCAAGAGCTTGAGAATTTAGATGTCACCACACCTTATAAGCATGTATAGCAAAGAATATTAAAAAAAAAAGTCTTAACCAAAATTGTCTTGGAACACAAAAGCAAAGAAAGACAAGTCATAAATTAGAAAACGTCTTTGTTTATTTTGTTTTTAATGTTATATAACTTAAGCTTTCCTAAAAGAGTCATACATATTTCAACACAAAAAAAGGAACACACATGCTTTTTGGGCTTTTATTATATATGCTTGAATTAAACTCATGGATGTAAACTTCTGTTTGCTATAAAATGACATTACAAACTTCTTTTATTCAAATATATTGCATTTATTTTACTAGAATTGCCAACCTAAATGCAAAGATTACTGGGTTTACAAGGAATAAGAGAATCGAACATGAAGATGAGGGTAACTATATCAAATGTAAGGGAAAACAAAACAAAGAGTGGGATAAAAATATAAGGACCCTAGAGAAGCAAGCCTTAAGCCTCTAACACCTTTCATTTACCATGTTTCACATTGTTTTTAATGTGTATTTATTTTTAATAACAAAATATATTCTCAAAATCCTTCAAATCTCATTAGATTGTGCTTCTAAATCAAAACATCATAAATATAGCCGAACATAATTAATGCAATTTTGGGGCCAATAACTAAGATTTTCAAGTTGCCTTTTTGCTAAACTTCTCACACTAAAAAACACACTAAGAGATAAGTGTTGTTGTGTATGTTTATATTAATGGATGCTTCACTAAAATGGTTTCATATTAATAACACAAAGAGCTAAAGATAAATTGGCAAGACTTTATTTTCTTTATTGGACAAAAATCATGCACTCATAAGGGCGATGGAAGTCCATTTCCATATTCCAATCATGATATTCCTATACAAAAAGAGCAGTTTAAGCATGCTAGCAACAAGGACTCAAAAGCCTAAAGGGTTTATTTCCACAACATAGGTTAGTTTTCCATGGTAACAAAGGGTAATTTTCATGTTATAAAGGATAAAATAAAGATAAAAATTGAAAAATATTTGCCTAAGCTAATGCTAAGGCATTTTATTTGAACTAGAACTTTACACAAGAGTTTGGCAATAAGAATATGATGCAGTAATAGTAACACTTGATCATTTTTATACAATTTCTACTTTTAAAAGTAGTAATGTATAAATGAAATGGGTAATTGTTTTTTAAAGGGACAAAGTCTCTCTTAAATAAAAGCCCTCACAACAAGCATCTCAAACATAAGACTTATTTTACCCATACACTTCAAATATGAAAATGTTTATTTTACTAGAATTAAAAGGATTTATACAATTTTAACAAGATTTATGCAAAGTCTTCTCTGCATGAGACGCTACCAAAAAATTTATCCTACTATTAAATACATGCATAGCATAACCACAATCCAAAATCGTATTTGGTTTATACCCCCTCAATATATAGTTCATTAATCAAATTATTTCACTATATTTATGTACCAATACAATTTGCATATATATATATATATATATATATATATATATATATATATATATATATATATATATATATATATAAATTGTATTTGGTTTATACAATAAATACTCATGATAGTCTCAGGCATACCCCCCTCAACATATAGTTCATTAATCAAAATATTTCACTATATTTATGTACTAATACAATGATAAAGAATATGCAATAAGATTTTGGTATAAATTTCACTTTATTAATTTTTGTAAAAATTGTACATTCACACACAGTGTTTCTTTACAAAATCCGAGTTTATAGGTCTAGGAAAATCCTCTCTATTCATTCTTGATAAAATAAACACTCCTTATAGCAATGCCTTATTCTTTACTTATAGACCTTTTATAATTAAGTGTTTATTTGCTCTTATACTCTCCTAGAATTGACATAATATTCTTCAATACCAGATCTATTTATCTAAACTCCCTAGGGTGAACCTTCTTGTCATATACATGGTAATTCTTCTTTAATATAATTGATTATAGCATTAAACAACTAGCTTTTTTTCGCTAATCATATTTAGCTATTCATATAGTACCTTGCTCCACCATGAATCTTCTAATTCCACCTTCATCAAAACCTTAGAGAAGGAATGTCCACTTTTAGAGGCATCACTACCTTCATTTTGTAAACCAAGAAATATGTTGTGGTTTATGTAAATTTCTCACTGCATTTTGGTATGTATGAAGAGCATAAAAAAACATTTCATGCCAATCATTATAGGAGATAACCATCTTTTAAACAATATTCTTGATATTTTTGTTGGCAACTTCAACAATACCATTTATATTTGGCTTATATGGGGATAAGTTCAAGTGTTTAATATTCTATTTTCCATATGATTTCACCATCATCTTTCCATTAAAATCATAGGCATTGTTTGTTATTATTGTCTTTAGCGAATCATATCGAGAAATCAAATCATTTTCACTAAACTGTTGGATTACTTTTTAGGTTACATGTGCGTAAGAACAACCCTCAAAGTACTTTGTAAAGTAGTCTATTGTTAGTATAATGAAATGATGTCCATTACTTGCCTTCAGGTTGATTTCTCCAATGACATTCAATCCCTACATAAAGAAAGGCCAAAGTGACACCATTTTGTACAAAGGCACCAAAGGTGAGTTCATCTTATGACTTATAGCACTTCTTGACATATTCGATATAATCACTTTCCATAGTCATTCAGTAATACCCAATACCACAATCATTGTATTTGTCTAACCATCATATGTCTATTTCCATGAATAACACAAATTCTTTTTCATGGTTTCTTTTTCTTTCTTTATTAATGTCTAAACATTACAATAAGGTGTCATCAAATAACCTTTTATATAAGATCTTTCATCCAGATAGTATTCCATCACATCTTTATTGATGTTTTTTTTTATCTACATTGGATTCCTCTTATGGGTATTCTTGGTTTTTGATAAGTTATTAATAACCTGTGGAATTCTTGACCTTAATACAAATAGGCTGCATCCTGACCCATAATCAATCATGGCCAAGTATGTTGATATCACCAAAACATCTATAAAATGATTTTTTTTTAATCTCTACTCATGTATGTGAATTCAATTTCTTCGAACTCGATTGTGAGATTGGTACAGAAGTCTTAGTATGGTTTTAACTTTTTTATCTTTATTCTGCCACTTTCTTTTTATTTGACATATTACTAACATTAAGTCCCCATATATGTCTAGCTTTTTAAGTCATATTTCTAAAGTAGCTTCTAAGCCATGAATACAAGCCTTATATTCAGCTACATTATAAGTACATTCAAACTACAACTAGATATAGTTAGTGTATTGACAACCATTCAGGAAGATCATAACCATCACTACACCATTCCCTAATACATTTACTACATCATCAAAATACAAGGTCTACCATTCATTTCCTTAATGTTTACTCTAGTCTCAACTATCATAACATCCTCATCCAGAAACTTAAAAAGTAACGGCTCATAATTGTCTATTGTGTTGTCTTGTAGGTGATATGTAATTGCACTTTCTTTTACTATATTTCTTGTTACTTATATAACATCATACTTGACCAGCAGGACCGGTCACCTTGCTAGTCGGCTTGAGAAGTATAGTTTATCAAGGATATACTTGAGTATATCCATCTTTAAGATCAACAATGATATGTAGTAGAACATATATTTATGCAGTCAACTGACACTCCACACCAAACTACAACACAACTTTTTCAATATACTATAGCGGGACTTATAATCCATGAACATTTTACTGAGATAATAAATTGCATGCTCCTTTTTACTTGAGTCATCTTCTTATAAAAAAAAAAGTGTTTAAATTGTATATAATAGTATTTTAAGATAAAAAGTAAATATAAATTACATAAATATATTTTGTTAAAGAGGTAAAATAATGATGCAAACTATGTCTATTTTTATAATAATTTTATATTTTTTTTCAAACTAAAAAGTATATAAAAAAAGACTCATCTATTGTCTGTTTTATCTTAAAACAATAATAAAACTAATTATTATTACAAGGAGGAATTATGATGTTGTCAGTAACAAGTACTGATTTTCTTTATCTTTACTAGTTATTTGACCTACGTTCACCACGAGTAAATATTATTTTTCTTCAAAAGAAATTATATATGCAATCGTTTACGACGTGTTTTTGTACATAAAAAAATCTCAACAAAAATTCAAAAAAATTTATGTATACATCTAGTTAAGTAAATCGAGAACTATTTATGCAAAAAATAATTATAAAGCCTGATCCTTATCCAACCAAAGTTAGCGAGTCAAACCCGTGACCTTGATCATGGACTCAATTGGGTTCAATAATTTTTTTTAATCTAAAATAGACACCTATAAAATTAAGAATCAACTAAATATCAAGGCAATTGAAAAAAATCAAATAAAAAAAATATGTTTACCAATTAATAACCAACTAAATATTAAGTAGTGAAATTTAAAAACAAATAAGCAAGAAAGATTTTTGTAAAAAAAACTCCAATTGCAATAGATAAAAATGAAAAGAAAAAAAAGGCATAGTCTCTTAAACATGGATGGCCTAGAGCTCTTGGGCCTCATAAAAGACCCAAGTGAGCGGGATTGGAGCAACCCATGCACCTTTTTCACAGGTCGTTCGCTCTTTACTTCTTTGAAAAAAAAGTAGTAAGTGAGGCGTCGTTTGCCTTGTCTAGATTCTAGCGACCTTTGATCATTGAAATATCAAGCAAGTCTGTTTTAGACCAAGAAAAACTTATTTCAACTATATTTTGACCTAAAAAACTAAAAAACCATTATAAACACCTTATAAAACATATTTATAGCGTTTTACAATAAAAAACTAGCTCCAAAACCCACAATTAACCCAAAAATAAAATTCTTTTCAAGTTCAAATCTATCATTTTAGGCAAGTTTTAGGGGGGAAACACCTTAGATAAACTCTCCCCGTTAAAAGGAACTCATTAACATCGAAATCACCTGTTTTCGTGGCCGGAATTGATCTCAACCGAGACTTTCTCTCTCTACCATCGGAATCTAACCACTTTCTCTTTTCTCTCTCAAAGCATAGACCAAAAAATAAGAAAAATAAAGCTTGGGATCAAATTTGGATTTCACAAATTGTTAGGGACTAAAAATTTATAATTTGAAAAGTTGGAGGACCAAACTGTTTGTTTAGCTTCAAATTTAGAAATATCATATATTTTTGCCATGTTTTTCAGTATGGTTCCCTATCTTTTAATATTTTCCTTCCTTAATAAATTTGATTTAATTGGCCATCAATTTGGGCTAATAAGGATGTAATACAAGCAAAAGAAAACAAGGGACTAAAAAAATTAAATCATGAAACAGTATTTTCCCACAACTTTAGGTGTTTTTTACTGGATGATTGACTTGCGCTATGCTTGAGTCAAGTAAATTTTTTCTTGAATATAAAAAAATTATTCAAATATTGCTAATGTTTTTTTTGTAGCGGAAAAAAAATTAAATCGTGTGAGAGTTTACTTCGATGTAACCCGATTGACTAGACAAGTCAAAAAACAACACATACAACTTGTAAAAACAATATTTGACTAAATAAAATTTTAAGATGATATCTTTTCTTAATATTAAAATAACAACATATTGGATTAACCTGGGTCAACCCAGGTTAATATGTCAATTTCATGACCCGGGTTATGAAACTATGATAACCATATAGAAAGCATATCAAAATAAATTATGAAGCCTAATTCTCAATCAACCCAATGTTAAAGGATGAAATTGAAAAAATCAATTAAAAAATGATATAAAAAATAACTTGAGTTAACATGTCAAACTTGCAACCTGGGTTATAAGACCAAGATAACTCAATGAAAAGCAAATTGAAACAAATTATGAATTTCAATCCCTAACTAGCCCAATATTAAAGGATGTGATTAAGAAAGAAAGAAATCAATTAAGAAAAACATAAAAAAAACAACCTAAGTCTATCCACCAAATCTATAACCCGGGTTATCGGACCTAGATAAATTTTTAGAAGAAAAAAATTACCTAATTTAACCCAGGTTAATATGTCAAATTCGTAACTTTAGTCTTGAGACTAAGATAATCTCATAGAGAGAGTCAAAATAAATTATAAAGCTCAATTTTCAATCACCCCTGTCGAATCTAATGTTGAACGATGAAATTTGTAAAAATATTAATTAAAAAAATGACATAAAAATAAGTCAAGTCAACCGTTAAGTATTATTTTTGGGTCATGAAACCAAGATAACCTAATAAAAACAAATCATGAAGTCTAATTCTCAATCAAACACAATATTAATTGATGAAATTGAAAAAAAAAGTCAATTAAGAAAAAGAGAAAAAATGAGTCAATTGAGTTAACCTGTTAAACCTGCGATCCAGGTCATAAGACGAGGACAGCCCAACAAAAAGCAAGTACAACTTTGAAGGACCCGTGACCCAGGTTATGAGACCGATATAACCTCTTAGAAAAAAAATAACCTAATTTAACCAGGGTTAAAATGTTAAAACCCGTGACCTTGATCGTGAGACAAAGATATTCTCATAAAAATCAAATCAAAACAGATTATGAAACTCAATTCTCAACCGACCTAATGTTGAATGATAAAATTAAAAACAAAATCAATTAAAAAAAACACAAAAAACAACCCGAGTTAACTTGGGTTAACTAGTTAAGTACTATTCCCGGGTCATGAGACCAGGATAACCTAATGAAAAGTAAACAAAACAAATCATGAACTTTAATTCTCAATCAAATCAATATTGAATGATGAAATTGAAAACAAATATGAGTTAACCGGGTTAACCCGCCAAACCAAGTTAACCCGTCAAACCTAGGATCCATATCATGAGAGTGTGTTAACTAAATAGAAAAAATATATAATATTAAAGGATGAAATCAAACAAACAAAAAATTGATTGAAAAAAAATCAAAGAAAAAAAAATGTAAAGCAAAGCATTATTCCAATGAATAGTACTTTGTGAAGAGGGGTACAGTAAAACTCCCTTCTCTTTTAGTTTATAGTTAACCAGACCTTCTTGTTTTTTTTTGAAATGGTCAGCATAGTTTTCTAAAAGGAGAGAAGGGAAAGGAGGGAGGGAAAACCGCCCGGCCAGAGCTCATCCACTTGACGCCTCGGCACGCGCACCTCACCACTGTGCTTGGGGTGGCGAGGTGAATTGAATGTCGCCCCAGAAAGTAGCGTTCAGTGCTGTTTTAGTGCCGCACTCGCCACCTAATTGGCACTAGTGGATTTTTATATATAAAAATACCCAATTACCCCTTACTCCACCTGATATCTACAACAAAACCATATTAAAATGATGAAAACACCCGTCCATGCAACCTTATCTTTTTTGAAATCTAAGGGTAAATTCGTATTTTTACTGTTTTAAAAAAAATAAAAGGACTGAGAAGCCCCTAAATACATGTATATTTTTTCTCTCCCAATGACATAACTGTTACTTCACTGTTTAATTTTTTAAAAATAGACAAAAGAATCCCCCACTTAAAGGTTAAAAATTTGCGCTCTAAAGGGAAAATTAGTATTTATATTGTAGCAAAAAAAATAAATGGATCATTTTATTCTTAATCATTCTTTCAATGACAAATATATCTCATGGAAAAGATAATCTTATCTTCAATTGCATATTAAACTGGTTTTTTTTTTTTTTGCAAGAATAATTTTATTTTTATACTATTTCAATTCACAATAATCATCTATGTCTTAATGAAAAACTGAGCCCTTTTAGGTTTATTTTTATATTTTTGTAATGTGGCATTCAATTCACTATTTTTACTTTCCTCCAACCACCGACGACCTCCAGTTTTGGCTAGGATTCCACTGGGCCAGAGAACCTCAATCCCTCATAATACAAAACTCCTAAACCCATTGGGCTGGGCTTGTAACTACGTATTTGTGTCTCATCTGACTGCCAGCTTAGGTTGTCAGCAAACCGACATCTCAGTTCTACCTTTCCAAGCTGATAGTTGATGAACTTTTGTAGGACATGCCAACGAAACTGAAGATAAATCTATTTGATTCACAAATATTTAGTTAACATCATCCACTTTTGTTTAAATCACCAGCCAACTACTTTTATCACCTATTCATTGAAAAGCTTTTATTATTGACATTTTCACCTCCATTTCTTGCTTCTAGCAATATCGATTAATAGAAACCTCAGCGGATCAGCCTGCGTTGAGCTTGGGCCAGCAGTGTGGAAGTAATCATGTGATCTCTATCATTTGGTTATCATGCGTTTTCGGCACTCCTAGCTCGCTGGTATTGGCCTCACTGCGTAGCGTCCCGGGTTGGGAACCAAATAATTTTCAAGGGAAAAGATATATTTTAGATATTTAACTTGAAATTTAGTTAGATTTTAAAAGATAAAATAAAAAAAATAATTAAAATTAACTTGTGTGGGAGTTGCTTCGATATGACCTAGTCTAAAAATAACTCAGATAACCGGTAAAAATACATAGTTTAATAAAATCAAGATGATAATTTTTTAATATTGAGACGGTTACATATTAGATCTAATCTCACTATTTAACCCGTCATATCAGTAATCTTAAATCATAGACCCACTAGGATTAACAACCTTGTTTTTTTAACAACTTTTTTTTAATTAATGATATGATAACAAAAATATATGCGTGTAAATTTAAACATTAATTAATCATTGAGATTTTTATTTGAGATTGTGATAATCTTATAAAAATCAAAACAAAACAAATTATGAGAATTAATTTAAAATTAAAAAAATATAAAAGGATGAAGTTGAAGAAAAAAGGCTATAAAAGATTCAACAAAAAGAGAAAAAAATGAAAGATATAATTAAATTAAAAA
>Ga0325401_1002012_pt1 | contig 17731 bp, 11 predicted proteins | sample PopdelMetagenome_FD_205666 | JGI IMG/M metagenome (GOLD analysis project Ga0325401, IMG submission 205666) | Populus deltoides microbial communities from Bellville, Georgia, United States - Xylem-PdKOR-R2 | ecosystem: Host-associated > Plants > Phyllosphere > Stem > Wood/Secondary xylem | place...
GTTATTAAAGCTTAACTTCTTGAGTAGGCTTATGATCTTCTAATATTTTGTTACTCAACTTTGCCTCATTTCAAACTCTCATGTGGTTGATTTTCACTTCACCTTTTCTCTTCTATAATTCTACTACATTCTCTCTTCTATTTTCTTTCCTTTTACATTTTCTGAATTCTTCCACGAGTTATTAAAGCTTAACTTCTTGAGTAGGCTTATGATCTTCTAATATTTTGTTACTCAACTTTGCCTCATTTCAAACTCTCATGTGGTTGATTTTCACTTCACCTTTTCTCTTCTATAATTCTACTACCTTCTCTCTTCTATTTTCTTTCCTTTTACATTTTCTCTTATGTTGTACTATTATTTACAATATAAGCTTCAAATCAATCCAAAAATCACCAAAACTAACACTCAAATTTTGTAGAGACTACCAATAAGAGAAAGCAACCAGTTTTTTTGCAAAGTAAATTCTAATAAAAAAACCATTAAATATATCACAATTAAAAAAAACATAAGGCCAAGCCTCTTCAGCGAACCTTGTTCCTTCGACGTCTTCCCCTCTACATGGTACTGCTCCTTCAGGGACCCCTGGGATTTCTCCCCCTCACCACCATCCAGGGCCTTACCATGTGTTTGGCCGGCTCTTGATATTAAAACATATGCTTGAGTATTTTGATTTTGATACTTCTGATATGGTTCGACTACCAGTTTGGGTCAAATTCCCTAATTTGCCTCTTCAGTGCTGGTCACCATTGTGTCTTTCTAAGCTAGCAAGTGTGATAGGGAAACCAGTGCATGCTGATCCTCCAACAACCTCTATGACTCGGCTCTCTTATGCCCGAGTGCTGGTTGAGGTTGATTTACTTGCTGACTTACCATCTTTGATCAACATCACCCTCTCCAATGGTGTTTCGATATCCCAGGTAGTGTCATACGAATCTTTGCCACGGTTTTGCAAGCAATGTAAAACTTTAGGACATTTCAATTATGCTTGCACTAAATCCAGTCATAAGCGCAAAAAGCCCCCTCCCACAGCTTCTGCTCCCTCCGGATACACTTCTCCCTCAGCTGATACAAAGGCTGTTGAAAAGCAGTCCTTCAGGGAGGAACCTCAAGGAGAACCGGAGGTTGATCCAATGGCTGCTGAGGCAGCTGTAGCTGTTGAACAGAGAGCTGATTGTTCTGTGCGCAAGTGGGCAAAAATAGTTTCTCAGCCTAGATCCCCTGATGTTTCTGCAGATTCTCCTCAGGTTGTTCTCGTCTCCAAAGATCGCCTTGACACTGCTGCCGCATTACCTCCACGGAGGCAATACTTGACAAGGAGCAAAGTCGTTGCCTCTGCTTTTGGCAGATCAGGATTGTTTGGAAAGATTGGTCCTTCCAACAGCTCCTCCTCGGCTGATTCCAGAATCCAGGGAGGCACAGTTTCAACCCCATCCTCCTCCCTTTGATATATTATAATATTACGGAATGGTGGCCAAGGACTATATCCTTGTGTCTATTTAGGTTTTTTAGTATTGTATTCTGGTGTAGCCTTTGTAGGCATTTTTTTTATTGGTGCAGTCATAGTTCTGCCTGTTGCTGTGCTGTTTTGTATTGCTAGTTTGGGTTGTAGGATGTTGCTGCTTATTTTGCTGGATGCTTTCTTGCCTGCTGCTTTGATGGCTGGGGCCTGTTCGTAGGCTTGTTTCTTGCTCTGTGTTTGCTCCCCCAGCTCTTGTTGCTTTGTTTTGGGAAGCTTGTTCTCTTCTAGGAGCCTTTCTTGGGTCTGTGGCAGTGAGTGTTCTGCATGAAGGTTACGTTGGTCTGCTGATTGTGGTTCCTGCTGCCTTGGTGATATAATTTGCTTGCTGGGTTTATTGTTGCTGGCTTCGAGCTCTCCTAGGCTAGTTGCTAGCTGGCTACCTTCTGCAGTTGTTGTCTTCGGCTGTAGGTTGCTGCTGGATTGCTGGTCTACTTCTAGGCCCTACTTGTTGTGTTGTTTGTAGGCTTTGTGGCCTGTTAGCCGGATATTTTGTTGTTGCTTGGTGTGTGCTTGTGGCCCAGTTGGTTGGGTTGGTTAGACTCTATTGTGTGAGGTCTCATCCTGGTGTGCCCTGTTGTGGGGCTTTGGTCCATGTACTTGGCTTGAAGTTAGTAGTCCACGCTTGATGTTGGCTCTAGGGCATCTGTTCCCCTTGGTGCTGTCACTTGGAAATCAGTTGGTCCAGGCTGTCTTGGCGCTGGTTTGCTCTTTGGTGGCTTCTGGTTCGGCTTAGTGGGGGCATGGTCCTCATGGCTTTTTAAATTTTGTTCCCTGCATGAGGGATGTTCATGTTATTTGTATATGGGAACTTGTTCACTTTTTCAAGGGAGTCTGTTCCCGTTGATATTACTATGGTTTATGCAAGGGAGTCTCTTCCCTTTGTATGGATTTGCATGTCCTTTTGTATTGCTGGTTTCCAGCTTGTACTGCAAGCTTGTCTTGCTCTTTTTGATCTATACAATACTTACATTTGATCAAAAAAAAAAAACAATTTTTCAGAATTGTCTTGCTAACTAAAATAACTTAAGCAAGCTAATTGAAAAGGTAAATCAATAACTGATGAGCAAGGGAAATAATCACATGAAGTGAGAAACTAGGGAACAAGTACAAATAATTAACAAGTAAGGACAATTGAATGACAATTGCTTCATATTCTCTCAAACTAAAAAGAAGCTAAGACCTAGGGATTTGATTTTTAAAGGCTTCTTTTTCTTTTTTTTTAAGAGGAAAGCAAGGGACAACTATAAATGAAAACGTTGTTGGTTAATGTGTATATACCTTATGTTGACCTTTAGGTCATACATTTATGTGTGCGTGTGTGTATGTGTGTTGATGAGAGAATAAATTTTAAACAAGTTGATACAAATATCATGTCATTAAGCATGAAGTATTTCATGAAGAAATCAAGAAGAAGTCCAAGAAGGAAGTACATTGAAGAATTAGAATTAAATATTCACTTTTAGTGCTTGATGTAAATCCTTTATCTTATATTGAAAGCACAAAATTAAAATGAATGTATACACTTTACTATGCATACATTTAAAAGGATTAATAAAACGATTCTAAGAGTTCACATATGTTAAAACTGATAAATCTAGAATTCTGCATAAAATGGTCGATCGTTTGGTGATACTAAATGAATTAGTCGACACATTGTTTATCCGTGATGAACACCTGGGAATCCTGCAGGAACTAGTTAATCGATTGGTTAACACATTTGAACTAGTCGATCGTTTCAGCTGTCAGTGGAATTAAAATGGCTATAAATGACTAGTTTTTGCTAGAAACATATATATAGCTTGCTTAATTATAAAATTAAAAAGGAGATCCAAACCTATATGATATACAAGCTATTCTAAGTGCAAAAACACATCAAAATCATCAATCATTGATTATACTCTAATTGGTGCTATTAAACCTTCATATTCTAGCACAAGAGTATTTAATTTAATTCTCACTACACTTAAATATCTCCAAATCCTTTAAGTGCTATCTTGTGAGATATAAAGATATTAAAGCTTTCATTTGTTTTATCCATTATATTAAGAGAGTTATTAATAATAACAAGAATTACACTTGTAAACCTTTGAGAGTTAGGTATGAATTCTTGGTATTGGTGATGTAATTTCACCAAGAAAAAATCTTGAAGAAGACATATCTTCAAGTGGAAAAATCTCGGTGTAGATTCATCAAGTGATGAAAAATCTTGTAGAGAAAATATCTTCAAGTGGTGTAAAAAGCTTGGGATAGACTCGTCAAGTGGCAATTATAATCTTGAACTTAGACTAGTAAAGAAATACAATACTCAAAACCGGTATGGTACTTGATGTGTGAATGCAGGCTTGTTGAACCACGTTAAAAATTGAGTTTGAAAATTCTCTCCTTTACCTATTTATTTTAAGTGCTTTAATTATATTATTAGTTATTTTGTTTATTTTTTAATTGAATTAAATTGCATTGATTGTTAATATTAGTGATACAACTAACTCACCCCTCTTATGTGTTATTGTTGCCTTAATCCTAGAACAACAATTGATATCAAAGCCTAGTTATGATTTATAAAGTTTGCTTAGACTTTGAGTAGAATGTCAATCACTAGCTATAATCTCCAAAATATAGGGTCATCCATATCTAAACTACCATTCTTTAATGCAATGACTATACCTATTAGAAAGCTAGAATATATATATATATATATATATATATATATATATATATATATATATATATATATATAAGTCTTATAGGCTTATCAAAATTGAAGAAGGTATAATGATTCCTAAAGCTAGAAGTCAATATACGAATGATGATAAAAAATTACTTTCCATGGATGTTAAAGCTATGAATACTCAATATTATGCATTAAGTAGAAGCAAATTTAATAAAATCATGTCTTACAAAAATGGTAGGGACATATAGCATGTTTTAGAAATAACATATGAAGGAACTAACCAAGTTAAAGAATTTAAAATAGACATGTTAGTTCACCAATATGAATTATTTTAAATGCTTCTAAATGAATCCATAACTAGTATGTTTACTGGAATGACTACTATAACTAATAATTTGGATGCTCTTGGTAGGACTTATACTAATGTGAAAGTTGTGACCAAAATTCTTAAGTCCGTAATGAAAAATTAGGAAGCAAAGGTGACGGTAATTCAAGAAGCTAAGGACCTCATCAAACTTTCATCGGAGAAGCTCATTAGTTATTTAATGAAACATGAGATTGCTATGGAAAAGCAAGAATAAGAAGAGAAACCAAAGAAGAATTTGGCGTTCAAAACCATTCATCATGATGAATAAGAAGATGATGATGAACATCATGAACATGACATTGCTTTAATTACATAGCAATTCTGAAATTTTCTAAGAAAGAAGCAAGGGAATAAAAGATTTTAAAATTTCAAGAATGATAAAAACAAGGAACTTCCAAGGTGTTATAAATGCTATAAAATAGGTCACACAAAAGTAGATTATCGACTTCTTCAAAACAAAAAAAATAATTGTCATCACAAAAGAGCAATGAAAGTTACATTGAGTTATGATTTTGACTCAAGTTCAAGTGATGAATAATGACATGTTACAAACATGTGATTCATGGAAATTGAAAGCAAAAATAAGATACAATCTTTGGATGATGAATCTAACCCTACTTATGATAAATTAAATGATGCTTTTGAATCTTTATATGATGAATTTAAAAATTTAGGTTCAAAATATAGTTTATTGAAAAAAAAACCATGTATGATTGCTTATTGAAAAAGAGAATATGGAAAAGAAAGCTTGTATTATTATTGATGATAGCATAAAATGAGTTAACTCGAGAGTGAAAACAAATCCTTAAAAGAAAAGGTAAAAAAGCTAAACATAACCTTAGCTAAATTCACTCAAGCTTTAAATACTTGAAACAATGTTTTCTAACCAATGGTGAGCTTTCAATAAAATAAGGTTTAGGTTACTTTGTTAAAGTCAAATAATCATATGACCTTAATCATAAGTGCTATTATTATAGAGCAATAGATCATTTGATTTATGCATTTCCTATTAAAAAGGATAAAACTTGTAATATGAATTGGGTTCCAAAAGGAGTCACCCCTAACAATAGAGAACCCAAAAAGATATGGGTATCAAAGAACTCGTCTTGATCTTTGTATGTAGATTTTTGGATAGTGCTTGCTTAACAAAAGATAGATGGGATCTTCATCAACCAAAGCATGTACATCAAAATCTTCTAAAGACTTGAAATGGAACAAGTAGGAACATCAGCGATACTTGATATAATCAAAGAGGGTAAGAATGTAAATATCAAGGTATGATCGGTTCCATAATATAGACAGAATATCATGCTTTGTATATGTCTACATGCATGTTTTAAAGCTTACCATATAGTATCAAATATTAGTTGCATAAAACAAAATTTAAAAAACATTTTTTGCATGGTATAATTGATTTAGGGTTGTGGTATCCAAAAGAAAGCAAAATGAGTTCGATTAACTATTCGGATATGGATAAGCTATTAAGTAAGAATCACTTTTGTGAAATAAAAAGTTTCTTAGGCTTTACTCATGATAAAAATGTTTGATGTCTTGTTTATATGTGTATACATTACTGGAAATAAGTTGAATTTATTTAAGTGATCAAATGTATACCCTTGTAGCATGAAAACCTTAAAAGATTTGTTATGCTGCAAAATCTATTGTCTTTCAAATTCTAAGACGGAGCGGTTGACTGGTTTGTTATTTCCAGTTTAACCGGCTGACCAGTTGAGCCAAAAACAAAAATAGAGGATAACTACTGGATGAATAATGAATTTTTAATATTTTATTTGGAGTTAATTTTTTAATCTACAAGTTAAATAAATATGTATATTTTGACTCATAAAATATTTATAAAAGATAAATTTTAGAAAACCTTGAAGTTTGTGTGAACCGGTTGACCATTTCATACAACTGGATCAACCGGCTAACTGGTTGAGCTAGAGTATTACCAATGAGGCTATTGTCTAATTTTTAAGATTTTGACCCTTTGATTTCTTTATTTTTTTGGATATAATTTCTTTAATGAAAATGTTCTATTTTAAGTGCAAATAAATTATCAAAATAGAATTATAGAAAATTCTTAGATTGGGTTTTAACTGGTTGATTGGTTGAACTTAACCCATAGCAACCAATCAACCAGTCGCTCGAAAATATAAATAGAATTGTGTTTTTCAAACATTAATAGATTACCCTCAAATTATAAACCCTAACCTGATAACACTCTCAATTTTTCACCAAATTACACCAAATCAAACACCTTTTTAAGTTTTTTTTCTTGAAGATTAAGGAGTGATGGCACCAAAGGAAAGTCAAATCAAGGAGCAAAAGGGTTGATGATCTAACATTTCATTAAAGTGATAACATCCAAATATTCTTAAACTATTTTACAAATAGATCAATTGTTGTAGAAAGAGGTTTATGAGATGATTTATATGCTTTTAAGATTGATAGTGTGTGTGTGTGTGTGTTTGATCAAATATAAGAAGTTGTATAGATAAAAAATAAAATATAGTTGGAGACCAACGAGTCAAAGGTACAGGCATAAAGGGAACAAGCTCCCTTGAATAGTTAAGGGAACATCCTGGAGAACCAGTAATTCAAATAAACAGGCATATACAAGCATAGGGAATAGACTCCTTAGAAAAAGGGAACAGGCTCCCTATAACAAAAACAAGACTACCTTGCAGGACAAAAACCCTAAGACATTAGAGCAGCAAAAGAATAACAGCATAAGCCAGACACTTCCAAACACAAACTCTGTAAATACTACCAGCAAACCCACAACAAGAGTAAACAACAAACTACAACAACCAAGCACAACCACCATGCCTCTACACATGCAATATCTGCTCAGAAGCGACATAGCACCATAATAAAACAAAACACCACAAACAACAACTCCAGAACAACAAGTCAAACAACCAGAACCAAAACCAACCGTACCAAGATCAACAAACCAAAAAACCATAGCACTGGATCCTCAAGAACCACTTACAGAACTATAGAAAACAAACTAACAATACATAAGAAGTAGCAACAGTTATTAGCTGCAATCAATGACAGCAATCTGGGGGTTGACCAGTTGTCTTTAGACGAGATTTGTCTGGTCACTGACCCGTAAATATACCAAGTCCAGTATCATGCAAAGCTAGAGGGAGCAAGCCTTTGCTCCGAGTCATATAACCCCGACTGCTCTTGGCAGAGGGAGGTTCAGGAGGGACATTCTTAGATTTCCCATTCCCAGTTGAATCAAACTCAGAAGAATTATTAAGGATTGTTTTAGCATTACTGGCCAATTCGTACTGGGAAGATGTTTCATGCCGAGGAAGGAGCTTTGCCTTTTTCGCCCTCCGAATAGCTTCTCGGCTCCCAGTTACCGCTCTTTCAGCATTGGGACAAGGATCCCTTGAGGGCTGGCTAATAACAGGATTCACTATAGTACCTTCGTCAGAAAAAACAGAGGGATGTGCTCTCTTTACCATCCCAGAAATGGGAGAATCCTCAGCTCTAGTGTTAAGCTTCTAACAGGTAGTGCTTGTATGTCTAGATATACAACAATAGCAGCAGAATTTCGACATGTATTCATAGATGACCCTTTACTTGATAATTGTTCCATTTGGCATGGAGAGGTTGATAAAATGAGGCAAATCTGCTGACAGATCCACCTCTATCATGACTCTAGCAAAGGACACCCGAGACATGGAGAAAGTGAGGTCATCACATCGAATAGGTTTGCTAATAACACTGCTAATCTTTGATAGACATGCATGTGACCAACATTCCAGCGGGAGATTCGAAAAACACACCTAGACCGATACAAACGACATATCTGGTTTTCCAAAATCAAAATAAGAAGGCATAGGCTTTATCACGAGTGGCTTACCTTGAACAAAGTAAATGCATCTGCGTAGAACCTTGATCATATCAGTTTCTGAAGAGAAGCAGAAGACCAGCTAGCCTGAATCATGAAGATTCAGAGTGACATTTTATTTCCAAACATGGGCCATAAATTTCCCAAGAATAGTATACCCAAGAGTTTTACCAATTGAATATCCAATCAGACATAATTTCCTGATGTCTCTAAGTTCACCAAAATCTTCAATTAATAGAGAGCATGAATCAAAATTATTAGAGGAACGAAAAGGAGTAAGGTGAGGGCCATTATTAAGGGTAGGCAACGTAGTGACCTTGGGGTAATAATCATCGAATTGATAGTTTATTTGAATCTATAGGTTGAAGCACATTGTTTTATATGAAGAAACCCACTTACCCAAAATTGATTAAAATGTTCTTCACAAACTTAAAGATTAATATGGAACATAGGATTTTTAGTAGTTTGCAAGACAAATCAATTATATTTAATTGTGATACTCTAGGTGATATATTAGGTATAAGCAATAAAGGTTCTAGATTATTTGAATTTAAAGTAATACCTATTATTGAGGGTTTTGTTTATAATGATGTTGTGGTATTACATATGGGTAAATATGATTTTGCTCCTGAAGCAAAAATTAAGAACCGAGACTTGTTTTTAAAAAGTAGAATTATTCATAGGATTATACCACACAATAGTTTTTCTAAAAAGGAACATTTTTTTATGAAGTAACCTTAATGGATTTGTGCTTAATTAATTGTATGATTAGAGGTTAACCAATCTACCAAATATTATGTTGAGGAATTTGATCATAAAACATGATCAAAAACAAAAATCCCTTCCATATAGTTAATGTCTAACTACAATATTTGAGCATTTTGGGATTTTATTAACGAGTACGGATAAGACACCATATTCAACATCAAAATGAGATTTATGTTGAATTAATGAGGATAATGTTTGGGTTTCTAGAGACTAACTTGGGGTTCATGTTGAGAAAGAGCATGATGAGAAAAAATAATAGCGTGTGGGTAATGATGTTGAGTTTAATGCAATGATTGAAACACCAATGCCTGCTTATTTGCATATAGAGGCATCAAGTTCTTGGCAATCTAGGATGGATGACTGACTAACACAACTTGAGACAAATGTGTGCTACATTCGGGAGATAAAAGAGAATATAGCCAGTAATTTCATGGAGATTAAGACGATGATGACTAATCTTTTCTCTTGATATCCACCACCTTATCTTTTGTACTAAGAACACTAGCATTTTTTTCATGCTTTTATATTTTTATTCTGTTTTAATTTGTATTGGATATTGTATTTTAGATATTATGTAATGAATTTTTATTTCTTATGATTTTCATTATATAATTGCTTATTTATATCTCTCTATAATATTTTTGTTGATGCCAAAGAGAGAGAAATAGATATGAACATTAATGTCATTGTAAAAAAAGAAGAATTGTGTCAATAATATATGCATACATTTAGGGGGAGAAATCAATTATTCAATTTTCTTGATGTATAAGTTAATATTGAAAATACAATCTTTTCATATTTACTTAGATTGCGCTAAATTATTAATGTTTCGTATATACTGCACTGCAAAAGATAAAGGGAGGCATGTTTTTCATATCTAAGTTACATATTAATTGTCATAATAAAAAAGGAGATTGTTGACCTTTAGGTCATACATTTATGTTTTTTATATATATTTTGATGATAACAATAATAAGAGAATTGGACTAATAATATGTTTGGTTGAGAATAAGTTTTAAATAGGCTTATACAAACATCATAAAATCAAACATGAAGGATTTCACGAAGAAATCAAGAAGAAGTCCAAGAAGAAAGCATATTGAAGACTTAAAATTAAGTATTTTTTTATGATTGATGTAAGTCCTTTATCTCATCTTGGTAGCAAAGAATTAAAATAAATGCACACACTTCACTATGCATATATTTAAAAGGACTGATAAAACAGCTCTAAGAATTCACCTAGTTTAAAACTAATAAATCTGGAATTTTGTATAAATCGGTCAACCGTTTGGTCATATCAAATGAACTGGTCGGCCGCTTGTTTATCTGTGATGAACACCTAGAAATTCTACTGGAAATGGTCTGCTAATTGGTTTGATCAATTTGAACCGATCGACCTTTTAAAAGGAGAAATCAATTATTCAATCTTCTTAATGCATAAGTTGTTATTGAAAATACAATCTTTTTATATTTACTTAGAATATGCTAAATCGTTAATGTCTCTTATATATTGCATAATGAACGATAGGGGAGACATGTTTTTCATAACTAAGTTACATATTAATTGTCATCATAAAAAAATGAGAGATTATTGACCTTTAGGTCATACAAATATTTTTGTCTATACTGATGATAACAATAATAGGAAAATTAAACTAATAATATGTTTGGTTGAGAATAAGTTTTAAACAGATTTATACAAACATCATATCATCAAGCATGGAGGATTTCACGAAAAAATCAAGAAGAAGTTCAAGAAGGAAGCATATTGAAGACTTAGAATTAAGTATTCATTTTTAGTGCTTGATGTAAGTCCTTTATCTCATCTTGGTAGCACAAAATTAAAATGAATGCACACACTTCACTATACACATATTTAAAAAGATTGATAAAATGATTCTAAGAATTCACCTAGGTTAAAAGTGATAAATCTAGAATTCTGCATGAATTGGTTGACCATTTGGTGATACTAAATGAACTAGTCGACTACTTGTTCATCTATGATGAACACTTGGGAATTTTTCAGGAATTGGTTAACTGATTTGCTTGACCAATCCTAACTGGTCGATCATTTCAGCTGTTAATGGGACTGTAACGACTATAAATGAATAGTTTTTGCAAGAAACATATATATAACTTGCCTAATTGTAAAATCAAGAAGGAGATCCAAACTTATATTATATACAAGCTATTCTAAGTGCAAAAACATATTAAAATCATCAATCCTTGATTATACTCTAATTAGTACTATTAAACCTTTATATTCTAGCATAAGAGTATTTAATCTCATTCTCACTACACTTAAATACATTTAAATCCTTTAAGTGTTATCTTATGAGGTATAGAGATATTAAAACTTTCATTTGTTTTATCCATTATATTGAGAGAGTTATTTGTGATAACAAAAATTAAACTTGTAAGAGAGTTAGGTATAAACTTCTAATATTGGTGATGTAATTTCACCAAGAAAAAATCTTGAAGAGAACATATCTATAAGTGAGAAATATCTTGGTGTGGATTCATCAAGTGGTGAAAATCTTAAAAAGAGAATATCTTCAAGTGGTGTAAAAAGCTTAATGTGAATTCATCAATTGGCAATTGTAATCTTAAACTTGGACTAGTGAAGGAATACAATGCTTAAGACCATTTTGGTATTTGAGGTGTGGATATAGGCTTGTCAAACCATGTTAAAAATTGATTTTGCAAGTTTTATTCCTTACCTATTTATTTTAATAACTTTAATTATATTTTTTTGTTATTGTCTTTAATTGAATTAAATTGCATTGATTGTTAATATTAGTTATGCATATAATTCACCCTCTTAGGTGTTATTGTTGCCTTAATCCTATAACAACATATTTTTAATGTTATGTTTTTTCAAGGACGCGTAGAAATAAAATTTATGTAAAATTAAATGCATTTTAGATATTGAAATAGTTATTCTGTTGGAGCTGTTAAAAGAGAAAATAATAGCTAAAAGGATATTTTTTTTGTTTTGGCTTTCCTTTAGCATCTTGTGTTGGAGATGCTCTTAGTAGTTATATATATTGCATGAATGAGCCTTTACATTATGGCATTGACTATATGTTAAACTTTAAAAGATTATGCATGTTTGCTGAAACAAAAAAGATTATAAATGTCTGTTGAAATTAAAAAAAAAACTTTAAATTAAACTTTTCTTTTTCCACACCTAGTTTAATAAGTTTTGGTGATTTTTTTTAAGTTGGGCTAAGTATGTCACTCACTATCTATTATAATTTTTTTTTTTAATTAGGATAAATGACCTTATGATGTTAAAGTTGGAAAATACATGGGGGAAAAAATAATACATCACAAATAAAACAATTATATAGAAGAGTGTATGTTGTGATTATTGTGTGTTTTTGTATCGTATTCTACGTTTTTACTTGGTGGCCTAAGGTATTCATACATCTCAAGTTACATGAAACTATCTCATGGATTATGGAGTCATAGACATACTGTGCAGGAGTAATCATGGAGAATAACACCATTTTTATAAGGAGCAGATAACACTTTGTGCTTAGGTGAAAGTTAGGTGATGGTAAATGTTGTGCCAATATAAATGAAGGCACTCCTATGTTGTTCTTTGCATCTTTATTGTATTGGGGTTAGTTGTTGAGAGAATAACAAATATTTTATACTAGGTACAAAAATAAAGAATTAATAAAGAAATTTCCACAATAAATGCTTAGATAGATCATTATATGGAGACATGAAGATTTTGTTTGGAGATATAAAGATTTCTAATCAATGAAGAAATTTCCATAATAAATTTTTAAGGAATCATTATATAGATGCATGAAGATTTTGTTTGAAGAAAAATAACTAGTGCAATGGGCTTTAAGGATATATATATATATATATATATATATATATATATATATATATATATATGCTGCTCTTCTTATTAGATAGGATTCGATTCTAAGACCGTATCATGAAAAACATTGCAAAAATATATTTATCAGCCAGAATTAGCCAGAAAAAATAGCTATTCTTCATGGACGTAAACTGGTTAAAGGATTTTTTTTTTTCCCTTAACAAGGCGAGACAATGGATTAAACAAGAAGAGGAACACGGAGAAGATAGTGCGCGATAGCAAGGCTGCAATGAGAGATTAGCCTACGAAGAAAACTTCAAAGAGAGAGAAAGAGAGATAGTGGAGCTAGCACAGTCTGAAGTTACTAGCAGCAGCTACCTCGAGGATGCTACTGTCATTTATTATGGGCTATTTAAAAATATGGTTGCAATTGAATACCATTAAAAGTGCTATTAAAATAAATAATCTTTTATGAATGTATAATTGATAATGAATTAAGATTCTCTTTAAAATAGGTTGAATAAGTTTGAGCTAAATTAATATTTTTATAAATTATTTAGTTAATGTAGGTAGTTAATACATGTTGTCATCATTATTTTATATAGGTTTGGTATATGTAATGAATGTATAGAGATTCACTCCAAAGGTTGCAGAAAGTGCATTATTATAATTAGGTTCATAGTTTTATTAATTACGCATTATCCAATCCGAAAAATATTAGTAGAGGGGGTATTAGATGTTCATGCAAGAGGTATAAAAATAAAAATTTTCTCGATCTAGATGTTATAACGATGCATCTTCTACAAAAAAATTCATAGAGAAATACTTGTGGTGGTATACACACAGAGAACCATATGTTCCTCATGATACCATAGTGGAAAGGATGGTTAGGTCAATTTCTAGTTCTCACAACGTGCATGAAGTTGTGGATGACAATAGTAATCTTTATAAGAATATGGTTATGGATGCGATGAGAATAAATTAGGGTCATGTCGGTTAATATCTAATCATAGATGAAGAACCTAATGCTGACGCAACTAGTTTTTTTAATATTTTGAAAGATTATGACGAGCCATTATAAGATGGTTGCACAAATAACAGTAAATTATCAACTATTATATAAGTGTTCAACATTAAGTTAGATCATGGATTGAGTGAGGTCAGTTATGACAGAATTGTCGAATGGACGAGAAGCATTTTATTTGAAGGGAATAGGCTGAAAGAGAACTTCTACACTATTAGGTCCATGATGAAACCCCTTGGTTTAGAATACCAGAAAAATTGCAAAGGTTATTCATGTCATCAAATACTGCTTAGCACATGAAATGATGCCAATCACATGATGCGGTGGATGGAGTGATGATGCACATTTTTTAAAGTGAAGCCTGGAAACACTTTAACAATGTGCTTCCTCAATTTTCAATGGAGACAAGGAACATGTATCATGAGTTATGTACAAATGGATTCAATCCATTTAGGTCATTTGTTGCTTTTTATTCTTGTTGGTCGGTGATACTCACGGGTTACAACTTGCCATTAAGGATGTGTATAAGACCAACGTTCATGTTTTTATCTATGGTCATACTTGATCCTAATAGTTTAGGTTGGAATATAGATGTTTGTCTTCGACCTTTGATTGATGAGTTGAAGTAGTTGTGGTCATTTGGGGCTTTAACTTATGATGTATCAAGAAAATAAAATTTTATGATGAAGGTAGTTTTGATGTAGACTATCAATGATTTTACAGCTTATGAAATGGTTTCTGGTTTGAGCACGCATGAAAAACTAACATGTTCATATTACATGAAAAATAACAAGGCATTCACACTAACAAATAGCGATAAATCATCTTTTTTAAACTGTCACTAATGGTTCTTGCCAATATATCACAAGTTCATAAAGAACAGAAATGACTTCTTTATTGGCATAGTTGAAAGGGATGTTGCATCGCCACTTCTTTCAGGTGAAAAATTGTATAACATGGTATCAGAGTACGGTGACATTGAGTTTAGTTTTCAATTCGGCAAGCAAAAGTTTTCTGGTTTTGGTTTAACCTACGATTGGGTAAAACAAAGTATTTTATTGGAGTTTTTTATTGCAAGACCAATATTCAGTGCCATAATCTTGATGTCATGCACATAGAAAATAACATGTTTAAGAATATTTTCAACATGGTTATGGACATGAAGGGGACAACAAAAGGCAACATCAAAGCTAGAATAAATATAGCTTTGTCTTATCACTGTAAAAATATAGAGTTTGTTTATGTTGGGTCACGGGTCGCAAAGCCCAAAGTCAGCTTCACCTTAGTACTGTTCACAATGTTCATTATATACGAATATACCAATGAAATGTGTTTGTCGGTATATTCCAGAGACTATAAGAATTATTCCCCTTCTCTCTGGTACTGTTCATGGTGTTCATTACATACGGGTGTACCAACAGAATATGTCTATCTGTATATTCCAGAGACTATGAGAACTATTCACTTCTCAATGCAGTGATAATTAATGATCTTTTTACTGTTCACTTTTTTTACCAACAGAATCACCAACAAAATGAAAAGCTGTCGGAAATATTTGGAGGGGCTTCTAAAAATCTTCACGCAAGTTGAAAATTTTCATTTGACTTTATAGACAAAATCATCGATGAATAAAAACTAAAATAAAAAACTCGAATCATGACAGATTGAGGCTTCATCTTCTTCTTTCTTTTTCTCTCTTCTTCTTTCACACACCTGTTTCTCTCTCTCTTCTATTCTCTCTCTCCTTCTCACCAAAGATCAAACATTCTTTTCTCTTCTCATCCTAAGGTATGTTGTCTTTCTTTATTTTTCTTCTTATTTTCATTTTCTTAGGCATATTAACAATGTCTTTTTTTTATTTTTTAATTAAGAGTCAAAATAAAGCATGCCATTAAGGTAAGAGTTTTTCATTCCTTTTTCTTCTTTTTCTGTGTTTTTTTTTTCTTTATGTTTTTTGTTTTGTCATTATTTTTGTTCAATTTTGTGTTCTTAATAATTTTATGAATTAATAAATGACATGAATTTTAGTTGTTATTGAAATAATTTTTGCATTATGTTGTTGAATTTTAGTTATTTTTTTTAAATGTTGTTCAATTTCAATTAAATGTGTAGGAATAATTTTAATTATTATTTTGTATTTATTTCATTTAGAATAAATTTGAGTAAATTTAGGATTAAAAATATTATCACTTAGAAATAATTGTGTTGAATTTTAGTTGTTATTGTAATATTTTTTACATTATTTTGTTGAATTTTAGTTGTTCTATTTTTCAATTTTGTTGTTCAATTTCAATTAAATGTGTATGATTAATTTTAATTTTTTGTAAATTTAAAATAATTTGTTGTAAATTTATGACTAAAAATATTATCATGTAGAAAATGAAATTTTCTTCGAAATTGAATTATACTAAATTGTTAGAAGAAATTGAATAAAATCAACTGGTTTGTGGCATATATTTTGTGTATTTGCAGGTTTAAAATTTTTGGGTAGTCTCTCATATAAGGGATATGCTGTCGAATGTTTTTCAGAAGTAAGAATCGTTTAATTTTTTATTCATTAATTTACGTAGATGCCTAGAAGAAAGTCTATTGCACGTCGCGAGGAGAGGATTACTACTTGTTCTTCTAACAGCGATGTTGACGATCACGAGTTATTAGGTGTTGACCAAAAACATGCACCTATGGCACAAGCATCGACTCACGATGCGGGCTTGTCGAGTTCGATGTCTCAAAGTCAAGGGTGGTCCCTTCATAGCGGGATCTATTTACCTGCAAGTACAAGGCCTAGTGGAAGGACAACTTTTCAATGTAAGTTTGTTTTGTTTTCACAACGACATCTTTAATAATTTTTGAAAAATAATATCATTTAATTAATGCAATTTCAGGTCTACAAACATTGAGGCTGCTAAAACAATAACATCGGCCTTTAAATCATCGATGAAAATTTTATTGTTTCAATAGAGCTAATTTTCCAAACATCTTGAAGAGAAACTGCAAGTCGATACATGGTTTTCAAGGTTCTGTTGATATTAACTTAAATATATTTTTCATGATAATTTGGATCGTTTATTGAAATTATTGGAATTTTTCTTTTATAAATTTTTTCTTCAAGTGAAAATTTGAATAGGAGAGAGTCAACGATAATGTTGCGAGAAGGGTTTGGGAAAATCATGTTGTAATTAGGTAAGATCAAATTCAATTTTTTTTTAATTCCAAATATTAAAAATTTACTTTTCATTTACTAACAAATAATTAATTTGTACCATATAGGTTGCGTGATTTTTGGTATGAGATGCAAAAGAAAGCCAAAAAACTTGTGAATGAAAAAGAGCTTTCAGGCTAAAATGACATATCGGTGTGGAAGGATTTCAGACCGCCGCATGTCTTAGAAGCTGTATGAGCAGAATACATTCAACACTTGACATTCACGTGTTTCACTCGACGACCACAGTCTAGTACGGATAACCAGAACTGGTATGTTCACGATTCAATTACCATACACACCGACAGCTCCTTCAACTGGTAGAATTTTTTTTTTATATCTATTTTTTTATTAGTTTTTTTTATAAATATATTTAACTGAAAATATTTTTTATTGCAGGCTACGGTTCTTGGCCAATGGGGTTCTTTATTGAAACACATGTGTGAAGTGATGATCATAAAAAAC
>Ga0325401_1002014_pt1 | contig 17719 bp, 7 predicted proteins | sample PopdelMetagenome_FD_205666 | JGI IMG/M metagenome (GOLD analysis project Ga0325401, IMG submission 205666) | Populus deltoides microbial communities from Bellville, Georgia, United States - Xylem-PdKOR-R2 | ecosystem: Host-associated > Plants > Phyllosphere > Stem > Wood/Secondary xylem | place...
TATTACGAGGGATCTATTGTTGAATTGTATTGAACATTAATTGTCATGAATGGTTGGATGAGTAATACGAAGGATATACTGTTGTGTTACTGAATGTTAAACTGTTATGGAATGTTTGTTTGTGTTTTACAAAGGATCTATTATCGTGTTACTGCATGTTAAACTATTACAGAATGCTTGTACGAGTGTCACAAAGGGTCTGCTATTATGTTGTAATGAATGTCACGTTGTTAACACAAAGATCCCAATCCAGAAAGATAATTGTCGCGATGTCCCACACGTACGACATGTTGTGTATGGAGTTTGGTCTTGTTTTGAATGGTTGTGTAGCCCTGACCTTATACAATCAAATATGGGATTATGTGTGCCTAGCTGACTTGGCTTTGTAAGGCCAAAGGTGGGATTGTATAGCCTGGCTAGGAATTTACATGGCTTGTAGCCTTGGTTTAGCCCTTGCTATGCTTTGGCTTGTTTGCCTAGTGAGACACCTAGACTTTAGAATTTCTTTATGGTGAAGGAGATGTATCATTGGAGGAAAATTTTAGTGTTGGTAATTCATTGGAGAAAAATAGTGCTTTGCTAGTGCTATTGTATAGGAAAAAACCATTGACTAGCCATGATTGCTCGTTGGTTGATGTGTTATGTTATAGTTGTTTATGCCCTGTCATTGGTGAAAATGTTAGTTATAGGTAGTGTTATTAACATAGAAAATGGTGCATGGTTTACATATAAAAACTAGTTTATGTATAAGAGAAATTGTGTACATGAAAAGTTTGTGTGTGGTTCATGGAAACCCGAAGAAATTCACAAAAAAGCATGCTAGACAAGATTAGATAGATCAGGTCAACACCTTATTTAAAGGGTTGGAAAATCATTAGCCATTTATTTATTATTATTTTTAGAAAAAAACATGATCCATCACAAAGCAAAATAATTCAGTATGTAATGTTATTTTTATACCACAATACAACATAATTAATTAATATGTGTGCAACTTATAAGTTAATATATTTTCTTTTAATACACACAAAAAGGTACTTGATTGGAAAGGATAATAAAATAAAAAAACATAAGAAATTTCTAATAAATAAAATAAGAAATATTAGCAACGATTAGAGTATAAAATATTTAATAGTTAGATGATGCATCCACTATATGGAACAAATTAAAAATTCATATACAAATCTTAAATTTATAAGTTTAGTCAAAATTTGTCAAACATTAGTTAGAGAAATTGTGTGAATCAACACAAGATCTAAATATTAATAAAAGAAATAAAAATATCATTTATCCGGTTGTCATTTCCATTCATTTCCTATCAAACCTAGTTGTCATCTCTCTTTATCTCATGTCAAAACCCAACCATCATCACAACCCTTCTTTCTATCAAGACATAAATGGCATGATTTCTTCTGATTGAATGCTTTGGGAGTGTGTTTCTAACTATATTTAAATGTTTTATATATATATATATATGTGTGTGTGTGTGTGTGTGTGTGTGTGTGTGTTTACCTTGAAAAAACATCAAATTAATTACAGATCAGTATATAACATGTCATTTCATCCATTACTAGACGATCTAGAATGCACTGGACTTCAAGTTGAAGCAAACTCATCTAGATGGAAATTCGGGCATGGTCAATGAATGTCCACTCGTTTGAACAATGAGATGGATGCAAGAGAAGGTCATGTATATTATAAGTGTGGCATATGCAATGACACAAGCCATAATAGAAAAACATGTCCTAATCTAACATATGTATGACAATATAATTATATGAAAAATATGTTAGGATATATAATTATATTTTTGTTAAGCATATTAAACTTATCTAATTTCACATCAATTACAAATACTATTACATAGGATGCTGCAAACTTGAGGTGGCGGATCATCTACTCATGTTGAGCATTCATATTTGGACGATGATAAATCTAGACAACATGACTATGATCAGAAAGAGCGTGACTATGATTATGGAGAGCATCAGTCACAGTACATGCATACAGGACCCACCGACACTTCTGTCTTGTGGTTGTAAGATCAACATCAATTGGAGGACGTATTCGTCGGTATTGTAAGCATATTTAATTTTAATATATTTTTAATTTACTTATCATTAAAGGTATTATATATGTAAATACTTATAAGTTAAATTGTTATGCAGGATGAGTCCTCTATTTATTATCGTACACATAGGCAGATGAGACCACATAAGTGGGTTCAACCATTTATGTTCTAGCTAAGTTTTTTGAATGTTAGTTGTCTAAACTACATCAAACTTAGCCACAACCTGATCAATGCACTAATTGAGCGATTGACATATTATGTTCCATCTTAGGCATGGGGAGATGACACTAACACTATAGGACATGGCGGTTTTGCTTGGACTGCTTATTAATGGATAGATAGTCACATATATTGGTGTTTGTAATCGGATTGCATTACGCGAGTGATCATTTGGACTAACATCCCTTCCTTCTAAGTTGAAGGGGGTAACATACATCTTAAATGAATTGATGAGACATTTACGACACCATCAAATGATGCTGACAATGAGGTCTTGGGGAGGTACAAATTAAATTATGATTTGAATGACATTTTCATGTGTTGATATTTTTTAAATTTATGTGAATTGTTATTAGAATTTTAATGTGTTATGTAGGTATGTTAGAACATATATATTGCATTTGTTTGGCAGTGTATTATTCACAGACCTCACATGGAGATATTTGTCATTAATTTATCTAACGCTCCTAGATGGTTTTAACACCATCCCCACATATAGCTAGGGACCTGCTGTTTTGGCATGCTTATACAAACATCTATGCCTTACATGCATAAAGGGCAAACAAATTAGGAGATATTTGCTACTTTTTCATGTATGAATCGAAAAATTGGATTATAACTATTTATATTTAAAATATTTATGTTAACAATAAATAATCAACTTGTTTTTATTTAATAATAGTTATGGTCCTAGGTGCTTCATGTTGGCCCCAAATACCTAAATTGTCACTTATGGTTATCCAAACTATTGGGGTTACAATATAGCTCACACTAGGATGTATTTATTGCAAAGTTATTTAGCAATATTGATGCAAAATTATATTGTCTAATTGTAACTTTTAAAAATACAATTAAACTGACATATTTGTAATGCTAGGTGGTGTGCTGGTAGAGTATTTGAAAATAATCTAACACATGTATTGACATTATATTAGAGGGGGCTAAATAGGCAACATGTTATCCAGGCATTTTAGCCATTTTTTCAAATAAAAAACATGACTCCACCAAATTGTATCTATTTGGTATTTAAAAAACTTATATTACAAAGGTCATGTGGACGCTTTACTAGGAAGAAAGATTGACGATTGTTCTGGTTACTTGAACCAGCGAGATGGACATATGAACATTAGTGGTCTCGCTGGTATTTTTTTAGATGGTTGCACTACATTGCCCAGATCAAGTAATGCACTAGTTCATCTACAAATAGCACAGTCCAGTTGACATCGATACGAGTGATGCTTTGAACGCCATAACTCGTTGGGGGTAAAAATGATGATTACAATTGGTTAAGCCACCATAGAGCTTATGTACCACAATGGGATGCACGAAGAAATGATATATTTACAGAGATGCAACTTGTGATTACAGATAAGGAGTATTTGATTTGGTATATGAGTATCACACGTCGGGTCATTACTCTAAATCCTGAGTTGGTTCTTATACTAGGTACATGCAGTACGAGCAATATGTCTAATAGATTCAAAATATTGTAAGTATGTTAAAAATTGGGTTTTATGTATTGATATTTTAATTTAACATTAATATTTTATTAATATTAGGATAACTTCATGTTATGAGAGAATCGAGAGACCTCATCAGTGCTTTGTAATATTGATGAAGAAAATGAAAGTTACACTTATGTGTCTTGGTGGTTCAATGTTTGTCGTACTGGACTTGAAATCTTTGGAGAGATGTTAAACTCTTGATGATGTCATGGTAGAGAACAAGGCCACTCAAGCAAGTGTGAGAGCTGGATCCATTCGTGCTACTAATGAGCCCGGATCATCTAATAGACAACGTAGATATAGATAGATTAGTTATGTTTATATATAATAAGATTTTAATTACTTGAATATTGTATTATTGTAGTATTTTATATTCATTTTTCATGTTATATATATTTTTTTATTTTTACATTCTAAGGGCTACCTGTGATTATGAAATGTGAGAGTTTGTTAAGTTTGGTGAGAATTTGTTAAGTTTGGTTTATGTGGTTTTCTACGGTTTTTTTAAGCATGACAAAACTTTGATATAGTTTCAATATAGGAAAAACTTTGCTAAAATTTTGTTAAAATTATAATTTTTTAACTCTCTAAAATCATTAATTAAATTAAATGTCGGATTAACAAAGTAAATAATAAATCTCATAATTTTTTTTTGTTAGATTTAGATTTTGAGGAAATTTGTTGTTAGGAGAGGCAATAGTCTACCTGCTAATCCTCTAGCTAAACTGGTCGGCCGGATGATCTAATTGTTTGAATCGGTCGATCAATTCGTATAAAAACTATGATTTGTATGAATATTTTCTTCTAAATATGTTTTATGCATCAAAATATATATCTTAAAAGTGAGTATTTTGTCACAATATTTTGCTGTTGTGTTAATTCGACCATTTATTTGCATTTTGTATGCTATTGCACAATTTGACCGTTTGACTTATGGGTCCAGCAACAAACCTTTCTTCTAGTATTCGGTCAGTTTTTGGTGAGGGCATGGCAGAAGAAAAATGCAAATGGATTGTTAAATAATGAAAGACCTGAAGGGCATGGCCATAGCGGCGATGTCTGCGAAGTTGCTTGATAAAACTTTGAAGATGGGATTGTTTAATGGAATTGCCTTCCTCAAACCATTGCTCTATAACTGGAATCATGGAGACCCTTTGGATTTCCAGCCTCTCTTCAAACCATGATTCCTTTATCAATTGCCAGGCAAAGTCCAGTCACAAAATTGTCTCCAGATGACGCGAAAATACAAATATCCCCCAAGTTATCTCCATTAAAACCAGTTCAAAGCTCTTTTCACAAGAAAAACCCCAACACTACTAACAAGCGTGCAAAGCCCAGGACTCGTCCTTTTGGCTCCATATTAATAACCCCAGACCACGTTTCTCCTAAGAAAGGCAAGATAAGCCGGGGATAGTGAGGAAAGAAGAGAGATTTTGGCCATGTGAGTAGCCATCAGACGCTGGCTTTTTGTGGGTTTGGGTATTGGATGCAGGGTTTTAGGTGTTTTCCTTGGTTTGCTCTCAGCTTTCATATGCCGAAAGGAGAGCAGTGGTGTGGGAGGTGGCTGTGAATGGTTTCACTTAGGGTTCTATGATCATTATTATTTTTTATTTAACAATAAATTTATAATATTTAATAAGTAATTTTTCGCGCACGTAAACTATTATAAACAATAAGATGTAATAAAATGTAACATTAAATTCTCAAGAGGGTCTTTCTTGTAGTTAAAGTAAGTCCTTCCCGCATATCAACTCGGGAAATTGGAGCTTGACTTAGGTGAGGTGGTCGGAAATTAATCCTCTTAAATTTGGATAATCAAGAAAATCAAGTCATTATCTCAATTAAATTCTAATAAAACATAATGATGTAGATTTCAATACATATCTTTTAATTAAAAATATTTGATTTTAACTAAAAAGACATAAAATGATTTTGGTTTAAGATAAATCTAGTTAATTACAATAATTTGCTGATATACAAGTTAATAGGATAAGGAGGTGTTTGAAAATATAATAATAATTGATTTATAAAATGTAATTTACTAGGAAATAAATTAAAATATTTTTTTATTTTTTAAAAATATTTTTAACATCAACACATCAAAACAATTTAAAACTTAAAAATTTAATTTTAAAAATATTAAAACTTTGTTCAGAATATAATTTTAAATCATTTCTAAATCTAGATCTTATTTATTTTTGCGTTTTAAGAATATTTTTTAAAAAAATTAAAAATTTTTATTTTTTTTAAATTAATATTTTTTAATATTTTCAAATCATTTTAATACGTTGGTGTTAAAAATTATTTTTAAAAAATAAAAAAATATTATTTTAAAATACTTTTAAATAAAAAATATTTTAAAAAATAAATATATATATATATATATATATTCAAATAGGGAAAAAAAAAAGTCACGACTGTCTCTACATGACATGTAATATTTTATTTTAGCAATTTTATTATATCAAGGACGAAAGGTTTGCTGCAACAATACGCGGTAGCACCAGCAAACAGTCATCAGCCAGCCACATAAGCTGTTGTCAACACTATTCATTAACAATATAATATTATATAATCTCACGACGTGTCATCTTGAGATGGATAAAACAAAGATCGGAGACTCATCCACACCGCACAGTGAGTCAACTCATCAAAGGAATCAGCCTATTTAAGCAAGTAGTAAGGGAGAGAAGCAGCGGGGAACCATTTATTTTGGTGGCTTGAAGTTGCAAGGGAGGTAGCTGGGCTGAGGCTGAGGTTGCTGCTGATCATGACTAACAGATTGAGAAGATCCCTTAAGATCAATTCCCTTTCGTCAAGCAGAGACTGGGATGGTAAGCTATACTATTCTATAATTACATCATCAACTCCCCATGACATACAATTACTTAATTACTACTAGCTAATTTTTTCTTTGAACAGAAGAACCATCTGCCGCCAAAACCAAACGCCTGGAGTGGCTCAACATCGACATTAATGGTACTGTTTCCAGTTGTTTTCTTACTAGCTTAAAAATACTACTAGTGTTTCATGGTCAGGTTCTCAAACCAAGTACTGGGATGCTGTGCTATATATACTACTTTTATGGCTACTTCACGATGCTTGGAACAACCCCGTATCATTGATATATACACAAGCTGGATACATTGATGATGTAGAAAATGCGAGCAAAATAAAAATGAAAAAACCAAGTAATAATAAGGTCATCCTTTCTTTCTGTTGTTTTTAGAGAATTCTACTATTTTAGAGGAGACTGGGAGGACAAGAGGGCCAAAATTGATATACGAAGGGTGGATGGTAAGGTACGGAAGGAGAAAGATCGGGAGTTCATATATTCACATGAGGTACTTCACCCTGGAGCCCAGTTTCCTTTCTTATTACAAGAGGAGACCGCAAGATAATGGGGTAACTATTTTTTCTTTATTTTTGTTAAATTTGCACTAGTTCTTTAATAATCCCCAAAGTTTATTTCGAATGAGTTTCTGGAATAAAAAAATGTATCTTTTTTAAATGGATTTTTGTATATTTGGAAACGAGAATGCAGGTATGATGTTGAGTGTTGAAGTCTTTGTCTATTTTAAATTAGGTTCCAATCAAGACCCTTTTGATTGATGGCAATTGTAGGGTAGAGGATACAGGTTTGAAGACTCATCAAGGACATGTGAGTTTTTCCATTCAGATATATAACTATGCATAGTTTTCTTATAAATAGTATCAATAGCAGCTTCAATAATTACATCATACTTTTTTATCAGTTTCATTTTTAAAGAATTGGAAAGTTGATGAATTTATTTTTTGAGTAGTGGAAGTTGAGGAAATTTAATGGGGTTGGAAATTATATATGTTTAAGTGACTTCATGGTGATGATGGATGTCAGTAGTAGTGAAGATAGTTAAATTGATGTGCATTACACTAATGCACATCAATCCAATTTCATTCCAAAACATAAATAGAAGTGGTGGCATTGCCATGTTTGAAGGGGGATATATCTTCTTATCAGAAATTTGCCAACTGTTTTGATATGCAAATGAATTGGATCAGCCTCCATTAGCAGATAGGCTTCACACTAACTTTGTATTTGTTCATGTGAATGTGGATGTGTTTTGTGTTGAACTGAATGCTAAACAAACATTCCAAATGCTTTTTTGGGATTTTTTTTTTAACCTAATGAAACTTCATCTTTGGAAGTTGGTAATTGTTTGGGTTTTTGTTTCAATTACTGTTGGAAAATTAGTTTGCTGTTGTCACTCTGGTGACTTTGCCTCTCCTTCCTCTCTTTCTCTCTGAGTGGTCCCTTTTTCATGGAGAACCAGCTTTAGGGAGCTGATGGTATCTTAATTAGCTGTAATGTAATTTTGCTGATGGGAGAGTTTCAATGTAATTATTGAATCTTCAAGTTAACCTGAATATTGTTTTCATTTCTGCAGATGATTTACACTCTATCTGTTTACAACAAGAAAGAAAAGAATAATGCAATAACAGTGAGTAGTCTTTGCTCTCAGTTTCTGAAATTTGTAATGAAGATAATATCTTTAGTATCTGCCTTGGAAATAAGCAAAAACAAGATCTTTGTCTGAATACAACATTCTTAACCTTTTGCACTTCCTTAGCTTGCTGAATTTGTTGTGGCATCTGAATTATTTGTAGAAAATGATGATCCTCATGTGCTGTTTTCTTATTTCAGTTGGCGGCATTTAACATCCAGGAAGCACTGATCTGGAAGGAAAAAATTGAATCTGTAATTGATCAGGTCTCTATACTTCAGAATGTGTAAACTTTGTTATCTCCCAGTCCTTATAATTCAATACGCTTTTTCTCCTTTTGAGTTTTGGTTTGATTCACTGGTAAATATAGGTGTTATGAAATCCTGGATGAAACATCCTTGGTTAACCATAAGATGTTCCGTTGACTCTTTATTGAACATTTTCAGTTTCTATACACTGACTGGAATGATGATGCATATAAGACTTGTTGCATGATTTAGTTGCAGCATAACACTGTTAGTGACAAATATGCCTCATACAAGTATGGATCTGGCATGGATAATGGGGTGACTGCTGGTTCATCAGAAAATGGAAGCCAGTGAGTGCCTGTTCTATTTCTCTGCTAGTTTAGCTGTAAGAAAGTAGATGCCTTCATAGCATTATTTTCTGCCTGCTTTGGTAAAACTATGTTGATACTGGCAAACATATTCTGTATTTTAAGGGAATAAATTGTGCAGCAGTTCACTTTCATCTGTCTTTATTAAAAGAATTTCATTACATTTTAGTTCAGACATTTTCTACCACTACAATATTCCAGCAATTGATGTTACTTTCATCAACAATTTGAACTGATATTGGAGCTAGTTTTATCAGCTGCTCCAACTGCTATGAAAGTCTGGAGGCAATATGCGTGTGCACTCTCCTGATTTCTGAATTGTCTGCAGGTTTAGTGAACATGAGGATGAAGACGACACTCATACAAATTTGTTCCAGAGAAAAACAATTGGAAATGGTTTTCATGACTCCTTTCATGGAATTCAACTTATTCATTCAATCTGTTTCCAATTCTCATTTGGTTCCTAACTGGCAGTTTCTCCTGATTCAGTAGTGGACTGGACATCAGAATTTGACTCAGAATTGCCAAACCAGACTGCTAACAACCAAGCATTGTCTATAAAGCATTGGCGTCTTCTAAAATGCCAAAATGGTGACCTATTTCTTATAGCTTTCTTTCATCGTTTAAAAGTTCATATATAGAAGCACATTAAAGACTTGAACTGGGAATTTGATTGCTGGCTATGTTACGGTGGTATAGATGAATTTGTACTCAAGTTTTATTTCTGTACATATGACAGGACTCCGCATTTTTGAAGAGCTTACTGAATCTGATTACCTTGTATGGAATCATTTGTTCATTTGCTTTTGTGTTAGACTTTGGTTTGCTATGTATGAGGCTGTAATTGGTCTTGCCACCATTTATTGTTTCCTTGATGCAGCTGAGGAGCTGCAGTCAAGCAATGAAAGCTGTAGGTATTGTTAAGGCTACATGTGAAGAAATATTTGAACTTGTAATGAGCATGGATGCAACACGGTTTGAGTAGGTTTTTATTCCTTTTTCACCCCAGAACTTAATATGATGGTTTTAGAGACCCTGTTATATGTGTGTTTCCCCCTGGAGATTGATGCACTGCTGTGTGCATAATATGGTGTTAAATTCTACCCATACGCAATTTACTTGTATCTTTAATTATTAATGTTTTATTAACTTGACTTATTCACGAAGAACTCCTGCAAATACTTGAAGAGAATTGCTGTTTGGTATATAAGATTTAACGCAATGTTCTTTGTGTACTTTGACAGTTCATGAATGCTATTTTTCTTGCCTTGTGCAGGTGGGATTCCACTTTCCAGAATGGTAGTTTAGTTGAAGAGGTAGATGGACACACAGCAATACTCTATCATCGTCTTCAGCTGGGCTGGTTTCCAAAGTACTATCATCCTCTACACCCCCAAATAAATCGCTTCCTTGCCTATGTCAAAATAATGAATGCATTTCATATGGAGTGTTGTTGGTCGTGTTTTCTAGCATGAAATTTCCAAAATAAAGCCATAGGAAATCCATATTAAGCTATATACCCTAATATTTTCCCTTCTTCTTTTCCAAGCCATGTATGCGCAATAATTAATTGTGTTATGAAAATCTAAGTTGCTCTCCAAGTAGGGGCCTAAATACGCCAGGGTTTAGCCATTTTTCCTTGAGAAAGAATAAGTAGGATGTGTTATACATAAACTACATCGAACAGTATTTTTAAGATTACTAATGTATATCCATATTTCAAGAGTGAAGTTCCTTTCGTTCCTTCAGAAATCACATATTATCTTCTTCTGTCACTTACATATAAATGGGTTGCAGGTTTGTGTGGCCCCGTGACCTTTGCTACGTAAGGTATTGGCGGCGAAATGATGATGGAAGCTACGGTAAATGTTTTAGCTTGTCCAAATCAATTTTGATCTTCTAACTTGTCACAAGCTTAACCTTCTTGTTATTGTGCAGTTGTGTTATTTCGTTCTAGAGAGCATGAAAACTGTGTTCCACAATCAGGTTATGTGCGTGCTCATGTTGAGAGTAAGTCCCAAATTCCCGTCCCTTTGGTTTGTGTTTGGGAATCTATCATCGGAGTTTCTGATAGTTTTTAGCTACGTTCTGACTTACAGGTGGAGGTTTCAGTATTTCCCCTTTGAAACCTCGTAATGGGAGACCTAGAACACAGGTGCTGCATCTTATGCAGATTGATCTAAAGGGATGGGGTGTGGGTTACATTCCATCATTTCAGCAGCATTGTCTTCTTGAGATGTTAAATAATATCGCTGGTGAGTTCCTTCTGTGATTAACTCACTGAAATCTGCCACTCTTGTCAGAAATTGATAGGTTTATTTGGCCTTGTTGTGCTTAAAAGTTAAGCTGCTTTGATCTAAGATTTTCTAGAATAGAAGTGTTGTGGAAAAAAGATCGAACAATTTATCATAGAAAAGCAGCTAAAAGCTAAGTGTGGAAGAAGCACCGCTTTCCGCTTCTCTTATTAACCATAGCAAGGCAAAACAATAGTATTGTATGCTAAAATTTCTCAACATCATATATTGTCATTCTTATATGCTTTGCACTACTTCCTCTTATCTGGAAGTCTGGGTTTGGGGTTGGGTTGTAGGTGCTAATTTTCCTTTTGTCTGATTCCTTTAATTATTTTCATTCTCACCAATATCAAATCTTGTCGAATTTACCAATTCTTTTGGGTTTTTTTTTTTTAATTTCATTATTGATCAAATAGAGTTGATGCCAAAGGCTAAGAAGTAATGAAACATGTAACTGTTAAAAGGGACATGAAATATAACGATTTGGCAAAGCGTACTCCTCAAAACTTCACTATAAAAAATTGGAGATTACATCCACTAATCAAACACTACACAAATACCTTATTATCAAAAACCCGGTTACATCTAGAATCTTCACAACTACTAGGCCTCGCAAAGGCAACCATTTCACAAAACCCACCATGGCACACACCAAAGAATTCTACCACCTAAGATTTGTGGTTGCCGCCAAACACCATCAATATTAGAGGCGCATAAAAATTAGCCACAACACATGATATTTATACTTGCAATAAAGTCTTATTTTCATTATGAAACATACTTCAAGTCCAACTCCAACAAGAAAAGTCTCTTTTCCTAAACAAAATATATCAACACATTTCATTCTTGTTTAGGACACAACTCCATGCAATTACCAATCTACCCTAAACCAACTCACCAATTTAAGCCCCAACTCAACAGTAACTTGATGTTTGTAATTCCTGTATGGTCATTGAGTAAGCACTCCTTCAATCTCAATGCTCCATTTTTTCTGGTTTAGTAATGGTTATGTTGCCTTTTCTGACAGGACTACGTGAATGGTGTGCCCAAAGAGATGAAAGAGATGCCCATACAAGAATCCCAGCCATAGCCAATATGACCTCTGGTTATGTTTCACCCCAAAAAATTGTAAGTTCTGCACCGATGGATGAATACTCTGATGAGGATGAAGAATTTCAAATAACTGAGGAAGAAGAAGAGGTATGGCTGACATCTTGCCCTTGTACGATTTCTACATCAACAATGTAAACACTACTCTTGTTTCTTAATTTTCAGAATAACCCAACTCAGCATAAGAACAATTCAAAGAGAACAGGTGGATGACAGCCTCAACATTTCTTTGTTTTGCTCATTTTAATAAGTTTAATCTTTTATGGAACTGTTTGGGAATTTAAATAACAATCGTTTAAACAGTCTTGGAGAAACAACCAGTGGATCAAATTGATTTATCCTGTTTTTCTGGTAACTTATGTCGTGATGATCATGACAATGCCCATGACTGCTGGCAAATATCTGCTGGAGACAACTTCAGAGTTCGCAGCAAGCATTTTTTTCATGACAAATCAAAGGTTCCCTACCATTTTTTTCATTTTTTTAGTACGTACATCTGGAGTTAGAAAGTCATCATCTTATGACCTTGTTTGTCTTACACTTATTGCACTCTATGCAATATGCATATGAAGGTCCCTGCTGGAAAACATTTGATGGATCTTGTTGCTGTGGATTGGTTCAAGGACACGAAAAGAATGGATCATGTTGCCAGGCATCGAGGTTCTGCAGCACAAGTAAAGACCTTCCAGCCCCCCCCCCCCCCTCTCCTCTTTTGGTGCTGTTCGTTTCACAACTTCAAAGAACACTTTTCTGAAATGATTTGTTCTGGTCTGCCAATGGACCTTATTAAATATAAATAATCTCAATACTTTATCCAGTTGGTGTTGGTGGGCAGAGCTGCTTTTGATCATATTTGTATCTGATTAATCCTAAGAGTTGAAATAGCTTGGTCAACCTTGTCCATTGTTGATTGAATAATTTTTAAGAAGTCTATGGTTGTCAATTGTATGATGGCGCTGACTTGCCTGTGCACTTCTTTAAATGCCTATGTAGGTTGCTTCTGAGAAAGGGCTTTTCTCTGTGGTTTTTAATCTGCAAGTAAGTTTATTCTACCAGGTGGTGTGAATTTCAGTTGCTCCATTTCAACAATGAACAACTGTGTTTTATCTCATTTATCACAGGTACCTGGTTCAACACACTACAGCATGGTATTTTACTTTGTGACAAAGGAATTAGTACCTGGATCTCTCTTGCAACGATTTGTTGATGGTGATGATGAATTCCGAAACAGTAGGTTTAAGCTTCTTCCATCAGTTCTCCAGGTAGTGTTTTTGAATCCTGCTGGGTTCATGGATATGTGCAATGAGTTCAGCATGACTAAGTTGCTTTCTATATTGAACCATGCAGGGTTCATGGATTATGCGCCAAAGTGTAGGAAGCACTCCATGTTTATTGGGAAAAGCAGTTGACTGCAACTACATCCGTGGTCCCAAGTACCTGGAAGTAAGTACCACACAAATCTGTAACTGTGGAATTGCTTGAACAACACATTAGCATGGTCTAAACTAGTTTTATGCATCTGTAGGTCGATGTTGATATTGGTTCTTCCGCAGTTGCTTCTGGAGTTCTGTGGCTTATAATGGGTGCAAGTCCAACATTGGTGGTTGACATGGCTTTCCTAGTACAGGTGTGTCATGCGGGAGGCTCTATTTCATAGAACCATCTCAGTTATTTATATGACCAGGAAGGCTACCAACTGAAATTATGGACAATGCATTCATACTCATGAGCAAGCTACATGGTTTAAGAGGACTAAGCCCTTATGATCACTTACTAGGATTAGTATGCTATGTTGTAATAAAAAAAAATTATCTTGGTTGTTCATTAGTCTTAAAACAAGTTTCATCAATACTTTGAAAATTGGAATACCAAGTTTCGCTAGGAAATTTGGTTTAGAAGTTTTTACTTTAAGAGAGATTTGATCGATTGATAAGGTAAAACTGAAACTAGTCACTGTCCTTGAATATGTTAACGAAAAAATGAAATGAAAAAAAGCACTCTGGATGTCTCTTTCAAGCTCCCTTGGTACTGTTGCCATTGCACGTGCATCCTTTCATGTTCTACATTCATTGTAATGCTTCATTGCTCATTTCAAGTGGGGCTAAAAATAGTTGCTATTAGTGTGAGAGCCAGGGAATATTGCTCTGGCTGCGTTTTAGTAATTGCTGGTATGGTAACGATGCAAGCTGCTCTTATGCTTTGAGATTTATGTATATATAGCGATGCATGGAGAGGCAATACTAAATTATTTACCGTGGATCTGTTAAAATTTTGCCGTTCTCCTTTTAATTTTCCCCTTTTTTACAGGCAAATACTACAGAAGAATTGCCAGAGCGGTTGATTGGTGCTGTCCGTGTTTCTCATATTGAGCTTTCATCAGCTATGGTTCCCAGATTGCATCCAGATTCTTCATGACTAGCAGAGATCATTTGCTACTGATTTTGACAATAAATCATTTCTTCAGACATAAATATGCAAGTGTTTTATCACAAAAGGATAAAAAAAAAATATTTGTGCATGTGTTTCATTCCAATTTTATGAGTTGTTTTGTATTGATCAAGAGTAGGCAAAAGTACAAAACTACTGAATCAGATGATGGCAGGGGGAGAAGATTTATCATCCACCAGCGTAGAAGGATGAAATTCCAAGATAACATTATGACATCAAATCATTGTAACATGAGATTATGGTTCAATAAATTGAGTGGTATTCAAGAAAAAGGCTGGTGGAGGTCATGAAAAGGGAGAAGTGGTGGTTGCTTCCAAGTTTCTTGACATATGGTACCCACTGGATGCGAGAGAAGCTCTAGGAAGCTGATTCTTGAAATGGACTGCTGACCAGCGGAAAAAGAAGTCCTTGCTCTTTGAGAGTAAGAAAAAGAAAACAATTATGCACGCATTTGCTCATTTATGAATTTATGAAAATATTCATCTTTAGGCGAGCATTAGTAGTTTTTTTTTTTTTTAGCCAAAGGGCCTATTCAATAATCTTATTTTTAATGGTGCTTAACTTGACTAGTCATAATGCAACCCTTTGACAAAACAGAGATTAAGCATGAACTAGCCAATTTGCAGGATCAGATTGTGCTTGATTGAGAATCAAGATTTTAGCATCTGCATTGGAGTAGCAAAGTGTCTGAAGTATCTACACCAGGAGAGGACGTTCTGCAATTTGCAGAATCGGCTAAACAAATCTCTTAACACTAAGGTAGGTATCAGGACTGGCGATGAATTCAAATTAATTTCATTTAGAAAGAGAATTGGCGGCCAAGAATGTACATGGGTGTAGCCCGAATGATCAAGGGATCAGTTCCAGAGATTTCCTCCAAAAAAAATAACAAGGCGTTGCTGTGAAATATAGTTTCTCAATTTGCTAGATCCTCAGGATGATTTTTCAATGCTTCATGCCGGATTCCTGAATAAAGATGCTAATGGGGTTTAAAATACCTGATTGATCTACCGGTACAAATTTTTTAAGGGGCAGAGTAAGTCTGGAACAGCATTTGCTTCAGCTTCAATAGTTCTAAACACGATCTACCTCATCTTCAGCAGCAGGAATAGGTTCGATATGATGTGAGGCGTGAAACTTGCTAGAAATGGTATACACTAGAGTTCTGAAACCAAATTACTAACGAAAGCACATTTAAGGACTCAACAAGGAGATAACAATTCAAAAAGAGCACACAAATCTAGACATGCCAAGTGTGGCTATCTTCATGTAAAATCCAGGGATTACATTAACAGCCAACTCGTTTCTTACCCTTGTCAAAGTATGAATTATATGTATTCTTCACGGTGTCCCTGTGCCAAGAGCATAAGCATTGCCAAGAGCATAGGGAAACGATAATAATCAAGAAATATTGTTGAAACCAACCAAAATGTTCTGCCACATGCATGCTTAAGGGAATCAGGACCAACTTGAGAAGATATGGTGAGCTTATCAAATCACACCTTGTGATGCTGGGCCCTGTATGACACCATATGGATTGTAGGGTTTTGATGGTATTCAACTATTGTTGAAACAAAGACAAAAGGAGCGATTTGCCTTGCTGCGTCAAATATGTGAATGTCGTTTCCTGCAATTACAAGAGGATAGAAAGCTCTCACACACTATGACTATCGTTTCCTGAGTTTTACCTGGAAACATGCATAATCAAAGGTTAGTAGGTTATATATGTGAAGGTTTGGGAAAGGAAACAAATAAGAGAATTCCTGACTATCAGTAGCTTGGTTAGCAGATTGTCACAACTCAGGAAAATACTAGTAGAGTTTTTCCAGCAAAAGGGATTTACAATTTTCAACAACTAGGTATCTTGACATCTATCCAATTTCGGAATTTTGATTAACAAAAGTATAACAATACAAAGACTTTTCATCATTAAAGTTCCAAGTTCCAAAGTTGGCATTTTTCATTAAAGTCAAAATGAAAATGCAGTTCCTTAGAACAAACATGACTTAGCTGTAAGGTCTTTCATTCTCAGTACTCCAGATAGTTTTGGCTAAAAACGAAAGAAAGCTCGTGCACAAGGAACTTGTCGATTGGTGATGCCAATTTCGTTTTCATTCTTCATTGCATTAAACACAAGGAAATTTATAAACTTCTCTGTTTCTGCTGTGTGGATAAGTTCAAGGCCTGTTTTCGAACATGAAATCCAGTAATGCACAGAAACAAGAGTTCATTGGTGTTAAAGAAATGTACAGAAGGAGCAAAGGAAAAGGAGGGCATTGATGCAAAATAAACAGTTGATGTTCTTGAGGTCATTTTGATTTCTTTTTGTTGTATAAAATATTTGATAGCTACAAGCGGGACAACAAATATACATTCCCCCCCCCCCCCTAAAAGAAGGCAAACTAGCATGTGGGTCTATGCTTTGGTTTGATGCTCTAAGCTTTATTTGCCTAGTTGATGAGAACTTCGTCTCTTACTATTTCTGGGATGGTTCCGGCACTGGAGTTTGGGAGCACAAAAAGAATTAATCTTGTAATTTTGGAATTTCCCATAACATTGTTAGATTCATATTGGAACTCAAGTTTACACACTATGTTTTCATGGCATCCAGGCTCATAACACGTTTTGATATGGTGGATAATCTAAAAAGCTCAACAATCTCTCCATGTATTTTAAATGCCTGCCAATCAAGATCTCTGCTTCTGACTTTTGACTCTTTGAACTTTTGCTATGGGATATTCGTTAATTGTTTTAAAGCAATATCTTTTTTATTATTATTATTAATGTGGATGCATATTTTAATTTGCATGCATCTTAATTAATTTTACAAACCCTAAAAATAACAGCATGCAAGCTTCTAATTACCCTGAAAGAACTCATTTTGAAAGCAATAATACTTTCCTTCATGAGAGATGGTTTCAGTTAGAGGATCTAAAAAGTAGTGAAGGGAAAGTAGACAATTCAAACCCAAG
>Ga0325401_1002015_pt1 | contig 17718 bp, 9 predicted proteins | sample PopdelMetagenome_FD_205666 | JGI IMG/M metagenome (GOLD analysis project Ga0325401, IMG submission 205666) | Populus deltoides microbial communities from Bellville, Georgia, United States - Xylem-PdKOR-R2 | ecosystem: Host-associated > Plants > Phyllosphere > Stem > Wood/Secondary xylem | place...
TCTTTTATTAGGTTATCCTGTTCATATGATCTAGCTCACGAGATTTAACAGACTTACTCGGGTTTGCTGGTGTTTTTCTTAATATATCTTTTTTGTTAAAAATATTTTTCAATTTTGTCCTTTTATATTTGGATTGTTGAGAATTATGCATTATAATTTTTTTATTTGCTCTCTATAGAGTTGTTCTGACCTCATAACTTAGGTTACGAGCTTGCGTTGCTATCTTTGGTTGCTATGAGTTGTGTTTTTTTTTTAATTTTTCATTTAGCATTGAATTATTTAGGAATTAAGCTTCATGATTTTTTTTTCTTTTGAAAAACATTCTTTTATGCATGTCATTATGATGATTTTTTTATATAAAGATTTAGTCCATTTACCGTCATTGCTTCTTTATTATCATGTAATTAAATGAAGATAGCTTATTGGACTCAATCAGGTTTATGACCTGAGTGAAAAATTATTTTTATTTCTTTAAAACACATTAAGAATGCCTAAATTATTTTTTACATTAAGATAAATTTTGATTTGGCCTACAATGTAATGTGAGTCACCTATTTAATGTTCTCTGCTTGCTATTAACTTTACACTCTTTAAAGTCAAAATCCTTTTGTTGTTGGCCTGATTGAATCATGACATCTTTTTTTTTTGTTAAGTTATATGATTGAAATCTAATATAAAAGTTCTTAAACAACTACCTAATTAATAAATAAATAACAACGATACATGATTGTTAATAATTAGATAAAATCTAAGATAGATGGTTATAAGAATTCACTTAGGTTAAACTATTAAATCTAGAATTGTACATAAATTAGTTAACCGTTTTGGATTGCCAAATGAACTGGTCGATCACTTATTCATTAGTGCCGAACACTTGGAATTTTACATGAACTGGTTGGCCGACTGACTTGAACAATCTGAATCGATTGATCATTTTATCTGTCAGGGGAACATTAACGACTATAAACAACTAGTTTTCTTAAAAATATATAAATATAGCTTGTCTAATACAAAATTAGCAAAAAAATCCAAACATATATGATATATAAGCTATTTTAAGAGTAAAACTACTACAAAAATCACCAATCATTGGTAACACTCTAATTTGTGTTATTAAATCTTCATATTTTAGCACAGAGAGTATTTAATTCCATTCTTCTTACACTTAAACACTTTTAAATCCTATAAGTGCTATATTGTGAGATATAGAGATATTATAACTTCAATTGTATTATCCATTAGAGTGTGAGAGTTTGTTGTGAAAGCAAAATCATCATTGTAAATTTTTTAAAGTTAGATAAAAGCTCTTGGTATTGGTGAAGGAATTTCACCAAGGAAAAAATCTTAAAGAAAAAATTTCTTCATGTTGTGTAAAAAACTTGACGTGGATTTATCAAGTGTAATTGTACTATAAAGATTGAACAAGTTAAGAAATACAATACTCAAGTACGGTTTGATACTTGAGGTATGAATATAGAGTTGTTAAATCATGTTAAAAACAAGTTTGTAAATTCTTCTCTTTTATATTTTTTTACTTTAAGTATTTTAATTCTATTATTAGTTATTAAGTTTACTTGAAGTAATTTGTATTAATTAATTGTTGAATTTAGTAATACATCTATTTAACTTTCTTTTTTAATGTTAATATTAAGTTGCCTTAATTTGAACAAAGAGTTTGATCAATGAAAACCCTAATTTTTAATATTTTTTCAGAATTACATCACTTCAAAGATTATTTTTTTTTAAAATCAAATTAATCTTAGGTTAATTCACTCGATTAAAGCTTTGGGTTGGGTCGAACTTGAAGACGCTGGTCTTATAACTTTACACGTGAGAAATATGTACATATGGTTCCATTAACGGAGGAACTGGATTTTGAATTTGAAAGAAATGTTACGCTTATGGAGCTTAATTGAAACAAAACAAAGGTTTTTGATGAAATTGGGACAACATTTAAATCTTACGAGGTCAAATTGTAAATTACCCATAGTTAAACGACACGTCGTGGATCCTCAATGGATCAAAACCGGAGAGGGAAGGTATATGCCACGGCAAGCCTCTTTTGATACCCAAACAAGTATTCCTCAATCAGAAATGGGCCCACACTACACCGACCCTATCGGCCGATGCCACCCTCGGTAACGGAAGAAAAAACCGAGAAAGCCATCTTCTTCTTCAATCGGAAGCCGGAAACGAGAGGACATCGACACGGCAGACATGGCAGGAGGAGGTAAGAGAAGACCCAATCACAGCAACGAAAACAGAAACAACCAGAACAACAACAGAAATGCCAAAACCGACAGTGGAGGCGGCGGCAGCAGCAGAAGGCGATCAAAATCAATTCGAAATTCTCTCTTTATCGAAGGCGGTCTCTTGGAAGATTGGTCTCCCAGCCATTCAGGTCCGTCCGCTAATTCTTTCACATTTTTTTTTGCTGAAAAAGATCAAAACTCATAAGTTCAGATTAGCTTAGTTTTCAACTGAATTAGGGTTTCGAATAGTGTGAAATGAAATTGGTTTTATTTATTTATTAATTTCTTGGGTTCTTCTATGCTTTTATTTTTGGTTTCCTTTATGGTGTTGAATTGCAGGAAAGAGTGTTAATGTGAATTCGAATTCCAAGTGGGTTTCGAAACCGGGGAATTCTAGTCAAGGAAAAGTGGGTTCTGGTTCGAAGAATGGGCCTCGTAAATCCTATGGAAATGCTTTTGGTTATAGCTATGCTTCTTCTGAGCTTCAGGTATTGTTACTTACTAGGAGTTGCTTTCCAGCTGTTTGCATGAAAAAATGTGTATGAGTAGACTGGATGAAGAGAACTATCTGGAAAAATTGGGTATCAATTTAGAATTGGAGTGATTAGAATTTTCAGCTTCAAGTTTGCTTCCTTTCCTTTTTCTTTTTCGGTTTCAGTTTAGGGTTCAAAATGGATGCTTTGTCATTTTCTTTTTGCAGCTAATGAAATTTACACTAGTTCCTGGGCTTTGGGAATAAGAAATGTCTTTCACTGGCTTGATCATTTCTCTTATTTTCTTTTATCTATAATATCAAAATCAGGGGGTTGGTCTATGTATTTGCATGCATTCTGAATATACATTTACTAAAATGAAAGGAAAAAGGTTGTTCAAATTGGATTTTCACGATGGACTTTGATTGAAATTCACCTAAATATCAATCTATTAGAATGGAGCTCGAGTAAAGTTTCTCCCTTTAATAAAAAGTATGTGGCAATCATTCACTGCCAGACAAATGAATACAGAAGCATTCATTTTGTTTAACCTTTTTAATTGCTGTGTAAGATTAGAAGTTGGTAAAATATTAATTTGGGTGATTCTAGTTACAGTGTTATTCTTTCTTTTTTCTTTTTTGAATATTTATAGGAGGGTGTAGGCAGAGATATGGATGAATCGCAACCTATTGTTGTAGTGGATTCCAAGGAGACTGAGATTGTTGCATGTTTAGATGAAACACCAACTTCGAAGCCCTATAATTTGAATTCAACTTACAACTACAGTTCAGATTTTCTACTCGGTGAGAGCTCACATAAGGGATTGGGGTTCTGTGAGGAACTTGAGGCTACCACAGGTGCTGAATTATCCTCAAAGCAAATGGAAGAGGAAGAGAAGAACGGATCTTCTTTTGATTCATCATCTTCTGATAAAGAAATGGATGCAGATGATACTGCTAACTGTGAGGCAGGTGAAGAAATGCTGGCTGCAGCATTTTCTCAGAAGAAAAATTCAGCTTTTTTGTCGATTGGAAGCATAAAATTATTCACCCAAGATATATCTGATGGGGAAAGTGATGAGTCACTGGATGAAAGCTCCGAATCTTCTGAACAAGGACAACGAGTTGTGTCTCAAAGCGATGACTCCGAAGACACATCTGATTGTGAAACGGATGTTGATGATGAAGTTGTAAAAGATTACTTGGAAGGAATTGGAGGCAGCTCCAGTATTTTAGATGCCAAATGGTTGGTAGAAAATGATTTGGGTGATTCGGATAAGGATAGTTCTTCTAGTAGTTGCTTTGATGAGACTCTAAAGAAGTTGAGTGGGATTGCACTCGAGGAGGCATCTAGAAGTTATGGTATGAAGAAACCCCAATCAAGAAAGTGCCATTCTTTGTCTGCCAGAGATGTGTCTCCATTTTTGGATGATTTTATGCTTGTAAAGGATCCAAGAACCATCTCTGTCAAAAAGAAGCATGTTGCCCGCTTGCCTCAGTCTTGGCCTTTAGAGGCTCAAAGGAGTAAAAACTTTAGAAATTTTCCTGGTAATGTTTATATATATGCGTTTATCCTAATGCATTGCATTCTACATGTAACATGCTGTATATCTATGATCTTCTTTAATGGGCATTTTGTAAGTTGGAGATTGTGATCCCATTCAATGTTGTATGATTGCCAGTAGTGGGATTGAAAGTGTAACTTACTGTCTTCATGTATGAGCGTGTTGTGCTCATACTCTTATGTTTATATGTCCTTGTGCATGTCTCTCTGGAATCCTTTGTACCCCCCTTTGCTTCTAGAGTATAAAATGATGCTAGCAAGGTGGTTGGTTGGTTCAGTGTCTTGGAGTTAGAAGCTATTCTTCTCTGATGTTTTGATTTCTCTGGAAATTGACACTACTGGGTGCAACTAACTTTTTTGCATGTTTTTAACATGCTTATCATTCAGGTGAAAAAAAGAAACATCGTAAAGAAATGATTGCTGTCAAGCGTCGTCAAAGAATGCTGGCCCGGGGAATTGATATGGAGAAATTAAATAAGGTAAATGAATTCTTATTAGATTGATGGTCCCCTCCTTTCTTTTTGTCAATGATATGTTTGACCGCATAGTAAACAACTATTCATTTGTGTACCTATCAGCAAAGGAAGGAATTGATTTATTAGCACCTTTTAATTTCAAAGTAACATGTATGGATGAAATAAATGATCAACGGTGCATTTCAAGTTAGTTTGAATGAGAACTAACATGTTAGTGCCTTTTGTGCGGTTTGGTATTGTGGTGCAGAGTGCTTTTAAAAGTGTTTTTTACTTGGAAATGTATTAAAATATTCTTTTTCAGATTTTTTTTTCATTTTTGACATCAACACATCAAAATAATTGGAAAATACTTTAAAAAAATATCAATTTGATGTTTTTTCAAGTCAAACACACTTTTAAAATGCACCAAAATGCAGCTGGAAATGCAATACTAAACATGCACTTAGTTTGCAAGTGCAGCTATCAGGAAAAAAAAAAGAATTTATCTTTGGGATTGTAAGTCAAGACATGGTGTTGTGTTTGTTTGGAAATGGAAATGGAAATGGATGGATGAAACAGAGATGGAAGGGATGAGAAGGATGGGTTGTACATTCCATTTGGTGAGGTGGATATATGCCCGATGAAGGAAGAGAGGAATCCCTCCTTTTCCCTTAGGGCCAGACATTTTCAGTTCTTCCAAATTGGACATGATTGAGAAGGAAATATTTGGGCGTTTCTACTTTACCTATTAGTTATTTGCTGTTTCCTTTTTCCTTCCAACCAAAGGGCAAAGTATGGTTCCTTCCTTTTCTTTCCTGTCTAACCATGATCAGAGTGAACAATCATCTTTTACTTGATTTTGTCTATAATTATATGCTTATGAAGCTGGAGAAATTGATGGTGTTTTGTGCTTTTCCATGATGTTTATAATGCCATGTGCCTTCTAGTCATCAGTGAATTGTACTGAGCTGATCTAGCAAGTATAACAAATCACAAAAAATAATAACTAATAGCAAAGAACTAATGACTTCATCTTTTTTTTTCCTTTTTAAATTGTAGAAACTAGAGCAAATTGTTTTGGATGAAGTGGACATATTTTCTTTTCAACCCATGCATTCACGGGATTGTTCCCAGGTATGAAAATTTGATTCCTCTATATCGTATTGTATGCTTCATTAACAAATTAGCAAGGATTTACCCCCTCCTTTTCTGAAATATATTTTGTGTTTTTGGCTTTCATCAAATCTAACAATATTCTAATATTATTATTATCTTCCTTACCATTAGGTTCGACGACTGGCAGCAATTTACCGCTTGCATAGTGGGACCCAAGGTTCTGGCAAGAAAAGGTGACCACTGAACTAATTCTTCATATATTTGCTGATGTTGATGCTAAAACTCGCTGACAATTTTTTTTTTGTTCTTTCAGCTTTGTAACAGTGTCAAGAACACAGCACACATGCATGCCATCAGCTAGTGATAAACTCCGTCTAGAAAAGGTTCCTAATTTTCATCTAATTGCATCATGCAATTGCATGCTCTGGTCTCAACAATTTGCTAACTGCTTTTTAGATTTTCACTCTCTCACGATACCTGTCTTTTGGTTTCAGCTGATAGGGGCTGGCGATGACAATGCTGATTTAGCTGTTAATGAAGGCCCAAGAACAAAATCAGCTAGTGCAGACAGAAATAGGAAGAAGAAAAGCGCAAGGGGGAGTGGTGGGAGAAATGGTTTATATGCTAGTGGTGGGAGAAATGGTTTATATGCTAATCAACCAGTGTCGTTTGTATCAAGTGGAGTCATGCAATCTGGAGACGTTGAGACCATAACAGTGGATTCTCGAGAGATAAACGAAACTGGTGAAAAAAAGGAAGCCACAAGCTCATCGAAGTTTGGTGCATTTGAGGTGCACACTAAAGGATTTGGATCTAAGATGATGGCAAAGATGGGATTTATAGAAGGTGGAGGGTTGGGAAAGGATGGTCAAGGTATGGCACAACCTGTTGAAGTGACCCAGCGGCCTAAATCTCTTGGTTTGGGTGTTGACTTCTCCGACATCAGTGTTGACTCGGTGAAGAATAAACCTCAAAGCAGTAGAACTGGAACGTCTGGAAAACATATGAAGACTGAAAACCTAGGAGCTTTTGAAAAGCACACCAAAGGATTTGGATCCAAGATGATGGCCAAGATGGGTTTTGTTGAAGGCATGGGCCTGGGCAAAGATTCCCAAGGTATTGTCAACCCTATAGTTGCTGTTAAGCGTCCAAAAGCTCGGGGGTTGGGTGCCAAAAGTTAGGCATCGGCTTTCTCTTTTTCCTCGGGCCGAACATAGCCGCCAAAATGTATAATTTGTTTTAAAGGTACTTGCTGATAAATTGATCTTGCCTTGTACCTAAGGTAATTACCCGCGTGTTACCGTGGGTTGTTGCAAGGGAAATTACTCTGTATTTTATTTAAAAATATATTAAAAATATATTATTTATTTTAAAAAAATATTTTTGATATTATTATATTAAAATGATTTAAAAATAAAAAAATAATTTAAAATTTTCAAAACCATGACATTTTTCTTTTACCGTTGCCACCTTCAATTTACTCAACACAACATTTCATGTTTTATTGGCTTGAACAATCAAGAAAAATAAAAAAAATAATTGAAAAACACAAATCGGGAAAAAAATTGATTAAAATTTTAAAAAACTGGTCGATTTGGTTTGATTTTGGTTTTATAAGTTTAAAATAAAAAAAAAACCGAATCGAATCCAAACAGAAAAAACTGGAAAAAATTGAGCCAAACAAAAAAAATCAAGTTAAACCGAAAAAACTGAGTCAAACTTTAAAATCAAGTCAAACCGGTTTGAACTGGTTTTTATTCTAAAAACTGAACTGAAACCGGTTGGTTTGAATCGGTTTTATTTTTTTTAAATTTGGTTTGGTTATTTTTTCTTATAAAAATCAAACCAAATCAAAAATAATTATTCTTATCTCATTCAAGAACAGGCCAAAAAATATGAATAGGTTATAAAGCTTCAAATAAAGAACAAACCCATAAATATTAATAGGTTATGAAATTGTTAGAAGTGTATGGTTAAAAGTTGGAAAACATTACATCTAGTTGAGGCTAAGTTTGGGGAGTTTAAGGATCTTAATATTAATAGGTTTTGAAATATTAATATTTTCTAAACTAGAGAATATTTTTTTTTATAATTTTTAAAATAATAGAGAGATTACAAAAACATAAAAAATTGAGGGTAATTTTCCTAAAAATATTAATATTTGAAATTTTAATAGAAAAACAAATGGCAAACATTGTAAATCCATGAAAAATAGAAGATTTGTCGCGCTCAAAGAAAAAAATATTAATATTATAAATTGTAAATTTGATGTTTTTTAAAAATATTTTTTATTTTAAAATAAAATAAAATAATTTTCTTAAGATTTTTTATTTTAATATTAATACATTAAAATAATTAAAAAATACTAAAAAAATATATATAAATCTTAAGTATTTTGAAGATGAACGTACTTTTGGGTTTGAAACGCGCTCCCTGACACTCACAAAGTCGTGTCTTCCATTCTTCCTGTCTCTTAAAAATCCCATTTTCCCAAAATCTCAAAGATCTCCACTTGCTGCACAATTTTTCGACGTTACTGACACTTCTCTCCGTTTCTCTCCTTTGCATCACTGTTTTTACAAGGTCAGGCTCTCCCTCCCTCTCTCTTTTATTTCACCCCGAACTTGCTTACAATTTGTCTTTTTAATGTCAAGATCTTAACTTTTACTGAAAAAACCAACAAACACCACAACTTTGAGATTTGATCATTTGTTTTCACGATCTGGTCTCCCAGATCTGACTGAAATCCTTTCAAAATCTAAAGAGATGAACTCTTTTGCTCATTTTAAGATCTGGGTCTTGACCCTTTGTATGGTTTTCCAATCTGGGCATGGGTTTTACCTTCCTGGTAGTTACCCTCACAAACATGGTATTGGTGATACTTTATCAGTGAAAGTGAACTCGATCACTTCTATTGAGACTGAGATACCTTTTAGCTATTATAGTTTGCCTTTTTGTAAGCCTTTAGAGGGTGTTAAAGATAGTGCTGAAAATCTTGGTGAGGTTCTTATGGGAGATAGGATTGAGAATTCACCTTATAAGTTTAAGATGTATACCAATGAGAGTGATATCTTTCAGTGTCAAACCGATCCTCTGTCTGGGGAGAACTTTAAGCTCTTAAAGAAGAGGATTGATGAGATGTATCAGGTTAATTTGATACTTGATAATTTGCCTGCGATAAGGTATGCTAAGAAGGAGTCTTATTTTTTGAGGTGGACGGGGTATCCAGTGGGGATTAAGTTTCAGGATGCTTATTATGTGTTTAATCATTTGAAGTTTACTGTACTTGTTCATAAGTATGAGGAGGCTAATGTTGCACATGTGATGGGGACTGGAGAAGCGGCCGAGGTGATTCCAACTATTGCGAGTGGGGGATCAGAACTTCCCGGGTATATGGTTGTGGGGTTTGAGGTGGTTCCTTGTAGTGTCATGCATGATGCTAAATCTGTTAAGAATTTGAAACCGTATGAGAAATACCCATCTCCTGTTAAGTGTGATCCCACCACTGTGGCAATGCCGATCAAGGAGAATGAGCCAATTGTTTTCACTTATGAGGTTACATTTGAGGAGAGTGATATCAAGTGGCCATCAAGATGGGATGCTTATTTGAAGATGGAAGGGTCTAAGGTCCATTGGTTCTCTATCTTGAATTCTCTGATGGTAATCACCTTCCTTGCTGGTATTGTCCTGGTCATCTTCTTGAGAACTGTCAGGCGGGATCTGACCCGTTATGAGGAGCTTGACAAGGAAGCCCAGGCACAAATGAACGAGGAGTTATCTGGGTGGAAGCTTGTTGTGGGCGATGTTTTCCGTGCTCCAACTAATGCTGGGCTATTGTGTGTCATGGTTGGAGATGGGGTACAGCTTCTTGGGATGGCAGTTGTGACAGTAATGTTTGCTGCCCTCGGATTTATGTCTCCTGCTTCCCGTGGAACTTTGATTATAGGCATGATACTTTTCTACATGATCCTTGGTATTTCAGCTGGCTATGTTGCAGTTCGTCTTTGGAGGACAATTGGCTGTGGCGATAAGAAGGGGTGGGTTTCAGTTTCTTGGAAGGTTGCTTGCTTCTTCCCTGGCATTGCCTTTTTTATTTTAACCACTTTGAATTTTCTATTATGGGGTAGCCATAGTACAGGTGCCATTCCGTTCTCTTTGTTCGTTGTTCTAATTTTCATGTGGTTCTGCATCTCGGTTCCTCTTACCCTAGTTGGGGGGTTCTTTGGGGCAAAGGCACCTCATATTGAATACCCTGTTCGAACCAACCAGATTCCTCGGGAAATTCCAGCTCAAAAATATCCATCTTGGCTGCTGGTCTTTGGAGCTGGAACTCTTCCCTTCGGCACACTCTTCATTGAGCTCTTCTTTATCATGTCTAGCATCTGGATGGGACGTGTTTACTATGTTTTCGGGTTTCTCTTGATTGTTTTCATCCTTCTTGTGGTGGTTTGTGCTGAAGTATCTCTTGTCTTAACCTACATGCATCTCTGTGTGGAGGACTGGAAATGGTGGTGGAAATCCTTCTTTGCTTCAGGTTCAGTTGCTATCTACATTTTCCTCTACTCCGTAAACTATCTAATCTTTGAGCTTAAGAGTTTGAGTGGCCCTATCTCGGAAGCGCTGTTCCTCGGGTATTCCCTCTTGATGGCTTTGGCAATAATGTTTGCAATGGGCTCTGTTGGGTTCCTTTCATCTTTCTGGTTTGTGCATTACTTGTTCTCTTCAGTGAAGCTGGATTGAAGAACATTCTCGTGCTGAAGACATGGCAGTTCGAAAAGCAAATATTGTTATACCGGAGCAGAAATGAATGCAACACTTTACAGTAGTCCATCTGTGTTTTACTTTTCTTCGAGTTTATTTTGCTAGGATGTTTACTATATGTTATAACAAATAATTTGGCTTAGTTTTGCATAATTCTTTATTAGATGGAGATCATGGCATGGTAGCATGTTATACGTTCATTTTGCACCTGGCATAGTCATGGGATACAATGCAAGTAGTGTTAATCATCTGAATTTTCTCTTCATTAGTTTGCTTGTATGTTATTCCTTGTGCATTTGGCTTTGATCATAAAGTATCCATTTTAACTGATATCAGCATGTCTGCATTTACCTTTCTCTAAGGTTCACCCCCACCATTTTCCAGGTACCAAATCGTATTAGACTTTTCCAAGTTCCCTTCAATGTTTTAGATTCAGGACTTATGCACAAAAGTTTGGCATAGATTACCAGCCACACTAGAGATGTTAATGAACAGTAAAAGAATAGCAGTATCTATGGAAAATGTTGGTTCAGAGTCTGAAACTAGTGTGGTGGCAGGCGGGACACCCTGATAATTTTTTATACAAAATAATTATTAGATTTTAAGGTACCAACCGGTTGCATGCCTGACAGGTGTTCAAGAAGTGAGGTATTGAAGGTCCTGGGACATTAATTTTTGTTGGTGTTTGTAAACCGTGAAGGAACCTTCACCAGAATTCATTTTTCCCGTTAGATGAGAGAATTGAAATTGCCAAAGATACATGAAGAGATGCCGGCTGACCAAGGCGCGAGGCTGCTAATTACTTGATTAGTGTTGGTTTCAAGGGGTAGGGTTTGGGTGTGATAAACTTCTATGCTTTTGTTTCCTTTTGGCTCGAAACAGTCTAGACGTTTTTCGGCTCAGCTTTCTCATTCTACGACGTATTCCCGAGAAGATTCCAGCATCACCAAGGAGTTTTAGAACCAAGGCGGTGAGGATGGTCCTCGTTCTCCTGCATCCAATGTCCACACTCTGTGGTGAGAAAAGCTACTGGTGTCTTAGTGCGCACAATGACTAGCCTCTTCTTTTTTTCTTCTGCAGTTAGAATTTTCCCTTGATGGTAGAAGGTTAGTTCTTGGGATTAGACCATTATAAGGCATAGACTAACCTCTAATGTTGTAAATCAAGGAATGATCAAGTAAGCAAATAAAATGATATCTCAAAATATATTTGCGTGGAACAGCATATCGTGTGAACCGTAGAAAATGATGTCGAACGGTATATTTTGATTGGAAATCCAAGCAAAACAACAGTCGGTCGAAGAACAAGCTTGGAAAGTTAATTTTTGAAGCTGTAAGCTGAAAGTGAGCAATTTAAGAAGAGCTTGAAGCAGACGTCATGATACTAAAAAATATATTAGAAAAATTAACCGGGACATTTTCAAGTCCTTGGAAATGGTTCACATGCTAAGCGAGTTGAGTACAAAGGATCACTGTGAAAAAGAAAATTCTCGTAAATTTGATACTGTGCAAATTCCAAAATATCTTCATAACCATGGATCATCTTTTTTCTTTTTCTTTTCTTTTTTTAATCTTTTGAAGCCCTTTCGATAAAAAAAGGGAGGCCTCAAAAAACGGAAAGAAAAGAATCTGTGGTGTCCGTTAATCCGTTATTCTACTAGCACCTACCATCATCACCTCCTTGTCCTCCGCAAAAAACCTTTGCTTTCTTTCTCTCTGCAAAGAAGACTGACATACAATGTTACCCTCTTCAGTGTCCTCTTTCCACACTACCAATGCCCCTTCCACCCCTCTCTCTCCACTCTCAACTTTCTCTTCTCTCTCCGCCTCCTCCTCTTCTTTTTCATCATCTCTCTCTTTCCAACAATCTTCTCTTCAACATCGCCATCTTGTCTCCTTTGGCCCCCGTTCCAAAACCCTTTTCGGGATAAACTTCAAACCCAAGGTTTGTTTGTTCTTATATATATATACATATATATATGAGTGTACTTTCTTTTCCCGGTTTATGACTTGATGTTAAGTGCACGGAGTAAGTTCATATGTCTGTTTTATTTGGGACTTGCAGGGAATATTGAGGGTGAGTTGTTCCACAAGTGGGCCTTTGAAGGTGATGATATCAGGTGCACCAGCATCTGGCAAAGGCACTCAATGTGAACTAATTGTCAAGAAGGTAACCTTTCATCATTCTTGTTGTCATCTTTAATTCTCGTTTTTTATGGTCACTGGTTGGTTGTTTGAAGCACCAACTTTGGAGTTATTTGGATTATGAGGGTTCACATAGCATTGAATTTACAAATTGGCATGTGGAAATAAGTCATTCTCCCTTTGCAATTCGGTGGGTGGGTGGGGGGCGGAATTTGAATTGCACAAAAGAAGTTTTAATTATTTGCAGTGGGATGGATTGAGGGAAAGGAGAGGGTTAGTTTACGATGCGTAATTGTTTCGAATGAAGAATATTGTCATATATTTACATGATATAATCATCTTTGAAAATGAATCGGAGAGAGTTTTCCCCTTTGATTAGAAATTGTGTTTAGCTTGTGGCAGAGTATCTAATCGGCTACTCCTATTCGATCTTGTAGTTGATTTCATTTTATTCTGAGAGTAGTTTGTTTAGGCTTCATTCTCTTCGGTCTATCTTCTCACTCAGCTGCTCCTAATTGATTTTGGAGTCGGTTTCCTTTCATTGAGAAAGTAGTTTGTTTAGGTCTTATTGTTACGAGTCCAAGTGATGATTACATATTCTCATATTCTATTCTTGTTGAGTCTTACAGTTTGGATTGGTGCACATATCAACTGGTGATCTTCTAAGAGCTGAAGTATCTGCGGAGACAGAAATTGGCAATAAAGCAAAAGAGTTCATGAATGCTGGTCGTCTGGTTCCTGATGAAATTGTGACAGCTGTATTATTTCCTTCATGCACCTTTACTGGCTTCTATATTGTTTTCATTTCCTTTCTCAGGTGCCCAAGGAATGAATTGTCTCATTTTGTAGATGGTGACAGCAAGATTATCATTGGAAGATGCAAAGGAAAAAGGATGGCTTCTAGATGGCTATCCACGGAGTTCTGCCCAAGCAGAAAGTCTTGAAAAACTGAACGTTAGGCCAGATATCTATGTTGTATTGGATGTACGTAAAACAATGATGCTATCTTTGCTTATGATTATGCCAGACAATGATATTGCTCCACTTCCAATGAGGTTATTCACCACAAAACTTATTGGAGAATACAACAATATTGGCACAAGAAACAAAATTTGCATACATGGATATCAAAATTTATGTACGTTTTGGTGCTCAAAAAAACAGATAAGAGCTTTTAGGATAATTCCAAAATTGTATGTTGTATGTGAATCTGCTATAATTAGTTTTTCTATCAGTGAAGGAATATTAAATAAATGTCTTTAATTGTTATTGTCTTCAACGTATCACATACTTTGAATGCCAACACTGGTTTTACATCTGTGATATGTCTTAACAAAATTTTCTCCTATATAGGGGATGCTTTAAATGTTAAATGCTCAGAGTAAGGGAGAAGGTTCTCTGTGATAATATACCTTGGCATGCATTGGACATTTTTCTAGCTCAAACTTTCCGTGTCTTTTATATTCATGAGATTTATCTTTTAATACTCAGGTTCCTGATGAAATTCTGATCGACAGATGTGTTGGTAGAAGGCTTGACCCAGAGACAAGAAAGATTTACCATGTGAAAAATTTCCCTCCTGAGACCGAAGAAATTAAAGCAAGACTTATAACCCGTCCAGATGACACTGAGGAAAAGGTATGACACTGTCACAGTTGTTCATTGCTCATCATTCCATTGTGATATGTACAATTGCGAGTTGAGAAATGCTTCCCTGTTTAATTTTTTGTGCTTCTCTATAGCTGTATACCAAGAGATTTCATCCCTCCTAACTCGAGGAAAAGGATCCTTGTTTCTATAACAAGCACTTTACACAAATTGTGCATCTGTTTGAAAACTTTAACTTCTTTTTTCCATCTATACGCCATGTGTATTTGATGCTTTTCAACTTGTCTTTAGGTAAAGGCACGTCTTGATATATACAAGAAAAATGCAGAAGCGATCTTGTCCACCTACTCAAACATCATGGTTAAGGTAATTTCAATTTTTCTTATTGTTATTCTATTTCACTTATTCTGCTAATTTTCTGTCTGTAATTTTTGTTTGTCACTACATCTTAAAATGCAGATTGATGGAAACCGGTCAAAAGAAGTAGTCTTCAAAGAAATAGATTCTTTGTTATCTCAAGTGCAGAGAGATGAAGTAAAATTGGTAAAATCTGGTATGTGTTTTCAAGTTTTGAAGTGCTTTATGCTAGTTTGCACAAGATTTATATCTTTGACAAGATCAATATTCTCTCCTTTTTCTGGCTATCAAAACTACTCTAGAAGTGAAAACATTCTTTGAAGCATTTTGATAGACTCTTGGTTTTATCTTGTGCTTAACATCAGTTGTTCACTTGTTTTAAATCAACTTAGACTAATTACCAATCCACATGCTGCTTCTATGACTAGATTATTTGAAGTGAATGCTCTTTCTCCATTGTGCGAACCCCAGAACCATTAATTTAGATTTATTTTTTTTGCATTGACAAACTGTTCTTATCAATTTATAAAGCAGATTCTGCTACTCATCAACCAATACCCTGATAAGATCTCCTTGTGGCCTCTGCCTAGTGTGAAAAATAATAGTTTTCACAAGAGGAACCTTTTTTCCCAAATTAAACCTTGCATTTCTTTTGGAACCTAAATAATACACTTTTTAAGTTGTTGACCTTTTTATTTTATTTTTTCACAATTGATCTAGAAAGTCTTTTAAATTTGCAGCTATATAAATATGTATATAAGAAGGAAATGAGTTTATCCTATTCCATTACCTTCTCACTATGACTAGGTCTTTTGCTTAGAGCAAGCTGCAAAGCAGGTTCTTGCTGCTAGTGAAGCTAATAAATTGCTGAAAATAATATTTTTTTCTTCTGTGTATTATTACTTCCACACATGTTGCTTCATACATGCCGTTTATGGAGCCATTGAGTTTGCAGCTTTAAAGTTTATTGTTTATTACTCGGTAATTTGAAGTGTAATGGATGTTTTCTGTCCAAGAAACTTAGGTGTCAAGCATGCATGATCTAAGATTCTAAAGAGACTCGTGTGAAGTTATGTCATATATCATTAAGTAACATCAGTTGATTGAATTCTCCATCCTTATCGTGTTCTGTTCTTCATGCGGAAAATTCAGTTCCTGAAAGTGGAAGTCGCTCTAGTCAGGCATCAGTTAGCCAGGTATATGGTTAAAGCTATGTTTTCTACAAGTCAACGGTAGCTTTTCTTCACCCAAAATTCATTTAGATTTTAAGAAAACTCCAAGAAGTAATCCTGTTATACACCCCTTATTTTTCTTTAGCTCTTTACAGGATAAATGGAGAGGAATTCCCACTAGATTAAATAATATCCCTCATTCCAGAGAAATCAGGAATTATTTCTACGATGACGTGCTGCAAGCCACACAGAGAGCTGTAAATGATGGTAGAACAAGACTAAGGGTAAGATGCAAATGTTGTGCATATTTTTTTCTACTTGAAACCCAACAGCCTTGATCTAGCAAGCAACACAATTTCTGTTTGCTCAACCAGAAATTTTGTTTTCTTGTGTTGTATTTATTGAATTTCACAGTTTATTTAGCATTGAGGTAAGACATTGTTGGCAAACAGCAGAACAAATATCTATTCTATATCATTACTAAGCTAGATACAAATGCTCCTATGCATTTTTTCTTCAAACTGAAATAATAAAGCGTTTCATATATGGTTAGAGGCAATTTCTTGGCCATTCCTCCCTTTTCTGGTGCAAAGTACCTTTTTTAAGAAGAGTAGCTAAACCACAAACTATGTCATTATCTTTGCTCATAGGCTATAAACAAGAACATGTTGTGTTAGCATGATATTAGCATAATGCTTCTTTTATGCATGAGTGCGTGTTCATGGACGATTGTTTTGGAAGGTTTACTGAATTTTAGTATATTGTTATGTAGTTTTTGGATCTGGAAACATGTCTATACCCATTGCATATTAACTTTTGTGTGAACCGTGATTTACACTGACAGGTGGACATTAACATTCCAGAGCTGAACCCGGAAATGGTAAGGAAATTCTTCTATTGAGTTACAGTATGTTTGTTCAGACTTGACCATATCTTATGATCCACAGGATGTTTATCGGATAGGTACCTTAATGGAACTTGTTCGAGTCATTGCTCTTTCATTTTCAGATGATGGAAAGCATGTCAAGGTAATTTAGCTGTCGGGATACAATTCTGTAACTGTTTTTTATTCCTACCATGTTATTCAGAGTTTTTGAATCAGGTTTGTGTTCAAGGATCTATGGGGAAAGGTGCACTTGCTGGAATGCCTTTGCAACTGGCCGGTACTCGAAATATTCTGGAGTTCATGGATTGGGGTGATTATGGTGCCAAGGGAACCTTCATCAAGATTGGTTCTATAGGTATGGGATTGAATTAGCAAGTGATTTCATGCTTCCAGTATATGATACTTTAGTCATGCATTTTTATTGAAAGTTAAGTCTTATGACAAGTAGGTTCACATATCGTTCATTGTATCTTCTATACTCATTATCAGGTGCAGTAATAACTTAGGGAACATTGTTTAATCAAATTCTTCATTGATATTTTTTTCATCATTTCAGGGGAACAGGAGGTCAGCGAAGAAGATGATATGTTCATCTTAGTGGCTCCTCAAAATGCAGTAGGGAACTGTATCATAGATGTAAGTATTTTGGAAATTGCGACATCCTGCTTTCTGAATAAATTTACTAGACATACTTTAGCTGCATCTTTTATTTTTTAACCTTGAGGTTGAATCTGCAGGATCTAAAAGCCATGACTGTTGCTGCTGGGAGCCGACCAGTTATTCTTATTAATCCAAGGCTCAAGGTTGGGATTGTTAGCTAAATTTATCAAAATTTCCTTAGAAAGATTTTTGCTATGTCCATCCTACTTTTCGTGTTTGGAGAACAATTAATGGCTGTGAACAATTCATGGTGAACATAACATGCTTTCAA
>Ga0325401_1002019_pt1 | contig 17710 bp, 9 predicted proteins | sample PopdelMetagenome_FD_205666 | JGI IMG/M metagenome (GOLD analysis project Ga0325401, IMG submission 205666) | Populus deltoides microbial communities from Bellville, Georgia, United States - Xylem-PdKOR-R2 | ecosystem: Host-associated > Plants > Phyllosphere > Stem > Wood/Secondary xylem | place...
GGAACCCATCAAAACCTTTAAACCGCACAAAACAGTTTAAATCAGGTAGTGTGCAATAAGGGTGTTAATACCTTTCCTAACCACAACCAGTCTCTTATCCTTAAATCTATGATAAAATCAATACACCCAGGTTTCCTAGCGACCCACATGCGACATATACAAAAGGATCAAAAACAAAAAACAAATACTAATTATGAGAATGAGGATCAAATTTGAAAAAAAAAACAAAATGAGAGGACTACCTAGAATTTTGAGTTGAATGGGGAAATTGAAAGGAGAAAGTAAATTCACAAATGAAAAAAATAACAAATTATAATAATGTATCCCAGGATGAAATTGAAAACAAATTGAAATTTAACAAAAGGACCAATAACAAAAATTAAAAATAAGAAAAAATAGGACCAAAGTTGAAATATCATGAAATAAAAGGACAATTATACAAAAAGTCAATTGTCAAAAGGATCAAAAACTAAAAATAGCAAGAGAATAAGGACCTAATATGAAATAAAAATGAAATGAGAGGACCACCTATAATTTTGAATTGAAGGAGAAAATTAAAAAGAAAAATCAAATTCAGAAAAGAATCCAAAACAAAAAACAAAATCAAAAGAATAAGGACCAAATATGAAAAAATAAAAAATTATAATTATAGATCCAAGGATGAAATTGAAAACAAATTAAAAATTGACAAAAGAGACAAAGAACAAAAATTAAAAATAAAATCAATAAGGATCAAAGTTGAAATATCAGTAAATGAGAGGACAATTCTAAAAGTTTAAATGGCTAGCGTGAATTTCAATGGGAAAAGAAAGAAAAAAGGAGGAAAAAAAAGAATAGGTCACCACTGACAAACCACCTTGTAAAAAGCCACTCGGGTTGGCCAATGAGGAAGAAGATGTCACAATATTTTCAATGTCATCATGGAAGCCAATGTTCCAATATCGAACGACATCTGACGTGTCTTCTAAAAAGCGTGAAGGTGCTCGACAGACTAAAGCGTATGTGGCATACACCAACCAACTTTTTTTAATAATATTATATGCTTAGTGAAATAACAAGCTACCCCTAAGCCAACTTGATTGTAACAAAAAAAATTATTAAAACACCCCTCAAAGTAAGTTTAGTGATTTTTACTTTTAAGGGTATTGAAGTGATTTTATCATGCTAAAAAAATAAAAAGACTAAAAGGCTTTTGCATACTAGTTTAAGTTTTTTTGCTTTTAAGGGTAATTAAATCATTGTACTGTGTAAAATAATAAGAGAAGACCAATTTATCCCTAATCAAATTGAAAATGCCAAATGAACCTCATGAAAAGACCATTTTGCCCTCCAATTTACATTTCCTTGGCTTGTACTATGGAGGACAAAAATATCAATACATTGTAGCAATCCATAGTATAATGAGTCTTAATCCACAATAAAACACTGATGCCTTTTAGTTTTTTTTATGATGAGTGAGAGAAGAGAGAGATATGTATGTTTCAAATAATTGACCATGCATAACTTCTTATTGAAAATTTTAGCTATGATCACTAGCATGCTCTTTGTATAGGCATTTTAATTTTTGGTAGAAGAGGTCAGAGTCTAAAAATAAATAAGTGAGGCTCGTATTAATATCATAATTGATTTTTATTAATTGCTCAAATAAGTTTCTTATCAATATATTACTAGTTACTTATTTATAACTTTCAAGGAGGAGAAACTACACAATAAAAACTTAATCCTGAGAGGTAGTAGGTAAAAACTTTGCAAAATCACGTGAAATGTAAAGATCTAAGATATCAATCCTTAAGAAAAATTTATTTACTTTATAGCAATACCACATAAGGCTAATAACAAGTTTATGAAAAAGAAGAGAGAGATGATATAGGAATTAAAGTGCAGGAAAAACAAAAAGCAATGAAAAAAGTTGTAAAGAAAGCAATAAAAACTAGAAGAACGACAAATTTATATTAAAATTATATATATGAAGTTCACTATCTTTTCCAATAGTTGGTATGGCCTATTGATATTGCTATAATGTAAGAGTCAAGTATACCTAAATCTAATCATAAAAGACTTATTTATATCAAATAAAGAAATTACATGATAAATCTTTACTCTATTTTATCTCTTTGTTGATAACCACATGAATCCTAATTAATTTACAATATTAATCAATTTAATTTATTGAGAACTCCTATTCTAAATAGGAATACACCTATTGGTTGATTATGTTTTTGCTACTATGGTTGATCACTTTCCCTTAATTGATTGTGACTTTTAGTTGATCATAACTTTTGATCAATTTCACTTTTCACAAACGATTTTAGTTATTCTTTCCCTATTTGGCTATAAACAAAATACTACTCTTATTTGGAAAATGCATGGATGTTTATTTTTGTGTAAAAAATACCCTTCATATTCTTTAATCAACCGTAATTTAATATAGAGGCATTGTTCACACCATAAATAAACATCCATATGTCATCTAAATAAGGATGGTGTTTTGTTCATAACCAAAAAAGGAAAGAAAAGTTGAGTTTGATTGTGAAGAATGAATCCAGTTAGAGGTCATGATTGAACATGAGCCACAATCAACTAAGAGAAAGTGATAAACCACAACATCAAAAATTTACATAATTGATTAGTAAGTTTATTCCTATTCGGAGTAGGATTTCTCAATAAATTAAATTGATAATAAAATGTATTTCATACATATTCTTATTGTGTCAGCTCTTGTTAGTGTTACATATAAAATTAACTAATAAGAGATGAAGTTTGGGATAAAAAAAGTCAAACTTAATTGCAAATCAGACTTGGTAGAAGTCTAAACTTATATAAAAATAAGTTTATATGCTGTAAGATCTTTAAAATAAGGAATGGATCAATATGAAGGTAAAAAAAAGTCTATGTGATACAAGATTCTTAAAACAAGGAATGACATGGATTGAAATAGCAGTTGCCAACAGTTATCTTCAAATTTCTTATTCAAATAAGGATATTAAAAATGAACAAGTCATTCAAAGAATCAACAACAATAATTAATCTATAATTCAAACAAGTTCACAAGGTCTTTAAAACTTATTTATCTTGTAGGATGATAGATTGAATAGGCTTTAATAATAGCTTATAATTGTAGGCTTTCAATAATAGGCTTGTAACCAGTAGGAAGTAGTTTTTATAACCACCAAAAAAATCCAAAAACATGTTCTCTTATAAAGAATCTCACTTAGATCAAGAACAACTTCATGATTAATTTAAAACCCTCTTAGTTAAGGTAAACACAAATAACCTGAAATAATTAGTAAGCATAGTAGGAGTGCTATATGTATTAATCTGAAACTATGGCACCAAAAAAATCAAAAATTACTAGGAACATTAGAAGAAAATAAAGAATTGGTATAGGTATAAGAAAATAAAAATTATAGGAACATTAGGAACATTAGAAGGAAATATAGAACCAATTCTTTAAGGAATAAAACCTCTAATGAAAAGGACCAATGAATTGGCAAACAAAAGAAAAACTTTAAAGAGGTAGCAGTATATATTATTATTCAAATGTTACTAACTTATTATATAGAAGAACATGTATCAAAAAATTAAGAGAGAGAGAGAGAGAGAGAATCAGAAGCAAGTTATGTTGGTTCTAGAAAATAAAGATCCAGAGTTCAAAAAAGAAATATTAGATTTAAGTCAAGGATCATAGATAAAAGAAATTAAGTGTGATCCAAGACTAGAATCATCTCAAGATGTAAGAAAATAAAAACTAAATGAGATTTAAATGAAGAGAAAATTTTGAATTAGTAGATTCAAATCGTATTGGGAAAAACTAATTGATATAAATGTAGGTGAACGTATTAAAGTCTCTTCAGTTACCCATTAACTTTTAATTTGAGAAACAAATCAATCATCGAGGAGCTGTTTGAGGGAGGGAATAAGTGTTATAAACAAAATTAACCAAGAATGGATTAAGTTTGGGACAAGAAGAATAAGCCAGACTTGATTGCAAATTAGACTTGGTAAAAGTCCGAACTTATGTAAAAAAAAGTCCATATGCTGCAAGATCCTTAAAACAAGAAATGGTATAGATTGAAATAGAAGTTACCTTCAAATTCATTATTTAAATGAGAATATTGTGGAGGAACAGATCATTCAACATAATCAATAACAAAAATTGCTCTGTAATTCAACCAAGTTCATAAGGTCTTCAAAACCTATTTATATTACAGGCTAATAGATTTAGTGGGCTTGTAATAGTAAGCTTTATAACCGTAGACTTGTACTTATAGGCTTGTAACCGGTAGACAGTCATTTCCATAACCACAAAAAAAATCCAAAAACATGTTCTTTGATGAAGAACTCACTTAGATCATGAACAAGTTCATGATTAATTCAAAGTTTTTTCAGTTGAGGCAGACACAAAAATACCTGAAAAAGTTAGGTACCATTAAGAAAGGTAACTTTTCCATCTATTTGAATATATGTATTATCATATTAAATTTATTATAATTAATATGTCACACTCTATTACCATTCTCTATTTAACATGTATGAATATAAAATATTTTCTTCTTATCCAGACCTTTTAGATGATTCTTTTAATTGAGATCTAGGCTATCGATTTTAAAAATAAATAAGTGAAATATGCATGCTTCAAATAATTGATCATGTGTATTTTTTTATTGTGAATTTTAAGTATTATCACTGGGATGACCTTTGTATGAGCATTTTAATATTTGGTAGGAGAATTCAGAATCCAAAAATAAATAAGGTTATAAAAAGCATTAATATCATAATTAACTTTTGTTGATCTCTTAATTGTTTGATTAATATATTACAATTTAATCATTTTTATCTTTAAAGAAAAATAAACTGCACAATAAGTACTTAATTCTGAGAGAAAAAAGGTAACAATGTCGTAAAATCAAACAGAGTATACGTGTGGAGATCTAAAATCTCAAACCTTAAAAAATATTATCTATTTTATAGCAACACCGCATAAGACTAAAACAAAATTACAAATAACAAGAAAAAGAGATATTACATGAATTAAAGTGCAAGAAAATAAAGAAAGCGATAAAACCTGAAAAAAGATAAATTTATATTGAAATTAAATATATGGGGTTAACCATCTATTCTAGTAGATGGTATGGCTTATTTATATTGTTGCAGAGATCAATTAAATATATTGAGAACTCATATTCTAAATAGAAATAAACATACTAGTCTAATACGTGAACTCTTTATGTTGCGGTTTATCACTTTTTTTAGTCAATAGTGACTCTTAGTCGATCATGACCTTTGATTGATTCACTTTTCATAATCAATCTCAGTTATCATTTTAATAGTTAGTTGTGAACAAATATTTTTTTATTTGGACATTACATGGATTTTTTTTTTTTGTAAACAATGACCTTCATATTTTTTTATCAACCACAATTTAATACACAGGCATTGTCTACACAAAAAATAAGCATCCATCTGTCTTCCAAATAAGGATAGTGTTTGTTCACAACTAAACAAGAAAAAAAAAAGCTAACATCGATCATGAAAAGTGAAATTGACTAGAAGTCATGATCAATTAAGAGAAAATGATCAAACGCAACAGCAAGAGTTTGCATAAGACTAGTAGGTTTAGTCATATTTAAAGTAGGAGTTCTCACCATAGTAAATTGGTCAGTGTTATAAAGTAGGTAGGATTCATGTGGTTATACCAATAAGGACATAAGATAAATTTCAATTGTATTATGATTTATTATGTAATCTCAATATTTGATATGAATAAGTTTGTATAGGATTAGATTTAACTATTTTCATGAAACTCTAACACTATAACAATATAAATAGGTCATATCATCTACCGGAAAAGATGACCAGCTCTACATATACAATTTCAATACAAATTCATCTTTTTCTGTTTTTTATTGCTTTATTTACAGTTTTATTTATTGTTTTCTTTAATTTATTACATTTTAATCCTATAGCATCTCTTCCTCTTCTTCTATATAAAGATATTATTTTCACTATATGTTGTTGTTGTATAGCAAATAACCTTTTCACCACACTCCATTTAATTTTACGAGGCTGCTACTTGTTTTTTATTGAAATTAAGCTATTATTGTGTAGTATTTCATTCTTAAAAGTTAGACAAAATTAATTGGTAGCATATTAAATAATAGATTACTTGAGTGATCACCATATTACTCTTGCTACTATGCTAATCACCTTTCTTTAGTCAACCATGACCCTTGATCAACCATTAAAGAATGCAAAAGTCCACATATTATGACTTGGCAGCTCATTTGATATTAAAATTTTTGGATAAATTCATTATTTGTGTTTTGTGTTTTCATCGATTTATAAAAAAATAAATCATTTTATTATTAATTTAATAAAAGTATTATTTAAATCAATTAAATGTAATTTATCTAAATTGATAAAGGAAATGCTCAATAAAAAAAATAGTGAGTGATGATATTAAAAGAGATGAAAGTAAAGTTGATGATAATGTTTGATATAGTAAAGTTGATGATATCAATTAAGGGTAATCAATTAGTCATTGTAAATTCTTGATTTTTAAAAATTATACTTAATAGATTAAAACTGAAAATGTATTGATTTATTTAATTTATTGAATTAATAATATCGGGATACTTTCGAAGAATTAGTGACAATATAAGGTGGACATATTTGGTCTAGCCAAAAATGAAATTTGACATTAAAATACTTCTTCTATTTTAATTTTAAATTAACAGTATTTCCCACGATCAAAAGATTTAAACAATAATTTCCCTACTCAAAAACAATAATAATTTCATTATTATTAATCAATTTCCAACCCCATTTTTTTGAACCCATTAATTAGTGGGCTAACACAAGAAGAGAGGCCCATTAGAATTTTACATTTTGGAAGTTGGAACTTCATAACCACTGTAGGCCCATTTTTTAACAATGTATTCTATTTATAAAGAAAGAAAAAAACAATTGTTTAAATTACAGTTATCACTTCACTAGTGTGCAGTATGTGTTCATATACTCATAGTTCATGATTTTCAATTTCTTAAAATAAAAATATAGATTAAAAAAATGGAATTCTATTTTCAAAAATTCCAAAAAATAAAAATAAAAATAAATAGAATATTAAAAAAAATGGTACAACAAAAATTGAAATGTTTAAATTATTATTTTTTTTACTTTCTAAAATGTTTTCAAATTTTAATTTTATTTTTCAAGTATACTGCTTATGTGCTATCATGTTGTAATATACTAGTTACATGACCCGCGCGATGCCGCGGGTTAATTTGTTTTGCATAAAAAATATTAAAAAAATTAAGATTTAAAAGTATTAGGTTTTTCTGCAAAACTATACCCAAAAGTCTTGGATTTGGTTGCAACGTCTGGCCTAAGAGTAATATTTATAATATTAATAATAACATTAAACTTGCATGACCCAAGTTTAAGTGGGTTTGGCTGCAATACCAGACCCAATAGCATTGGATGTAGGTCTGGCTGCAAGGTCGTGTCATAAAAGTGTGATAATTAAATAGATTAATTAAAAAAAATAAAGAAAAAAACAACAGAAAGAACAAAAATAATGAGAAAAAAGAAAAAAATCTGAATCAATTGGGTTAACTCGCCAAATCAGGTTAACCTGTCAAACCTGAGATTCATGTAAAAAATCTGAATCAATTGGGTTAACTCGCCAAATCAGGTTAACCTGTCAAACCTGAGATTCATGTCATGAAAGTGTGATAACTAAATAGAAAAAAGATTTAATATTAATAAACTAAATTTAAAAAAAAATAATTAAAAAGGAAAAAGCGAAGAGAAAAATACCTACAGGAAGGAAAAAACTAATGAAGAACAAAAAATCTGAATCAACTGGGTTAAACCATCAAACCTGAGATCCGTGTCATGAAAGCTTGATAATTAAACAGAAAAAATTTAATATTAAGAAACTATAGAAAAAAAAACTAAAGGCATAAGCTTTTTCACTGTGGATTGCACCGTGCGATTCAAAGTAAAAGGCTTAAAAATAAGGGAAAAAAACAAAGGCATACGCCACGAGTTAATTTTTTTTATTGCATAAAAAATATCAAAAAATGCTAAGATCTAAGAGTGTTAGGTTTTTCTGCAAAGATATACTCAAAAGTCTTAGGTCTAGCTGCAACGCTTGACCCAAGAATACTATTTATAATATTAATAATAACATTAAATTTACATGACTTAAGTTTAAGTGAATCTGACTGCAACACCGAACCCTAGAGCATTGGATGTGGGTCTGGCTATAAGGTCGTGTCATAAAAATGTGATAATTAAATAAAAAAACAAAGGAAAAAAACCAGTAGGAAGAAAAAAACTAATAAAAAAAAGAAAAAAATCTGATTTAACTAGGTTAACCCTTCAAACCAGGTTAACCCGTCAAACCTAGGATTCGCGTCATGAAAGTTTGATAACTAAATAAAAAAACAATTGACAGGTTTACCCAAAATTAACTGGGTTAACCCGTCAAACCAAGTTAACTCGTCAAGTCTGGGATACATGTCATGAAAGTCTGATAATTAAATATAAAGAAATTTAACATTAAGAAACTAAACTAAATGAAAAAAATAAATTAAAAAGAAAAAAATCCGGGTTAACTCGTCAAACCAGAGTAACCCATCAAACCCAGGATCAAACAAAAAAAATCATTAAAAAAATTTAAAAAAACAACAATTTAGCGTTTTATTTAATTTTAGTATACAATATAATATAATAATTATAATTATTATAATATAATAATTATAATAATATAATATATTAAAAATAGGAAAGTGAAAGGCATGGGAAAGCTACAATAGTTTTCCCACTTCTTTTAAAATATTACTTAATTTCTTAACTAAGTATATGGTTATAGAAACAATCATTTAAAGGCAAGATAACGAATAAGATTATGAAATAAAAATGTATTGTTTTCTTGAAGCTTGCTTTTGTGATTTATGTAATTTGTTTACCAAAAATTATATTTTTTTTATATGAAACGTATTTCATTGGGAGGGGCGAAGCAATAGAAATTATATATATATATATATATATATATATGAAAACTAGAATGACTTTTTGAATTTTATTTTTATCTAAATAGTAGGTTTACATAGAACAATCAACAAATAATTACTAATATTATTAAATAAAAGGCTCAAATATTGTTTGCAAATAAATATCAAATTGATTAATATCTATCTAAACATCTTAAATACAATCCTATTTATTTAATTATAAAAACTAAATCACAATGGACGGTAAAAATCAAATAAAAATAAAACATTATCGAGAGTTGATGTACTTGTTAGACATGAAGGTAAAAACCTTCTTTATGGAGTTCTCCTTCTATAGATGAATCCATATACACGGAAATAATAATAATTAGTTGTAATTTGTTTATCAAAGAGCTTTCTCTCTCATTTCATAACAACCAGGGATTGAAATGAAACATAAATAAAGTTTCATAATTAAAATATAGAAGTTAAAAAAATAAGGATCAAATATAAAAAAAATAAACTTGAGGGACCAAACTGAATTTCTTATATTACCTTTTGTACTTTATCTTTTATTTTAGTTTTTTTCAAAAACCTAAAATTATATTTTGTAAAATCTATCTTTAATTTAATGAGAAATATTATATGACATATCATACATAATAGAATATGCAAATCTAAACAAATCATACAACATAAAATGATGTTAAACATAACTTTAGAGGATGAAATTTAAAATATAAAAAGTTTAATGATCAAAATACAATTAATAAAGTACAAAAACTAAAATTCCGAAAGACTTGGAAGGAAAAAATAGATATGAATAGTTTAGTGAACAATTTAATGAGAGTGAATTCGTATTTTATTTTAGTTTGTAGTGTTAATAAATGATTAATTAACTATTTAAAATAAGTTTAAATCAATACTTATCATGATATCATATTAATTTAATAATAATGAAAAAAAAGGAGTTTAATTAATTGAAAGGATGGTGTTTTTATAAATACCTAAAGGTCATCAGTCTAAATACCTATTACCCTTTCTAAACACAAAAAAATCTTTGTTATTTGACAATTCACTTAACTTTCTTCTTATTTCAGATTAATCAATATGATAGCTGTGACATTATATAATAAACTAAAATATATGGGAGAATTGCAATAAATAAATTGACTAAGGATTTTTTGTTGGGTTTTTCAAAACACATAATATAATGAAAATAGAAACTTAAAATTTTTCACGAGAGTCCCAAAGATCCTATTAGATAAACTAGGATCATATAGGGTTTAATTAAAGATTACTTAAATATTAATTCCTTTCTTTTTTAGGTTTGATAAACTCTTTATGACTATATTATTGAAAATCACAAGTTGTTTAATTGTTCGATCTCTAATAATAATCTACACAAACCACTAGATCATAAATATCATGAAGGCATTTTAAAAGAGAGGGATTGCTATGTATTGAGAGCTGACTCTTTCTTTTTTTGTTTTTATGTGTTTTTGTACTATCTAGTAAAATATTTCTCTATAAAAACCGAGACATGACATTCTACTTATTTGTTAATCCGATAACCTTATAAATTGTAAAATATTACTTTGTATCCTGAATAATATCACATATTTTATTTCATGATAGTTTTATAAATTTATGCAATCAAGTCATCTCTTGATTTTTTTTAGGTCTATAATTATAATACCCTATATAAATTATATTATAGTTGTAAACCCCCGGTCAAAAAAAAAAGGTATGAAAAGTGCTGGTGTAAACACCAGTAAGAAATCGGTATTGTTGTCGTGGCATGGGAATAAACCATGATTAAAAAATGGAAAATAAATATACTAAAGTGGCTCCGATGAGATAGTAAAATAATTGGTGCTTAATGCAGGGATGGAATAAGGAGATTTTGATTTTTGGAGAAAAATCATAAATTGACTAGTTTTACGTTAAAAATTCGTAACTCTCGATCGGGTTGTCAGAAAAATTTGAAAATATTTGTGGAGACTTATAATATATTTTCTTAGCTTGGGTTAAAATTTCAGAATTTTTGGAGAAATTGAGATTTTTTAGAAAAATTGCAATTTGACCAGTTTTGCGCTATCGTGCATAACTTTTGATATGATTGACAAATTGAGTTAAAACTTTGTGTGGAGTATTCTAATATATTATTTTACCATGGGGTAAAGTTTCAGAATTTTTAGAATATTATGTCTAGTGACTTTTAGAATTTGCACGAAAAAGTACCGGTAACCGGGTAAAAAACATATACATACCAGAAACACATGGTGATATAATTAAAAGAAAGATGGAATAAATTAGTTGAAATGTCAGCCTTTAAAGGGCTGTTTCCAGCCGACCAAAAGGAAAAAGAAAAGAAGAAAAGAAAATGACTCATGGGACTAGATAAAGTTAAACATGAAAGGCAAGGGCTTAAATGTAAATAATAAAAATTTTACTATATAAACCCCAATTTGCTTGGAGTGTCCAGCGGGCTACATGGAGAGAAAGGGGAGTTAGGGATTTTCTTACATTTCTCTACAATTCTCTCATCCATTCTTGAAAATAATGCATGATTATGGAGAGTTAAGATAATTAAGAAGGTTTATGGTGAGCTACACTAAATATTTGAGTGATCTAAGGGTTTTAAAGCTAGTGGAGGAAGAATGAAGTGTGGAGAAAGGAAGAAGAAGGAGGGAGATAAAAGGGTGGTTTCACCTTAAGGTTTCTTCTAATTAAATTCCTTGTTATCTTATTAGTAAATATGATTGTATTGTGTTGATTGTAGAAATTACATACATGTATGCTTGGGTGGTGATGGACTTGATTATGGAACTTTGTGATTAGCATATTGGTTGTAGTAATTTGTGATATTGTGATGAAATTTTATTTGTTGGCATGAGAATTGAATGGGTTAGTGTTTAATTGAGTAAAAAGTTGAAGAAATTTCATGCTATCCTTTACTTGAAATTTTGGCATTGGTAGAAAAATATAGGGAATGTATGTGATTGATGAAAACAAAAATTATCATGCTCAAATATATAAAATTAATCGTAGATGAGGTTTAGAAAACTAGAATCAAAGAAGAATTGATCCTCCTTGGATGTTTTTTTTTTTTAAATTCGGCAAGGTTAAATGATGGAAGAAGAGGAAAATTGTATTTGACTAAGTTAGAATTTTAGTGTGAATGGAAATATATTTAATAGGGTTAAGTAATGCATAAACAAGTAGGATGCAAAAAAAAAAAAAAAAGAAGAAGAAGAAGAAAGAAAATAAATGTCATCCTTACTAAACTAAGAAATTTGGCAAAGTGAAGAAAGAAATAAAAAGATGGAATGTGGATGTGGGTAATGATAAAATTAGTGTTGAAATATGTTAAGAAACATGATGAGAAGGATTGAATTGCAAATTAAATAGGATGGAAGAAAAATCTTAATTTTCCATCTTATAAAGGTTTGACCAAGTTCATGAAAATAAATGAATTGAGTTGTTAAAGTTGGTTGTTAAATTATGACAAAATCCTTGTTTAATCTTATTGTTGTAATATATAAGGATTTGGGAAAATGGTGGAATTGAAGTCATGGAATGGATAAAACAACCAATTTATTACTTGGATAGACCATGGCGATAAATGTATTATAAATAAAATAATTGATTATGGGTAAAGTAGTTTATTAGTGATTTTTGAATGTGAAGTTTAAATTTAATTTCACGATGGCGAAATAAATATAAATTATTTCGGAAAGAAATAATTGTATAAGTGATTTGGTAATTCTTGTTGGTACAAGAGAGTTGCCTACAGGAGGACAATATCAGAGTCGTGCATTCCGTGACTAGACTGCAGGTAGGTGCCCGACACCTAATCTATTTAGGAAATTTTACGAATGTTAAGATATAGTAATTTTTCTTATAATGCCATTTTAAATATAAACATTGATGTGAAATTATTATTAAGAAAATTAAAAAGTTATAGCTGCCCAGTGAGGAATTGGCGGTGGCAGAACCGATTGAAGGATTGTAATGATTGATACGAACAGTATCGTATATTTTTGAAAAAAGATTGTAGTGTTTTTATGCTTTTAATTGATAATAAAGTAATTTTGTGATATTATTATGTATATTATGGTTGTGCTAATTGTGGACAAATTTATACGTTGAATCAGTGCCCGGGAAAATGGGCGGACGAAGTAGTGACTCGGTAAAGGGGGTCAGCGCCCGGGAAAATGGGCGGATGAATTAGTGACCCGGTAAACGGGTCAGTGCCTGGAGAAATTGGGCGGATGAATTAGTGACCCGGTAAAGGGGGCCAGCGCCTGGGAAAATGGGCAGATGAATTAATGACCCGATAAAGGGGCGGTAAAGGGGGTCAGCGCCCGGGAAAAGGGGCGGATGAATTAGTGACCCGGTAAAGGGGGTCAGCGCCCGGGGAAAATGGGCGGGTGAACTAGTGACCCGGTAAAGGGGTCAGTGCTTAGAGAAATCGGACGGATGAATTAGTGACCCGGTAAAGGGGTCAGCACCCGGGAAAAATGAGAGGATGAATTAGTGAACCAGTAAAGGGGGTCTGTGCCTGGAGAAATTGGGCGGATGAATTAGTGACTCGAAAAAGAGTTAGTGCCCGAAAAATTAGGCGGATGAATTATGATCTGGTAAAGGGGGTTAGTGCCCAGGAAATTAGGCATATGAATCAGTGGTCCGGTAAGGGGGTCAATGCCCGGTAAATTGGGTGAATAAATAAGAGACCCAGTGATGGGGTCGATGCCCGAGAATTGGGCAGATAAATAAGAGATCTAGTGATGGGGTTGGTGCCGAGAATTGGATGAATGGATTAATGACCCGGTAACGGGGTTAATGTCAAATGTTAGATGGTTGGATTTTTGGATAGTCAAAAGTAATGGTCTGAACCTGGGGTATTGCTGAGTTTGGGTAAATATGATAGATGCCTGGTAAATGGGCATAATGGGAGGAATTACTTGTCTGGATGTTTGAGACTAATGTCCTGGTTAAAGGGTTACTAATAGAAGCAATTATTGAGTGGATAATTGGTATACGCGGTATAATGTTAACGTGGAATCTTAAATTGTTTTTTTTTAAAAAAACATTTTATCAGAAAAAGTGTATTGTGATTGAATACGTGAAAATGATTGGGATGTCATGATAATTCTTGTTTTTGAATTATTGCAGCATTATACCCCGTTTTGGGCGGTGAGCATTACTAACTGGTGAAGGTCGAATGCTTGTGAGGAGGAATGAGAGTGGTTGTCTGATTAAGAAATTATTGCATGGCTTGGATTGAGGAAAAAAAATGTTCCTAAACGGCTGGGACAGGCTGAATAGAATTGTTAGGGCGATCCTGGACAAGGAGTTATTACTTGGTATTGATCAGTTAGTGCTGGTACATGACACTATTTACTGGAGTGATACTGTTGATTAGTGTCCAGGAATTACTGATGACGTTAATGAAAGGGCACCAGGGATCGAGGCTTTAAACATAAATTCTAATTGAAGGTTTAGATCGAAGGGTTTGTGCCTTAGTCTATAAAGTTGTTGTAAGGCATTAGTGACTCAGACAAGGAGAAAGGAACCGTAATTGATGGAACCGAATGGGAACCTAGTTCCTTTCATAAGAACTAGTGTTTATTCAGTGTTCGAAATGAAATTGTTAAAATAGAAGATGTGATGTGATAACATAGGGTATAAGCAATGGGGAGTACTTACGTTAAAACTAACGGTTAATAAAACAAGTTTATGATATTTGTTAGCAGGATGACGTGATCGAATGGGTGAACGTGTAGATCTCAAGATGGACATTCAAGATGATGCCGAACAAAGTAATTGAGATGGTCATTGGCATAGCAATGAATGGATTAAAGTGATTAGTCGATTTCACTATTAGGAAATGTGAAATAAATGGGTGATTCTGTATAAAGATAAGGGATAATTGTTTTAGAAAGGATGGTCGGTATACCAAACTAGCATGAGTAAGAGTAAGTGCAGTTGCACAAATACAGAGGTGCAATATACTTTAATGAACTGAGATCTTGTGGACAAAATACGTCGAGGTCTTGCGAACAAAGAGCATGTTGTGACTTATAACCTAACGATAGCATGAAAGTGTAGGGAATCAGTGGTTCTACTTTTATGTAATTATAGTTGTTCATATTTACATAAATATGAGTTCTATGCAAGACTTCTACCATGAACAACAAGAAGAAACTTTCCATTACGAGACAGTTGTTTTAGGAGTAGTTCGGATAGTATTAAATTTCTGGGAGTTGTAATCACAGAGAAAAAGTATTTATGTTTTTCTCATTTCTTAGTCATTATGTTTCTATTATATCAAATGCTAATTTATTTTCCTTAACCATTTATTATTTATTATGATACATTGTGTGTGGAACTAAGATGTTATAGATATCTAAAAAAAAAAAATCCTCATTTTCCCGAGTTCAAGGCTCATGGGAATTGCATTTATCATGAAAAAAATCTCAGGGTGTTACAATAGTCCTTAATTTATAAAACTTATTTGCAATAAAATTAAGAAACAATTCATTATCCTAGGTGAATCAAAGAAAATGTTCAATTTATTCTCAAATGATATTGATTGTGAAATCATTGGCCAAGGTGGAATGAGATTTGAAAATAATTTCAAGTTTTATTTAAATAATTAATGACTATAATATCGAGAACTAAAATAATTTAACAAAGTAAACACACTCCATGCTATAATGTCTAAATCAAAAATTTCTTGATGAAGAGATCATAATTATATTGAAAAAATGGTAACTGAAAAGTTAAGTCGAACTATTTATGACTTTTCTAATATTTTAGGGATCATGACATGTTGTTAAACATTGTACGTAATCTTCAAATATAAATAAATCAATTATTGAATTAATAATAAATTAGATTTTTTAATTTATTTAATCATATTTTATTTATGATTATAATTTATATTTAGACCAATTTATTATGAAACCTAATGAGTCACACACATAAAAACCATTTGTTAAAATTTAAAATGAAATTATTAATAAAGTGTGATTTGATTGTAAATAAATTTTAGAAATTAAAGACTAAAATGTAATTAATACATGAGATTATAATCCTAGACCTAGAAACAATCAAGTAAGGACTTGATTAAATAAATTTCTAAAATTAGATTAAAATAATATATATGATATTATTTAAGGGATAAATTGATATTTTACAATTTATAGAGTTTTTTAAGTTTTCATATAAACAAAAAGTTATGCTTCTTATTTCCTGCTAGTAAAATATAGTACAAAAACACCTAAAACAGAAAAGAAAAGATCTAGCACTTAAAGGTATAATAATTTCTCTATTCTAAAATGGTTTAAGAGATTTCTCACTAGTGGTTCGTGTAAATTACTGTTAGAAGTCGAACATTTGAACGACTTGTGATTTGAGACAACCTAGCCTTAAAACAAATACTCAAAGCTAAAAAAAAGAAGAAGATAATATTCACATAAATCTTAAATAACTCTAGATTTGTCTGACGGGATTCTTGAGACTCCCGGAAAATTTTAACTTCTAAATTTTTCTATTATGTGTATGTGTTTTGAAAAATCCGATAAATAGATAATCAACCATGAACATTTAAAAGTGATATTTCAATGTGTTAATAATCTTATAATTATAACAACTTTATAATTTTATTTAAAAAATATTTTTTCTCAAGATTATATATTTGTTTTATTTTTACTAATAAAATATAAATGAGTTTTAAAGATAAAAAATTCTTTATTAATAAAAATATGTTTTTTATATGAGTAAAACCAATACTATGTATAATAAGTATTTATTTGGTATTGTGATGTAATGTGTTTTTAAAATTATTTATCACTTAAAAATAATAATGAAATGATTGTTTTTTAGTTTTTTAATTTTTAATATTAACAAAACAATATCTTAAAAAATATTTTATATATATAATTTTTTTTTTTGGATTGAAGATAAATAGAACACAGGTGGAAAGAGTTTCCAAAGCAGCAACACCCTATCTTTCCCAACGTTACATCAACCACCCACCACCCTGTCTGTCCAGATGTGTGTGTATGTCTATATATATATATATATTCCCATCCCACATGTCATATCACATCCTATCACTTATCTTTCTTATTTATTATATACTCCCATATATGTCATGTCATGCATATCATGCCTGCATTGGCAGTGCCTGATGATGACGTGGCATTATTTATTGCCACTCTTAGGCTTAAAAATAAAATATACTCTTTAATTGGAATTAAAAACAAGTTCTTGTTCGGGCTGCCATGGACCATGGAAGGAATGTTTTTTATTTTATTTTATTTTATTTTTTTTATCATTTTGGTTTCAGCTTTAAAGAATGAATCGAGAGAGACGCATGCAAAAAACTCATCATGCTGTCCTCTGCCGTGCCTTTATGGTTGGTTGGGTTCCTACTGCTCTTTTTCTCGTAAGCTGCCCCCCTCCTCCCATTCGCGCATTTTATTACTCTCCCTTTTCCTTTTGCCCCCCCCTCTATCCCTAATTTACTCCCTTGCCATTGACTTCACCAGCTTCTTCTCTCTCCTGATTGAATCCACCTGAAATATCTGCCGTCGTCTGAAGACCCTTTTCAGGTTGATTTCGGCGATTTAAACAATAGTCAATTTGTATTTAACATCAACGACAGCCTTCGATCCCATCCAGGTTAGAAAAATATA
>Ga0325401_1002020_pt1 | contig 17704 bp, 10 predicted proteins | sample PopdelMetagenome_FD_205666 | JGI IMG/M metagenome (GOLD analysis project Ga0325401, IMG submission 205666) | Populus deltoides microbial communities from Bellville, Georgia, United States - Xylem-PdKOR-R2 | ecosystem: Host-associated > Plants > Phyllosphere > Stem > Wood/Secondary xylem | place...
GGCTTTGGAGCGTATTGCTCGCCCTCACCGTCAGCACCAGCTTTGCACAAACCAAGATCAAAGTGGCCTGCGTGGGCAACAGCATCACGGAAGGGTACGGTGCCAAAGATGGCCGCACCTATCCCGTGCAACTGCAAGAGCTACTGGGTGATACCTACGACGTGCGCAACTACGGCCTGGGCGGACGCACGCTACTCAAGCAAGGCGACCGACCTTACTGGAAGGAAGTCAAGTACCAAGAGGTGCTGCAATGGCAGCCCAACATCGTGGTGATCAAGCTAGGTACCAACGACTCGAAGCCCCAGAACTGGAAGTACAAAGACGAGTTCAAGAAAGACTACATCGAGTTCGTGAAGTCTTTTCAGAAGCTGCCCTCGCACCCTAAAGTGTACATCTGCAAGCCCATGCCGGCGTACCGCGCCAACTTCAGCATCAACCCAACAATCATCAAAGACGAGATTCTGCCGCTAGTAGAAGCTGTTGCCAAGAAAACGCGCGCCAAAGTAATCGACCTCTACACGCCCATGCTCGGCCACGACGACCTAGCCCCCGACGGCATTCACCCCACCGCCGAAGGCGACGCCATCTTGGCGCAGGAGGTACATAAAGCCATTAAGTAGGGTACTACCGGCTTGCGTACGGCCCCTCGTTATACTGGCTCGACTTCGGGCCGGCAAATCCTAGTGTAAAGAAGGCAACCATCTACCAGCGTATGTTGAAACACTATCTAGTTACGATCATCATTGCCGGAGGAGGTGCCTTAGTGGCTTCGAAAGCGCAAGCGCAGCAAGCGCGCATAGACAAGCTGCCTGATGGCATCGTGGTGCACTTGCCGCAACCCGATGCCCGGCAAGTCCGCACCATTCGACTGCAAGTCGTCGGCGACAAGATCGTGCACGTGCAGGCTAGCCCCTTAGATACCGTGTCGACGGTGAAAAGCCTGATGGCCGTGGAGCAAAAGCCCACCACTACGAAGTGGCAGTATAAAAGCAAAAAAGGGCAAGCCGTAGTGAGCACGCCCACGCTCACGGCTACCGTGTCGCTGCAAACCGGCGCCATCACGTTCGCCGATGCCAAAGGCCAGGTGCTGCTGCGCGAACCTAGCTTCGGCGGCAAAGCCTTCACCCCAACTGTAGCCGACGGGCAGCTTTTTTACGAGGTTACGCAAACGTTCGAGTCGCCCCGCGACGAGGCGCTTTATGGGCTAGGGCAGCATCAGAACGGCACCATAAACTACAAAGGCCAGCAAGTAGAGCTAGCTCAGAACAACACCGATGTGGCCGTGCCCTTCCTGTTGTCGAGCAAGAACTACGGGGTGCTCTGGGACAATTACTCTATCACCAAAGTCGGCGATACGCGCGAGTACGAGCCGCTGGCCACTCTCAAGCTCTACTCGAAAGAAGGCAGCGAAGGCTGGCTCACGGCCACTTACAGTAATAAGAAATCGGGTGAGGTGGTAGTGCAGCGGCCCGAGGCGGTAATCAACTACGAGTACCTGGAAGACCAGAAGAACTTCCCGGCCACGGTAAAGCTAGGGGAGGTGCGCGCTACTTGGGAAGGCAGCCTCGAATCGGGCATGACGGGCCTGCACCATTTTCTGCTCAAGAATGCCGGTTACGCCAAGCTGTACATCGACGGCAAGGAAGTAGTGAACAAGTGGCGCCAAGCCTGGAACCCCGGCACTTCCATCGTGCCGCTCCAGATGGAGAAGGGCCGCAAGTACAGCCTCAAGCTAGAGTGGGACCCCGACGGCGGCGAGTCGTACCTAGGGCTGAAGTGGCTGAGTCCGCTCACGGGCGCCAGTCAGGAGCAGTATGGTTTCCGCTCCGAGGCCGGCCGCGACCTGAACTATTACTTCGTGCAGGGCAGCTCGGCCGACGAGGTGATTAGCGGCTACCGCACCATCACGGGGCCGGCGCCCATCATGCCGAAGTGGGCCATGGGCTTCTGGCAGAGCCGGGAGCGGTACAAAACCCAGGACGAAATCCTGACCACGGCCGCCGAGTTTCGCAAGCGCCAGATTCCTATTGATAATATCGTGCTCGACTGGTCGTACTGGAAGCAGGCCGAGTGGGGCAGCCAGGAGTTTGACCCGGCGCGCTTCGCTAACCCCGAAGGCATGATTAAAACCCTGCATGACCAGGACCACTTGCACTTCATGATTTCGGTGTGGCCGAAGTTCTACGAAGGCATTCCAAACTACCACGACTTCAACGCCAAAGGCTACCTCTACAAACGCAACATCGCCAACCGTACCCGCGACTGGATTGCGCAGGGCTACACCTCCACCTTCTACGACTCGTTTAACCCCCAGGCGCGGCAAGCGTTCTGGAACCTGCTCAACACCAAGCTCTTCAGCAAAGGCATTGATGCGTGGTGGATGGATGCTTCCGAGCCCGACATCTACTCCAATACCAACGTGCAGACGCGCAAGGAGTTGATGACGCCCACGCACCTAGGTTCGTCGACGCTGTACTTCAACGGCTTTCCGCTGCAAAACGCCAAGGGCATCTACGAAGGCCAGCGCGGCACCCGGCCCGATCAGCGCGTTTTTCTACTCACGCGCTCGGGCTACGCCGGTTCGCAACGCTACGCGGCCGCCATCTGGAGCGGCGATATCGGCTCGCGCTGGGAAGATTTCAAAAATCAGATTCCGGCCGGGCTGAACTTCTCAATGTCGGGTATTCCGTACTGGACCAGCGACATCGGCGGCTTTGCGGTGGAGCGCCGCTACGAACGAACGCCGATGGCCGCCGCCGACCAAGAGGAATGGCGTGAGCTGAACGCGCGCTGGTACCAGTATGGCGCCTTCTGCCCGCTGTTCCGCGTGCATGGGCAGTTTCCCTACCGGGAGGTCTTCAACATCGCGCCGGAAGGCAGCCCCGCCTACCAGAGCATGCTCTACTACGACCAGCTGCGCTACCGCCTGATGCCTTACATCTACTCGCTGGCCGGGCAGACGCACCACCAGAACGGCACCATCATGCGCGGCCTCGTGATGGATTTTGGGCAAGATGCCGGCGTGCACAACATCGCCAACCAATTCCTGTTCGGACCTAGCCTGCTAGTGAATCCCGTGACGGACTACCACGCCCGCAACCGTTCGCTGTACTTGCCCGCGGGCACCGGCTGGTTTGATTTCTACTCGGGTCAGTACCAGGCTGGGGGCAAAACCATTACGGCCGATGCCCCGCTGGAGCGCATGCCGCTGTACGTGCGGGAGGGCGCCATCATTCCTTTCGGGCCCGCCATCCAGTACACCACCGAGAAGCCCGCCGGCCCCCTCACACTCTATGTGTACACCGGCAAGGACGGGCAGTTTACGCTCTACGAAGATGAGAATGTGAACTACAACTACGAGAAGGGCGCCTTCGCTACCATTCCGCTGGCCTACGACGAGAAAGCTAAAACGCTAACCATCGGTGAGCGAAAAGGCACCTTTCCTGGCATGGCAGCCCAACGCACCTTCCACGTCGTGTGGGTAAGCCCAACCAAGCCAACTGCCTGGAACCTAGAAGCCGCGCCCGCCAAAACGGTACAATACGCTGGCAGCGCTGTGTCCGTGAAGATGGAATAACCGACTGCTCAACGGCACTAGGCCGTCGGGCTGATCGTGTTGCACGAGCCAACAGCACAGTTCCCGCTCGGTGCCCCAGGCGTCCGACGGGTTGCCATCGGAGCGAGGTGCGAGAACAAGACGCGTGCCCCTAGCTTATGTAGTACAACCAGTCTGATGCTCGGGCGCGCGGAACCCCCAGCCGGTTCTACCTTCGCTTGCTATTTGTCCCACAAAATCCAACCATGCACTATTCTACGTCCCACCCCAAAGCCCTGCTCGCGGCGGCGCTGTTTTGCGCCAGCACGAGCCTAGCTTCTGCCCAAACCAAAAAGCCAGCTAGCTCAGCAAAAGCTAGCCCCGTAACCCAAGGCGCGAACCGCCAGCAAGCCTTGCTCGGCCATGAGCAGGAAATTGAGTCCCTACTCAAAAAGCTGACGCTAGAGGAGAAAATACACATGCTGCACGCCAATTCGGCCTTTGCCGCCAGGGGCGTGCCGCGCTTGGGCATTCCCGAAATCATGACCTCCGACGGCCCACACGGCGTGCGCCCCGAACAAGGCCGCGACTGGAAAGCCGTGCCGAGCGCCATCGACAACGGCACGTACCTGCCCACCAACAACACCTTGGCTGCTACCTGGAACCCCGCGCTGGGCTACGCCTACGGCACCGTGCTCGGCAGCGAAGCCAACTACCGGGGCAAGGACATTATCCTAGGTCCGGGCATCAACATCATCCGCACGCCCCTGAACGGGCGCAACTTCGAGTACCTGAGCGAAGACCCGTTCCTCATCTCAAAGATGGTGGTGGGCTATATCCGCGGGGTGCAAGACCAGGGCGTGTCGGCGTGCGTGAAGCACTACGCGGCCAATAACCAGGAAGTGCACCGCAACGATATCGACGTGAACATGAGCGAACGAGCCCTGCGCGAAATCTATTTGCCGGGTTTCAAAGCCGCCGTGCAACAGGGCGGCGTCTACACGCTCATGGGTTCCTACAACAAGTTTCGGGGCCAATACGCCACCGAAAACGCCTACCTGATGAACGATGTTTTGAAGGGTGAGTGGGGTTTTAAAGGATTGGTCATCAGTGACTGGGGCTCGGTGCACAACACCCAAGAAGCACTGCGCAACGGCACCGACCTCGAAATGGGTACCGACTTGGAGCTAGCTTACAGCAACGTCGATCAATCCAATGCCCAGAAAGGCCCCTTGTTCACGCCGGCCCTCTATGAGCGCTTTTACCTGGCAGCTCCCGCGCTAGAGGCCGTGAAGAAAGACCCCACGCTGGTGCCGCTGGTCGACGACAAGGTGCGGCGCATCCTGCGGGTGATGTACGCCACCAACATGCTCGGCGGCACCAACCGCAAGCCGGGCGCTTACAACACCAAAGAGCACCAAGCCACCGCCCTGAAAGTAGCCGAAGAAGGCATTGTGCTGCTCAAAAACGAAGGCAACATGCTGCCGCTCAAGAAGTCGGTGAAAACCATTGCCGTGATTGGACAAAATGCCACCCGCGAAAATGCCCTAGGTGGCGGTAGTGCCCAACTCAAGCCCAAGTACGAAATTACGCCGTTGCAAGGGCTGAAAAACGAGCTAGGTGACCAAGTGAAAATCACCTACGCGCAAGGCTACAAAATTGCCCGCGACCAAAAAGCCGATCCGCAGCTAATAGCCGAGGCGGTGGCCGCTGCCAAAGCCGCCGACGTGGTGGTGTATGTGGGCGGCTCCACCCACGGCTACGACTACACCAAGTGGAGCGACAATGCCTACGACGCCGAAGCCACCGACAAGCCCGACATGAAAATGCCCTTCGGTCAGGATGAGCTGATCCAGGCGGTGCAGCAGGCCAACCCCAATACGGTGGTGGTGCTGCTCGGTGGTGGGCCCATCGATGTGTCGCCGTGGCTGGGGCAAACGAAGGCGCTCGTGGAGGCGTGGTACCCCGGCTCGGAAGGCGGCAACGCCCTGGCCCACGTGCTGTTCGGCGACGTGAACCCCTCGGGGAAGCTGCCCTTCACCTTCCCCGCCAAGCTCGAGGACTCACCCGCCCACAAGCTAGGGGAGTACCCCAGTACGCCTGGCGACCCGCTGAAGCAGACTTATAAAGAAGACATCTTCGTGGGCTACCGCTACTTCGATACGTACAAGGTGGCCCCGCAATTTGCCTTCGGCTACGGCCTGAGCTACACCACTTTCGACTACGGCAAGCTCACCGTAAAGCCCGGCCCGCAGAGCGCTACCGTGTCGCTCACGGTCCGCAACACCGGCAAGGTAGCCGGCGCCGAAGTGGTGCAGCTCTACGTGAAAGATGAGCAATCATCAGTAAAGCGGCCGGAAAAGGAATTGAAAGCCTTCGAGAAAGTTTTCCTCAAGCCCGGCGAGTCGAAAACCGTGACCCTAAAGCTAGGTGCCGATGCCTTCCAGTACTACGATGAAGCCAAGAAGCAGTGGGTGCTGGAACCCGGCAAGTTTCAGGTGCTCGTAGGCAGCTCCTCCCGCGACATCCGCCAGACCGGCACCCTGTCGCTGTAGCGCTGACTTTGTAGTCCGCGCCGGGCCTAGCCTGCTAGGGGTTGCCCTAGCAACCAGCACGGGAAGACATCTCGCGTGTAACCTCTAACTTCAACCGTTCGCTTTGCCCGAACCATGGCTGCACGCAAGATTTCTCTTGCTAGCTGATGCAACGTTCTCTTTACTACAACAGACTTCTACTTCCCAACCATTAACCACCCATGAAACCCCTCGTAATCGTTTCTATTTTTATGGCGCCGTTTGCGGCTATGGCCCAAACCAAACCGGCGAGCACCAACGCCAGCGCGCTGCAAGTACGCACCGCCAACGGTGTGCTGGAAGGCGCCACGGCCACTAGCGGCATCCATGAGTTTAAGGGCGTGCCGTTCGCCGCGCCCCCCGTGGGCGAGCTGCGTTGGAAAGCGCCCCAACCGGTAAAAAACTGGACTGGGGTGCGCCAAGCCAAGCAATTCGGGCCGCGGGCCATGCAGCTACCTTTGTTCGGCGATATGAACTTCCGCTCCAACGGCGTCAGCGAAGATTGCCTGTATCTGAACGTCTGGACGCCCGCCAAAACGGGTAAGGAGCAGCTGCCGGTACTGGTGTACTTCTACGGTGGGGGCTTCGTGGCTGGCGACGGTTCCGAGCCGCGCTACGACGGCGAGAGCCTAGCTAAGCGCGGCCTCGTGACCGTGACGGTGAACTACCGCCTAGGTGCCTTTGGCTTCATGGCTCACCCGGAGCTGACGAAGGAGTCGCCGAACCACGCCTCCGGTAACTACGGCCTCCTCGACCAGCAAGCCGCCTTGCGCTGGGTGCAGCAAAATATTGCCGCGTTCGGTGGCGACCCCAAAAAGGTAACTATTGCGGGGGAGTCGGCGGGCTCGTTCTCGGTGAGCGCCCAGATGGCGTCGCCGGGGTCGAAGAACTTGATTGCGCGGGCCATTGGGGAAAGCGGCTCTTTGTTGTCGTTGCAGCCCACGGCAACGCTGGCCCAGGCCGAGCAAAACGGGGTACAGTTTGCCACCAACCTAGGTGCTACGTCGCTGGCGGCGCTGCGCGCGTTGCCGGCGCAGCAAGTGCTCGAAGCGACGGGCAAACCCGGTACCCCGCGCTTCCCCGTGACAGTCGATGGGTATTTCTTTCCGAAGTCGCCTACCGAAATTTTCACGGCGGGTCAGCAGGCCAAAGTGCCGCTGCTGGTGGGCTGGAACTCGCAGGAGTCGGGGGCTGGCGCCATCCTAGGTAAGGAAAGCCCCACGCCAGAAGCCTATACCCAAGCGGTGCAGAAAATCTACGGCGACCGGGCGGCTGAAGTGTTAAAGCTCTACCCCGCCACCAACGCCGCCGAGGCCGAGCAAGCCGCCACCGACCTCGCTGGCGACCAATTTATTGGCTATAGCACCTGGAAGTGGGCCGACGTGCACAACCAGACCAGCGGCCAACCCGTGTACCGCTACTTCTACGCCCGCCCGCGCCCCGAAATGACGCCAGAAATGGGCAACGCCAAAGCTGGCCTAGCCGGTGGGGTAATCAAGCAAGCCGCTGACGCTCCGAAGGCTCCACCCGCAAAAGGCGCCGTGCACTCGGCCGAAATTGAATACGCCCTGGGCAACCTAGCGACGAACAAAGTATACGCCTGGACGCCCGACGACTACAAGGTATCGGAGACGATGGAGAGCTACTTCGCCAACTTCATCAAAACGGGCAACCCCAACGGCGCTGGCTTGCCCAATTGGCCCCCACTGAAAAATGGTCAAATCCTGCGCATCGACGTGAAGACCCAAGCCGAGCCCGACAAGACGCGCGCCCGCTACCAGTTCCTGGATCAGCAAGTCAGGAAATAAAAGCTAGGTCGTCTGTCATTCCGAATGCAATGAGGAATCTGAGTTGCGAACCTAGGTTTACTCAGATTCCTCGCTTTGCTCGGAATGACAGACGATGCTTTATACTCAATCTATTCAAGTCTGCCAGCTAGGAGCGCGTGATGCCGATCAAAACCAGTTTCGTTGCCGTAGTTCTCTTCTTTGTTTCAACCCTGCTCTTCGGGCAAGCAACCGTCAAGACGGAGAAGTCCTTGCGCATTTTCACGCTTGGCGACAGCAACGGTACATTTCCGCACAGCTGGCCCGAGCAGTTGCGGGTGGCTTTACCGCAAGCGCAGGTGTTCAACATCAGCAAGTCGGGCCGTACCATTGGGTTCGTGAACAACGGCGATAGTACCCTGAACTCACTTCTGGTGCTGGACGAAAACCTGAAGAAAGCCGCCGAGTTTGCCCACGACCAACCCTTCGATTTCATCGTGTTGGAGCTAGGTACGAACGACGCAAAAGCCGTCTTCGCCGACCGGCAGCAGGAGGTACCCGCAAATCTGGAAAAGCTCATCAACCGAATAAAATCGGCTCCTTACCCGGCCATCAGCAAGGCAAAAATCATCATCATCTCTCCGCCGCCTTATGGCGCTAAAGCCGAAGCACAGGCCAAATACCAGGGTGGTGGAAAGCGCGTAGAAAAGATGAGTCGCACCTTCCAGCAAGTAGCCAAGCGCACCAACTGCCTATTTGTGAACGGCTACAAAACACCAGGCCTCGACATCAACACCATGACACCCGACGGCTTGCACTTAGATGCCGCCGGCTCCAAGAAGCTGATCGAGCCAGTAGTGAAGCTGATGCGGAGAAGCAACTAGGCGACTGTGTAGTGCAAGACTCTTTCCTGCTTTTTGAAAACTAGCAAAAGGAAGTATAGTCACAGCATATTGGTGAGTGGGGCATCTACTTCGCGGACCTTCTGTAAAGAGTATAGCTAGGCTCCGTTTATTTACTACATTGCCTTATAGTGTTTTATACCATTTACGCCAACTGCTATGCCTCTCTTTCGCCGCTTGTTATTGCTAGGTGCATTCGCGTTCCTAATGCCTGCCCTAGGTTGGGCTCAAAAACACACCTTTTACCAGGCCGGTGATAGTGAGATGCTCACTAAGGCGCAAGTGGATGCTGAGGTTAAGCAAATTCGGGAGAAGATGAAAGCGCAAAAAATGGGCGCCTTCATAGATATTAAAGACAAAGTAGTGCGGCATGATACCGTAGTGTACCGCTACACGATTAACATCGCGTCGCTAGATTTAGTGGCCGAGCACGAGAAACGTCAGAAACTCATTGGTCAACCGCTGCCCGCCTTTTCCTTGCGCGACCTCAATGGCAAGCTCGTGACGTCCACTAGCCTGCGGGGCAAGCCGGCTGTGCTGAACTTCTGGTTTACTACCTGCACCGGTTGCGTTGCCGAGATGCCTGCGTTGAATCAAGTAATGGCGACCCCTGATAACCAAGGTATTAGCTTTCTTTCTCTCACTTACGAGAAGCCGGAGAAAGTGCGGGCCTTCTTGCAAAAACGCCCGTTCGCCTTTCGGCACCTACCCGACGCACAAGCGTACTGCGACTTATTCACGCAAGCCTATCCCGTCACGGTTTTTGTTGACAAGAAAGGGCTCATCCGCTCTATCCAGGGTGGTATGCCAGTTTTAAGCCCTGATGTGAAAGATATGCAACGCGTCTTAGCAGCCGATGGTATAAGATACTTGGATGCAACTGATCTACACCGGGCGCTTAACGAAATTCGTTAGTCTCTCAAAAGCACGTCTCGCTCCGAGCACTAGCTACTGCACTAGGCTCCTTATAAAGAGCCTAGTGCAGTAGCTAGGCTAGTTAAGCGAGGATGATTATGCGGCACCTACTCAATCCGAAACCAATCCACGTCGGCGTTGCCGGCGTCGTTGAAGGCGGCGGTGCGGGTGCAGAACAAGCCCACTTTGGCCCCAATCCACTTGCCTTCACGGGCTTGGAACACACTACCTAGGGGCTGGAACTGCTGCCCATCGAGGCTGTAGCTAAACTGACATTTGGCGCCCTCCTGCACGGCCACGCGCAGGTAGAGTGGCTGGTTGGCGGCGGCACCGGGTACTTCTACCGGTGCGGAGGTCGTCTCGGTGGCTTGTTTGTCGGCATTCTGGCAAGTGGCTTGACTGAAGTAAAGCTTGCCGCCTTGGTTGACCAAGCTGATATACGCGTAGTCCATGCCCATGATCAGCAGGCCTACTTTTTCGCCTTCCACCCGTGGGGTGAAGGTGAGTTTGGTCGTGGCTTTAAATACATCGGCGGGCAGTTTTTGCAAGAGCAGGTTCGGTACTTGCCACAGGTTCCGGTAGCTCTCGGGCAGCATAATCGAATACAGGCGCAAGTAGCCCTGCGGCCCGTTCAGGTATGCCCAATAGTCCTGCGGATTAGCGTGCCACTGCCATTGCAGACCTAGGGTGTTGTCGCTGAATTCGTCAGAGGTGGGCGGGGTGGCCAGCGGTTGCGCCTTGCCCTTAATCTTGGGCTTACGGTACGTCAGCACAGGTTGGCCTTTGCCGTCGCCGTCGAGGTCTTCGCCGATAATGGGCCAATCGTTTTTCCAAACCATAGGCTGCAAGTGCACCACCCGGCCGTAGGGGCCTTGGTCTTGGAAGTGCATAAACCAATCTTCGCCCGCGTTGGTATTCACCCAGGCGCCCTGGTGCGGACCGTTGATCGGGGTTTTGCCCTGATCCATCACGATGCGCTCTTCGTAAGGGCCGTACACGTTCTTCGAACGCATAACTAGCTGCCAACCCGTGGGTACGCCACCCGCCGGGGCGAAGATGTAGTAGTAGCCGTTGCGCTTATAAAACTTGGGTCCTTCCAGCGTAGGCTGGCCCTTGTGCCCATCGAACACTAGCCGGTCGTCGCCAGTCAGGTGCAGGCCGTCGGCCGACATGGGCGACACGGCCAAGACCGTTTTGATGCCGGCCCGGGAGCCCGCAAAGCCGTGCACGAGGTAGGCTTTGCCATCTTGGTCCCAGAGGGGGCAGGGGTCAATCCAGCCCTTGGCCTGCTTCAAACACACCGGCTCCGACCACGGCCCGGCCGGGTTGGTGGCCGTCGTGACGAAAATACCTAGGTCGGGATCGGGGTAGTAGATGTAAAACTTCTTGTTGTGGTAGCGGATGGCGGGCGCCCACACGCCATTGCCGTGCTGCACCTGCTGGTAGCGCGCCAGCGGCGGTTGCTGCTGAAATACCGCCCCGATGATCGACCAGTTTACCAAGTCCTTCGAATGCAGAATCTGCAAGCCTGGCACGGCGTTGAAACTAGAAGACGTGAGGTAGAAGTCGTCGCCCACGCGGATGGCGTCGGGGTCCGAGTAATCGGCGTAGAGCACCGGGTTTTTGTAGGTGCCATTACCTAGGTCTGGCACCCAAACCTTGGATAAGGTGCTGGTGGACTGGGCTTGCGCCTCAGCGGTGTTTGGCCAGCAAGCTAGTAGCGAAGTTGCTAGCAGCAAGCTGAGTGGGGTGCACAATCGGGAGAAGCGAAAAGAAGACGGAAAGGGCAGACGGGGCAGAACGATCATGCGGAAAGCGTATGGTGCTGGCGGAAAAGCAGGAGGCTATAGGCGAGCAAGATAGGGGAGGCAGTCGGGAAATGCAGCCTGCACGGGAAGCTAGGTTGATCGACCACGCATCTTGCCCGACGAAAAAACAGCGCTTTGTGGTTGCTCGAAGGCTGAGTGACGCGGGTAGGCCAGCTAGGTTTTTAAAACGCTGACCCCGGCCGGGAAGTGAGCTGAGCCAAGAGAAACGGATTTCCGCCCTACTTACACCGAGGTGCTAGGGCACCTAGCCAAAAACGCCGTACTTTCCGCCAACAACGACAAGCCGCCCAATCTATTATTCGCTGATGACGTTACCGCGCCTGCTCCTGGTGGGTGGTCTGCTGCTGACCGCGCCCGCTCTCTACGCCCAACCGACTCCCGCTACGGCGCCTTCCTTCAACAAGTCAGTCCGGCTGACGGTGGCACCCGATGGCTCCGGCGACTATCGCACCGTGCAGGAGGCCGTAATGGCCGTGCGCGACTTTATGCAGGTGGAGGCGACGATTTTCATCAAGAATGGCACGTACAAGGAAAAGCTGCTCATTCCGTCGCAGAAAACCCACATCACGCTACTTGGAGAAAGTAAGGCAGGCGTGGTCATCACCTTTGGCGACTACTCTGGCGACGCCGAGAAGCACACCACGTACACCTCTTCCACGGTGCGGGTGCAAGGCAACGACTTCACGGCCGAGAATATCACCTTCGAGAATTCGGCGGGTCGGGTAGGGCAAGCCGTGGCCCTGCACGTGGAAGGCGACCGGGCTACTTTCCGCAACTGCCGCATGCTGGGCAACCAAGACACGCTGTTTCTGGCCATTGAAAACAGCCGCCAGTACTACCAAGATTGCTACATCGAAGGCACTACCGACTTTATCTTCGGGGCGAGCACGGCCGTGTTTGAGCGCTGCACCATCCTGAGCAAAATCGACTCCTACATCACGGCGGCTTCTACCACACCTCGGCAGCCGTTTGGCTTGGTGTTTCTGAACTGCCAACTCACGGCCGGGCCCGAAGCCAAGAAGGTATACCTAGGTCGGCCGTGGCGGCCGCACGCTCGCACCGTGTTTGTGAACACCGACATGGGCGCGCATATTCGGGCCGAAGGCTGGAACAACTGGAGTCAGCCGGACAACGAAAAGACGGCGTATTATGCCGAGTATCAATCGAAAGGGCCAGGCGCTGCTACCACAGGCCGGGTAGCCTGGAGCAAGCAGCTTACCAGTAAGGAAGCCAAGCGCTACACGCTCCAAACTATCTTCAAAGGCACGGAGCCGTGGCTGCCGCCGGTGAAAGCAGCGCAGCCTTAAGCAGGCAAGCAGAACCTCGACAACGCAAGCCTAAAAGTGACGGCAATAGCTATTCCAGCTTTAGGCCTTGTCCAGAGCTAGGCGCGTTTCTTCCAGATCGAGCTCGTTCTCAATTTTGCGCAGCAATTCCTCGCTGGTTTTCTCTTCGTGCCGGAGTCGTTCGAGCACGCTGCGCTCAAACTGAATGACTGCCTCTTGCAATTGCTGAAACTGGGTGATAGGCTTCTCTTCTAAGCGGCTGGCCCGGACACCGGCGGCGCGGTTGTGCAGGCGTTCCAAACGAATATCGTAGCGGCTTTTCATGCGGGCCAGTATGTCGGGCGGGGCGTGCTGCTGGCTGCTAGGGCTACCGAGGTAAGTAACCGTTTGGCCGGCTAGGTACAAGCGCAGCTCTACTTCTTCGCGCTCCACGCTGTCGTCGGGGTCGATGCGGAGCCAACGAATCAGCGGCACCAAGCTCAAGCCCTGGCCCACCAGCGTGCAGAAAATCACAACGAAGGTGATGAACAGAATCAGGTTGCGATGCGGAAAGGGCACGCCGGGACTCAGCGTGAGCGGCAACGACAACGCAATAGCCAACGACACCACGCCCCGCATCCCGGTCCAGGCCACCACCGTGACGAGGGGCAAGGATGGTTGCGGTTCTCGCTCCCGAATGCTGCGGCTCAGCACGCGGGGCAAATACGTGCTAGGATACACCCACAGCAGCCGCCCCACAATAACGGTGAGGGTAATGACGATGCCGTAGCCAAGTGCCTGTTGCCAAGACACTTCCTTCTGAATGCCCGCCAGAATGTTAGGCAGAGCCAAGCCGATCAGGATAAAGACTAAGCCGTTGAGCAGCAGCACCGTCGTTTTCCAAACGGTGTAGGTTTGGAGCCTAGCTTCGTGGGTGAATATCGTAGCGGCACGCCGCGCCAGAAACAAGCCCGCCGCTACCACCGCCAGCACCCCCGATACGTGAATTTCTTCGGCCGCCAGATACGCTAGGTAGGGCGTCAGAAACGTGAGCGTCGTGACCACAATAGGATTGCGGGTGAGGCGGTGCACGTGAAAAATGCCCCAGCCTACCAGTAAGCCGATGCCCGTGCCGGCCGCCGCCACCCAAATCAGTTGCAAACCGGCCTGCCAAAGCACGAAATTGCCCGTGAGCACCGCCGCCAGCGCGTAGCGGTACGCAATTAGGCCGGTAGCGTCGTTTACCAGACTTTCGCCTTCCAGGATAGTAACTACCCGCCGCGGCAAACCTAGGCCCTTGGTGGCGCTGGTAGCGGCTACCGCATCGGGAGGCGAAATAATGGCACCCAGCACAAAAGCCGCGGGCCAGCTAAAGCCGGGAATAAATGCGTGCGCAATGACGGCTACTAAGCCTGTGGTGAACAGCACGCACCCAAGAGCCAGAAAGCCAATTGGCCGGCGGTGCGCTTTGAAGTCAGGCCAGGAAGTGCTCCACGCCGCCTCATACAGCAAAGGCGGCAAGAACAGCAGAAACACCAAATCGGGCGCCACCGTGACTCGCGGCAACCCCGGTATCAGCCCGAGCGCCATGCCCACCACTACCAGCAGCACCGGGTAAGGAAGTTTGACACGGTCGGCTACTTCCGCTAGAATCGTGACGACGGCTAGCAGCCCAATAATCAGCTCAATATTATGCATAAAGCCTTTCCAAGCAAATGAGGGGAAAGGCGGCAAGATAACAGGCCGAGTTATTCGGTCGGCTGTCGGTGGGAGCGAGGGCACAGTAAGGCCGTGGTAGCTTGGAGCCCCAAAACCGTTTTACCCTATTCGGCACACAACCTAGGGGCCGGACAGAATGAAAAACAAACGCCCGCCATTCCGAGCGCTGCAAGGAATGACGGGCGGTAGCGTAAGTGCTTCGGCTTGCACCGTTAAATGGCTTTGAAGAGCCTTTAGTTACTTGGAAATCTTCTCCGCTAGGAACGCGGCCACTTCGGCGAGGCGGCTAGAGAAGCCCCACTCGTTGTCGTACCAGGCGGCCACTGAAAGCAGCTCGCCTTGCTTAGCGGTGAGGGGCAAGTCGACGATGGACGTGTGCGGGTCGCCCACGATGCGGCAAGAAGCCCACTCGTCTTCCAGCACATCCATCACACCCTTCAGCGGACCTTCCTTAGCGGCTTGGCGCAGGGCTTCGTTTACTTCCTCTACTGAGCAGTTCTTTTCCGTCACTAAATTTAGCTCGGCGATGCTGCCGGTGCGCGTAGGCACACGGTAGGCTTTGCCAGTGATGTTGAGGTCAGGCCAGATAAACTTCAGCGTTTTGGCTGCGCCCGACGACGACGGAATGATGTTTTCGGCGGCGGCCCACGAGTCACGCCGGTCCTTCATAGGCTGGTCGGTGAGCGACTGGGTGTTGGTGTAGGAGTGTACCGTGGAGAACAAACCGTATTTGATACCGAAGTTTTCCAGCACCACTTTCACCACCGCGGCGAGGGCGTTGGTGGTGCAGCTGCCCATGCTTACAATCTTGTGTTGACCGGGGTCGAAGGTGTCAAGGTTGATGCCCTTGAGCAGCACCGCGTCGCAGTCTTCCAAGCTCTTGCTGGGCGCGCTGATAAGCACGTACTTAGCTCCGCGGTCGAGGTGAGCCTGGGCGCCGGCGCGGGTGGTAGCCCGCCCTGTGCAGTCCACTACGAGGTCAACTCCTAGGGCTGCCCAATCGGGGATTTCCTGCGAGGAGTTGATATACTGAATTTCCCGGTCGCCGATGGTGATTTTGCCCGGACCGCCCGATACGGGCTCGTGCCAGCGGCCATAGTTGGTATCGACGGCGAACAGCGCGGCGAGGGATTCTTCATCCCGGATGTCGGAAACCGAAACGGGTACGAACAGATTATTCTTGAGACCAATGCGCAAAAACTGCCGTCCGATACGGCCAAACCCGTGCAAGGCAATGCTTCCCATGGTGTATGTGGTTGGTAAGGTGAAGTGTTCGTTGGGGTTGAACGCGTTAACCTAGCTAGGGTTGTCGTGGGGCAGCATCGGCTGCTGAGCAAACGGCCAGCGTTGCTGCTGTCGGCTCCAGAACAGAAAGGCCACCCCACCCGCGCTAATAACGGCTAAGCCAGAAAGCATAAACGTAGGACCCGTGCTCCAAAAAACACCTAGCCACACCACCACCGCCACAATAACCGGCAGTGGGTAGAGCGGCATGCGGAACGGAAGCCCCACCGTGCCCCGCCGCCGCCTCAGCAGCACCAGCCCAATGGCCTGCCCCACAAACTGCACCAGGATGCGCATGGCCAGAATGGCGCTAATCACTTCGCCCAGCCGAAACAATAAGCTGAATACAAACCCTACGCCCCCCAGTATCAGCAGGGACACGTGCGGGAAGCGCTTGGTGGGGTGCACCTTAGCGAACAGCGGCAGAAACTCGCCGTCGGCGGCGGCGGCGTACGGGATGCGCGAATACCCTAGCAGCACCGCAAACAATGACGCAAACGCCACCCACAGCACCAGCGCCGTGGCGAGCTTAGCCGCCGTCGGGCCGTAGATCTTCTCTACAAACGTGCTGACGATAAACTCGGAATGCTGGGCCTTCTGCCACGGAATGACGGTGCCCACGCTCCAATTGAGCAGCAGATACAGGGCCATAATGCCAAGGATACTCAGGAAGATGCTGCGCGGAATTAGCTTGTGCGGCTCTTTCACTTCGGCTCCTAGGTGGCACACATTATAATAACCTAGGTAGCTGTAGATGGTCTTGACGGCGGCCTGCCCCATGGCCGCCGAGAGCAAGATGCCGGGCAAAGCCGAGAAACCGCCCGTTGGCAGCCACGCTACCGTGTGCTCGGCGTGCGTGACCCCACCAAAAATCAGCCAGCCCATCAGGCCCAGCACGCCCATCCAAAGCATAACCCCCAGTCGGCCAATGTCTTCGATGCGGCGGTAAAGCAAGGCAATGAGCGCCAGCACCGTCAGGCCCGACACGAGCTTGGGCTGCCACCACGCCGTCAGGGGCACTAAGTAGCCGAAGTACTGCGCGAAGCCAATGGCTCCCGAGGCCACTACCAACGGCGCTTGCACCAGCGTTTGCCACACGTACAAAAACGACATCAGTCGGCCCCACTTGTGCTCCCCGTAAGCTAGCTTCAGGAAGCGGTACGAACCGCCTGCCTCTGGGTGGGCCGCCCCCAGTTCCGACCAAATCAGTCCATCGACGATGGCCAGGCCTGCGCCTACGAGCCAGGCTAGCAAGAAGTACGGCCCCATGAAGCCCATCACCAAGGGCAGGGTCACGAAGGGCCCAATGCCCACCATGTCAATCATATTCAGGGCCGTGGCCTGCACGAGGCCTAGGTTGCGGCGAAGGGTAGGAGCGGCAGGGTCGACGTGAGCCATAGGCAGCAGGGGAAAGGAAGGGCCAAAGACGGCAACGGGAGTTAAAAGCCCAAGAACGCCGAATTGTTCGAAGACGCCGCCGCAACGGGTGGTAACGTCCTTAGTCCGCCCTGTTCGGGTACGGGGCTCAGCTCGTGCTTACATAGCTAATGCTGCCCCGCCCGCGCCAAAAGGAGGTGCTGCGTGGCGCACGCGCAAAGCGCCCGTTCTAACCTCCCGTGGCTGCCGTGCGTAGAGCAGCGGTACAACCACGTACTATGTCCGGACATTCTTCCTCAAAGTTTGCCATTTACGGGGCCATCGGGGCCAACATTGCCATTGCCGTCAGCAAGTTTGTGGCAGCTTACTTTACGGGCAGCTCGGCCATGTTGTCGGAAGGTATTCACTCCTTCGTCGACAGCGGCAACGGCTTTCTGATTTTGTTCGGCGTAAAGCAAAGTGAAAAGCCTCCGTCTGCGCAGCATCCGTTTGGGCGCAGCAAAGAGCTGTATTTCTGGGCGTTGATTGTGGCGGTGCTG
>Ga0325401_1002021_pt1 | contig 17704 bp, 8 predicted proteins | sample PopdelMetagenome_FD_205666 | JGI IMG/M metagenome (GOLD analysis project Ga0325401, IMG submission 205666) | Populus deltoides microbial communities from Bellville, Georgia, United States - Xylem-PdKOR-R2 | ecosystem: Host-associated > Plants > Phyllosphere > Stem > Wood/Secondary xylem | place...
ATTTAATTACATAATGAATTTGTTGCAGATTCCATCCACCAGCATTTTAGGGATTTTTTTCAACAGCACGCCAGGAAGATTGGTACTGAAACGACACCTCTTTCTTCAGCACTTTTACGACACGTCGGTTTTCGATTTTTAAAGCGGTTTATTTTCATCAAGATTTTTTTTACATTTATTAGCACAAAATGATTCTTAATTTATTTAATTAAATGCATGTATCAACTTTTTAATTTATGATTATGATTTTTTTTATGTTAAAAAATCTTGCATATTTATTTTTTTGTGTTAAAAAAATTTATCCAACTCGTGGCAAAGTGCAAGTCACATAGCTATTAATAAACTAAAATCAAGCTATATTTAAAAAAAAAAAAACAGTACATAAATTATGTCTATGACATAAAATATAAGACATATAAATAAAATATAGCAGTTCTTTTAAGAAATAAAAATTTTAGCATTAGATTGAACCACTTTAAAGGCGATATAGTAATGTAACTTTCTAAGATGGACATATCATCTCTATCATCATAGACCTTTTTTTTTTAAAAAAAAAAATAACCCTATCATTACTAGTGTAAATAAAATCATCTACATATAAGCATACAAAAAACATATTTTCTTCATCTTTAATTTTAATGAAAATTTTATGTTTATATTGACATCTTTTAAAACCTTTCTTTTTAAAAAAAAACAAGCATCAATATGATTGTACAGGCTTTTAGAGCTGCATTTAGCCTATATAAAGCCTTTTTCAATTCATATATCTTATGTTCATCATGTAATTTCACATAACCAGGAGGTTGATCAATAAATTTTTGTTCTTGTAGGTCTCCATATAAAAAAGCTGATTTCATATCCAACTGGAAGATAAACTATGAATTTTGAGTTGCTAAGGTAATAATCAATCTAATTGTGTCTTGCCTTGCAACCAAAGCAAAATCTTCTTTGTAATCGATACCATACTCTTGCTTGTAACTTTAGCTACTAGATGTGCTTTATATTTTGTGACTTTACCATTCTCCTTCGACTTTTTCTTGAACACTAATTTCATGCCTATGGTTTTTTATACCTTTTAAGCTTTGTAAACTCCACATTATTTCTTTTAATGAAATCAATTTCATCATCCATAGTCTTTCATCACTTTGATTCTCTTACAACATCTTTAAAAGTCATAGGATCGCGATACAAGAATAGCATAAAATGAGTAAGTGGATCATTAGATTGATCAATTCTAGTTTTCTCATAATCACTCATCCATGCAAGTCTTTTTCTAATATGTTGTGATCGTTGTTCATCATTTGCTAAGGTTACATGTGTGCTTTGATCATCTATTGGTTGTGGTGCATCCTTCACATACTTGTCCATTTTCTCATCATTATCTCTATCTAAATCCACTGAAATATTTTTTTTAGCACCATTATTGCTCTATAAATAGTATTTGTTTTCATAAAAAATAACATCATGAATAATAACAATTTTTTTGAGGTATCCATAAAAAAAAAAAAACATTTCAATATGTGCATATACCTATGATACCCGGAGAATTTAACTTTTGATTTGTCTATCATTTATGGCTTGTAAACTCTTGAATGATTGTTGTCATAACCTCTTCACCTTCTCTGAGAATTGGAATGATATGTTTATTTGCAAATATTTTATTTGAGAATCTACCATTACTATTGCTCATACTTTTTCCTCTTCCTCGACCACCTCTATATGAGGTAAAAAAAACAATTATTAGATGACGCTTGTAAAGCTTGCACCTTCTTGTCTTGTTGATTCATTTTTTGCTTAAGAAAAATAATCTATGGCCAACTCTCTTATATTAATCCTAAGCTATTTTTTGCCTTCAAATCCTTTGATCTTTGCCCTTCTATCTCTATTTTTACACATCTATTATTGTTGTTCTAGTTGGTGATTCAACTATTCCTTCATAAACAATTTGCCAATACTCCTTGAACCTTAAGAATTTTATTTATTTATTAGAGAATAATATAATCATATCTTGGAACCTTACCTAATACCTTAACAATCATATCTTAGGACCTCACCTAATAATTAATAACTTAAGCTGTTATGTGAGGTCCCAAGATATGATTTATATTATTCTCTAACACACCCCCTCAAGTGAAAGCCTTTTGGGCTTGAAACTTGCATAGGCCTACATTACATTGTGCTTAATTTTTATCAAATAAATGGAGATGGTGAGATTTGAACTCGTGATCGCTTACATATCAAGGCTCCGATACCATGTGAAAGAACCATCTCAACCCAATAGTTTAAGTTGTTAGGTGAGGTCCTAAGATATGATTTATATTATTCTCTAACACTATTAACATGCTTCCATGATCATAATGACCATGAAAATGAGGAATAATGGGTGGAGCAAACTTTTTGGAAGCAATTTGTTGCGTTGGAATTGCTTCTATTATAATTAAAGAGAGAATCTACTATGTTTTGATTACTCTTGCTACTATATTTTGGTTGATGATTTTTGTCGTGAAAGGAGTTTTCGATGTGCTATCACTGGTGCATTTTAGAGGTTGACCTTCTATCATAAAAAGAGACGCTGATGTGCTAATGTTGTTGCATTTTAAAACTTCTGTTGTTGTTATGTGTATATTTTTCCTTTGCATGTGAGAGGTATGACTTGTCAATAGAGGTTGCTGTGATTTTCTCTATCGTGAAGAGAGTTTTGTCATTGCTACTGCTATGTATGAATCTTTCTTACTGCCTTACTCTTGAAAACTTAAACACACAAAGAATTTTGAACCTCCCTTCTCTTATTTATATAAATTATGCATACATGGTTATTATAAATATAGAGTTTATAAGATTAAGATAAGATCAAATTAATATAATCTAAAGTAATAAGGATTCTAAATAGTTGTTAAACAAGTATTTAATAAACTAATTTTAAAAAATTCTAAACATAAATCCCTCTTGATCTTAGAATCCTTGTTGATTTAGAAATTCTTTTCCTATCTTAATAATTTCCACAAGTTCAATATACTCCTTAATATCTTAACAATCTTCTTAATGCAAAGAATGGCCATGAGAGTTTAAAATTTAGAGATAATATTCGTGTATATAATTTCATATTTGCTTTCACTTTTATGAAAGTGAAGTTTGATGAGTCTGTCAATGATGGATTTGCCCCATACGCTTATAAGATATTCAACCATGTCCATCACTTGATAGGATCACTACTTCCACTCTATCAATGATGGATTTGCCCTATATGTTTGACTACACTGATGCTGATGAGATTGCTCTCCCTTGAGCATGCTCTTCTTTTGCTACACTGGTCCTTGAAACAACTGTAGAACAATTTCAAGAGGCAATCCAACCCCTTAAAGAAATCTTCATATCTGATTTACATACTTATAATACAGTTTTTTCACCATCAACAATTACTCTTGTTTCTAGGATGGGCTCAACTTCAACTTCTTATAGCTAGATATATGACCATTACCATAACTTTCTCTCTCTCTCTCTCTCTCTCTCTCTCTCTCTGTTTTTTAAAAAATAAAAAAATCAAGAGGGATATCTTTAAACCGTTCTTCATTTGTCAATACTAAAATCAACTCTTAACTAAGCCATTCAAGTATTAACCCTTGCACTCATAATATCATTGCCTCTGTAAAAATACTTATAAAAGATTTAAGGTTTATATAATCATATCAAGGTTCTTATAAGAAACCAAAACATGAATGCATAGTGATGAGGATATAAAAATCACGAGGAATATTCTAGAAGGAATTATTCCTAAAGATCCTTGCAGATCATTCATAATATATTCGATGACCTTCACTTTCAGACTGTATTGACCTCCTCTTGAATGGATATCTTTAGGGGAGGCTTAGAGCGGGGTCACTTTTTTAGTTATACACTAAACCCAAGAGGAATTGGGTTCAGCTGTACGTTGAATCTAAGAGGAGTTGGGCATGGATATGCCTCAGCCTAACTAAATTTGGGTGTGTACGCATCCTGACCTAGTTTAGAGGTGGGCGTGGATGCGTCGTGGCCCAACTTAAAGGTGGGCACGAGCGTACTTCGGCCCAATACAAGATTAGACGTGGAGAAATCATAACCCAATTTTAGGTTTAGGCTTTCATGTGATGGTCTTTAAATGTTAGAGGTTTTTATAAAACCATGACCTATCAGTAGCCCCCCAAGTCTGCTCATTTTGGAAGAATGAGGAGACTTAAAGGACTAAAAGAAGTTTTTGATTAACTTTAGTTGTCGTAACCCTGGTTATGAGGTCTTTTACACTTTTTGTAATCATAAAAGACCTTTATGGTTGTGATTGCATTAAATGCCAAAATCTATAATTGAGGCGTCATGGGGTAATAAGACACTTGAGAGGCACTTCCTTGATGGATGGTCGCGAGGTGTGTACTTATCTAACTGTGAGGGAGATTTTTTTTTGCATTATATATTGATCTTTCTTTCTCTTTTCTTCACTTCTCTAGTTCTCCCCCTGCCCCCAAGGAGAGAATAATGATCCCATAATGATTTATGAGATTGGGTTTTGTTTTCCCTTGGATGGGTTTGTAAGCAAGGTTTTATTTAAGTATGGCGTGGCATCTAGCCAGCTTCATCCCAGCGGATGAACTTTGATGGCTGCTTTTGAGGATTTCTTTACCTTCACTCTCTAAATAGCACCCTTTCTACCAATCTTCAAACTTTGCTTTAAGATGACGACCTTTGAGGGGAGAGACTGCAAAATGCTATGGTTCCAGTCTAAATGTTTGAAACCCAATAGCCTCGTAGCTAATTTTTTTCACCGATAAGCCCCAATGCAAGAAAAATTAGAAGTTTAAATGGGTTAAAGTGAGATATATAGGGATGTATGTGAGACAAAAGTGGAGGAAGATTTGGGGGTGTCCTCCTTTCTAGAGGTATCCCTAAAAGGACGCCAATAAAATAGAGTCATTGGATAGTGTTTTACAAACCATCTATGATGGGTTAATGGACTTATAATGTCACTGTAAGGTTGGGGATATGGCCCTAGAAAAATACAAGAACAAACCCTCATGTAGGAATCTACCCATAGTTTTTCTTGTCTTGGAATTGTCAAATTGTGTTTTTGACTCTTTCCTTATTATATAGAGCACTTTTTGACCATTACCACAAAAGCTCCGAGAGGACCGGGCAAGTCACCCTCTAAGGGCAAACTTCTATTGATCACTTCAAAATGTGGAGAGTTGCAGAATTCTTCCAATAACAGTACAATAGAGGAGCCCAAAACAGTTGAGTTTGACTCAAGTGAAGAGTCAGGGGAAGAGGTTGGAGTTCCTATAGAAGAAAAAGACAAGGGTGTCATTTGGGCTCCATCATCCCGAAAAGAAGGATTCTGACAAAGAGGACATCCCTCTGCTCATTCCTCTGAGAAGACGAATGGGCTTGTCTAGTGGAGCACTTCCTATTAGGGACATCATTATCCGAGAGTTGTCAAGTCAAGTTCTTGTTTCTCAAGCTCCACACAACCATGCACCCACTCATTGGGCCCTTACTAGGAGGGATGGTGTTCCTGAGGAGTCTATTGTTAAATCTTCAGGGTGTGTTCCAGCCACCCCCACAACTCCTACTAGCAAGAATGTAGTTGGTAAGGTTCTAGCAAGTAAGCCTCCCGTCAGTGATGTAATAGTACTTCCAGTCCTTCCTCAGAGGATTGTTCTTTCAACTTCTCCTCCCGATCAAAGTTGTTATAACCCAATTTTGACCCATTTTCTTTTTAATCTAATTTTAAAAGGGTTAAAATTTGAAATTAAAAGATGAGGGGTTTGAATGAAATTTTTTAAAAACTTCAAGGACCAAATGGAGAAATGGCCGCTCTAGTCAGAAACAATGTCGATCAGACCACCAGGCACCTTGAAGTGGCCACGACTTTAATTACCAGCTTCTCAGTTAATTTCCGTGTCCTTCGCCGCCACGACATGCCAACAACGTCAAGGAAACCATCACCAACAGTCCAGCGATGGCGGAACTGTTGGTGTCCCGACGCCCAAAACACAAACTCCTGAAATCTCATCCTTATCAGGAGAAGATAAGGAGTAAGAGGAGACATCTATAAAAGCCTATAGAATGCACATCGCAGAGGGGGAGGAAGAACAGAGAGCAAAAAGAAAAAAAGCAGAGGGATGACGAAAGAGAAAACAGAGGAGAGAACCTAAAACGAAAAACACAAGAACAAAGGGAAGAGAGGTTGAAAGGAAGAGGAAAAGGAGAGTATTCTCCGGTCGGTGCTAGGACCATTATCTTTATCTTCGTCTTCGCCAAGTAAAGCCTTCTTCCCTTGCTCTGTTTCAAAATTAGCTTTACAAAACAATGTGAAGGTAATTAATTACCTTCGTATTGTGCAGTGCATGCGTGAGTTGATTCATGCATGCCTGCTGCCCAGCTGGGTCACTAGAAAGACTTCAGCGCTGATATGCCTCAACCCAACTGAAGTTGGGCATGAACTCGTCTTGACCCAATTTAAAGGTGGGCGCAGACGCTTCCAGGCCCAACTTTGAGGTGGGCGTGGACGTTATTGTGGCCCAACTTAGTGTTGGGCGTGAGCGTACTCCGGCCCAATACAAGATTGAGTGTGGAGAAATCATAACCCAATTTTGGGTTCAGGCTTTCGTGTGATGATCTTTATATGTGAGAGATTTTTAGAAAATTAACCCATTACATAGTACTTAGTGTGTATTTGACAATGTAATAGTTCTTGTGGTTGTGATTTTAAAAATATTTTTAATTGTGGTATTAAAAAAGTAGGTTTAAAATATATATGTTTGATTAAAACTGTTGTGAGATAAATTTTGTATGTAAAATAAATGAAAATGTGATATAAATGAAAAATAGGTTATTTTAATTTTTATAAAACTAAAAACTAAAATATAATTATATATGAGATTGAGTGCAAAAAGTATAAGTTATTTAGCTAATAAAACGGTTTTTTCCATGTAGTTGGGTAAAAACATAAAAGGGATTAAAATAACCATCAGGAAACAATTGAGGGACTTATATGCACCTCATCCAGGGGACATGACAAGGTCGAGTCTCCTCCCAGTTCGAACTCGAAACATGTTACTAAGGTTATGTTTGTTTCCTGGAAACCACTTTCAAAACTTTCCTGTATTTGTTTGCCATTAGAAAAATTGGTCAACGGAAAACACTTTCCAGTCAAAGGAAAATTTGGCTTGGTTTTCAAGAAAGTGTTTTCCTGAAAAATTTAGGTGGAAAACACTTTCCAAAAGTTGTGAAAAATTTAGAAATGTCATATTATTTGCTGATTATATCAAATTTGGTCCTCAAAGTTTTGATTGCTCTATATATTTTATTTTGAATATTTATTTTTCAATTTCATCTCTTAAAATTTAATTTTTATATTAACTTTAGTCCTTATTTTTATAATTGTTATTTGCTATTCCCTTATTATTTTTTTTTGAAATTGTTTATCTATCAAATTTGGTCCTCATTTTTTTGATTACTACTTATTTTATTTCAAATAATTTATGAAATGTTAATTATTATTATTTTAATTTCTTCATCTTTTTTTTTATTTGTTAGATTTGATTTCTATTATTTTGATTATTATTTATTTTATTTGAGATAATTTATGAAATTATATTTTTTTTTCAATTTCATTCTCATTCAAATTTTTAATTTGTAATATTTGTTCATTGTTATTTTAATAAATTTAAAAAAATAAAATATTAATAAGTTATTTTTCAACTTATTTTTCATAACATAACTAAATACTGGAAAATATTTTTCAACTTATTTTTTATTTCACTAACAAATATCATAAAATAATATATTTTTTTAAAGTTTATTTTCTAAAAAATACACTTTTTCAGTAATCGGGGGCATAAATACTAACATGCTTATTGGAATCAAAAGCCTCTCTAAAAAATGAGAAGTAATTTATTTATTAATAGAGAAAAATAATGATAAAGGCGGCGCAAGTGCTGCTGCCCTCTCTCGCTTTCGCTCATAGCATTACCATTGACAGCTGCCTTCTTCCTCTTCTTCGTCCCCAGGATTATTCTTCCTCAAAGGGATTCAGACCTATTTCCACCACCATCAACACCACCAAGGTAAAACGAAGAAAACCCTTCTTCTCTTATTCTTACCATTTATTTATTTATGAATTATGATTTTAATCATCCTCATACTCCCTGACTAGATGTCGACGGCGACGGAAAGCTATCAGTTCGGGCCTTACAAAATAGACCCAAAAGAAGTGTTCTACGCCACCCATCTTTCATATGCTATGGTCAACCTCCGTCCCCTTCTACCGGGTTTGTTCTCAATTCCACTCCCCTCCACTTCGCATCTTTTTCCCTTTTCCATTTTCATTTGCTTTCTATAGTGTACACTTAGGGCTGTTTTTTTTGGAACCTCAAATATAGTAGTCTCAATTTTGTACCCAAACTTTATTTTTTTTGTATCAATTCTACCATCATACTATTTTGATTTCTCAATATGGGCTTCTGTTATAATCACTCAATGGAAAATGTTGAGTTTAACAGTCCTTTTTTTACCAAAAAAAAAGAGAGTACAATTTGGATGAAAAGTCGTAAAATGGATAGAAGTTAAGTTGAGACTAACTTTATAATTGGATGGTAATTTTGAGATTTGCCCCTTTGTCCCCTCCTTGCTGATAAGTTGGTTATGATTAAAGAAAAATCTTTTTTTCAAATGATAATTTCAAACAAACACGAGCTGTAACAATATTTCATGCCTTTCTAATAGGTTAAAAATGTTGGGAGTATAATGTTTGTATCCTAGCAAGCCAAAATTGCATTCCTGAATGAGTTTAGTTAATAACTAAACTGAAAAGCTTATGAATTGTTTCATTTGTGGTTTAATTTTGGTTTGAGTCAACCTAAAGAAAGCAATTTTTTTGTTAATTATATATTATACAAGATTTTACTATCTCAAAGTAGTTTCTAACTGAGCTTAAAATGCAATATCTTGTTTGATTTTGCATGTTCTTGTGTCTCTTTTACGTCCATGTTTGAATTTGTTGCTTTTTAATCAATTTTAGCTTTGTTTAGTGTTGATTAAGGAGTCAATTACTATTCTTTTGGGACAATGCACTTATTTAAATTCTCAGATAGGAAATTTTGCTATGTTTAGCTATCAAATATTTGGAAAGTAGGGTGATTAAACCATGATGTTGGTAAATTTTTGAAAAAGTATGTTTCTTTTATGTGTTCATCTGTTTTTGTCTTTTTGGTGATGTGCTGATTGCATTTCATAATAGGATTTTTTATAGATCACATTTCTATAGTTTTTAGTGCCTCAATTTTTATTAAGATTAAGATTGCAATACAATTTTCTTTCGGGATTAATTATGTTGCTTTGTTTTTATGTAAAGTCAAACTATTTAGAGTGATTCTAGCTGCTTTTGGTTGAGAACCGAGAATGTGTGGAAAAAGACTCTTAACCTGCTGGGAGGGACTTTATGAGTTTTCTTATTATATCAAGAATGAACTCAATTCTTTTTTGAAAATGAAAAAGTGAGATTTCTTGAAGCTCCCAATCTTTTGTTATTTTTATTTATTTTAGTTCAGTTTTTATTTTTCATTTCATGTGATTTATAAAGTTTTAATCTTGGAACGAAAAAGAGTATTCATTAAATTCACATTAAAATTGTTGTCTGAATTCAAGGAAAATGAAAAATTACCATTACAGATACTGAGCATCTTTTCGTGATTATTGTTAAAGACATCATGCTCTCTTGTGTTTTGCTTTCCTTTAATTTTGTGCTTTTTAGTCGGTGCAAAGTAATTTTATATCTGTATTAACAAACTACAGTGGATTTTTTTTCCTCCTTTGGTCAATAACAAGTTGAACTGATTAGCATCACTGGAAAATGAGTTATTAATAGTCCAATTGAACAAGGAAGACTGAAAGCAATTAAAGATCCAGATTCACCTAATAATATCATCGGAAAAGGTTTCACCAATAAGCAAATAGATATCCATCAAATGTGCACAATTGTGTATGCTCTATTTGATTTATTTTGCTTTTCTGTATTCTTGCTATAACTGAACTCTCTTCTCATTTTGATTCATGTCACTTTTCCTTTGCAGGTCATATCCTTTTTCAGTCAAAAGTTTGAATGATTTGTTGGGATTTATCTGCACAGCATCAAATTTTTTCTCATGAAATTCTCCTGGGTGAACTGTTTGAGAAATAAGCAGTGCTGAATCAATGCAACATGCTTTTATTTGCGTTGTGCATCAATGAAATTATGGACAGATATGCTATTATGCTCCTGTAGTACAACTCAAAAAGCTTGAACAATAGGAAAACCCTTTGTGAGTCTATGCATGTAAATCGCAGTAACATCATGCACATATATTTTGGAGTTTAGAAAACTTTATGAATTGTCTGTTTACTGGCAAACTGACCCTGTCCAAATGACCATTAGGATCACCAGGGAAAAAAAGGAGAGAGCAATCAGTAGATTCATTCTCTGGCTTAGTTTAATTTATGTTTCAATATCTGTTTACCTTGGCCTGGCTTGGGCACTAATGCTGATCCTTTTGAGCATATAAGAATTGGATTTAATGCACACAGCCTCTTGAACAAAGTGTATAAGCAAGAGTTTGACATGTGTGAACTGACTGAAGTGCATTCCATTAGTACCAGTATGTCCAGAAGACTGAAAGCACTTACAATTTGCATATGCATTCAGCATTTATACAAAGACATTGTAAGACAACGTAACATAGCTGAAAGTATCTCATGTGCTGGTCATTTCATGAATGGTAGTATGCCATTAGAATGTTGATCAAATTTCGTGATGATGTATAATTTGATTCAATTTATTATGCATAATACACCTTGTTGAGTGTTCGATTTTGTTGGCTTGACTTTTTGTACATGTGCTTGTCTGCCCAAGGCGTGAAGTGAAGCGCTTTGTTGATCTAACTGCTGATGAGACCAGTGATTTGTGGTTCATGGCAAAGAAGGTTGGCAGTCAGCTCGAGAGATTTCACAGTGCAACCTCACTCACATTTGCCATCCAAGTAAGAAAGCTCCTCATAAACTCATGCTATCTCTTCTTTTTTTGTGTTAGAACATAGGATGAGTGTTCTTGCTTGTTATCACAGCCACTAGGTGATCAAAGCATGCTCTGGGTGTTTGAACACTAACCACTTGAAGTTTGTTGGTGCTTTAGGATGGGCCGCAGGCAGGACAGACTGTGCCTCATGTTCATATTCACATCATCCCAAGGAAAGGTGGTGACTTTGAGAAGAATGATGAGATATATGATGCAGTAAGTTGTAGAACATCCTTCATTATTTGTGCCTGAACCTGATCTACATGCTCCAAAATGAGTGTAACAAATAATTCTGTCTGTGTCATTTAGATTGATGAGAAGGAAAAGGAATTAAAGCAGAAGCTGGATTTAGACAAGGAAAGGAGTGACAGAAGCATGGAGGAGATGGCTCAAGAGGCAGATGATTACAGATTGCTTTTCTTGTAGATGATCCATCAAGAGAGACTTGTTAAAAGAAGGAAGTTGAAACCTATAGTTTCCTTTACTATCCAATGCCATTAGTTCGAACATTTGATTCTTAGTTAAAACCTGATTTGAATTGCAGGTTTTAAAGGGAAAATAACTAGTAGACGTTATGAATGCGTTTTCTTACATTACACAACTTTGTTGACGTTAACATCTTTTATTTTTAAGGTATTCCAGGAATGATGATACCATGTGGATAATTTATTTGCCTTTTTGTTTTACGGTCAAGCTGTCATTAGACAAGCATGTGCATCAATTCATATTATTAACAAATGGAGAAGGCTGCGTCTGCAAGGCATTAAATTTCAGACACAGTAATTCATCAAAGTGGTGGAAATCACTGGCATACCAATTAGTTTCTCACGGTATCTAAAGCAATGAATATTTGCGCTTGACAATTCAGTAATTGTCATTCAGAAAGGAGCAATCATCATTTATGGTTGGCTGGTGCAAATAATTTTTGACTTGTATTGATGTGTTTTCTAATGATTGTGGCTTGGTTTCAACTACATAGTGGCATATATTCGTTTAAAAATAGAATTTTCTGTGTTCTAGTAATTTAACTGGGAGTTGGAAGAAGCTTCTGAAAGCGAGCAGTTTAAAAAGGATAATCACCATCACTCGGGGTAATGGACAGAACGTCTTTTTTGTAGTGGGATTCTGGACATTTCATGGCTCCCTTGAAGACTTGTAGCAGAGTATGTCTCCTGTCGCTCAAGTCCTAGCATATACTTTCCAATAATGATTTTAGGAAGCCTGCTGCTTGCTCAGAGGATTTAGTCAGCATACGAGTAACTTTATGCGTTTGCTTTTATCCAAACCAGTTGGAGGAAGACACTGCTATATGGAAACCAACAACCAACGATAAGAAGTTTTATATAACTTTTTCTCTGGGGGAAAACTCTTAAGAAGAATCTGGGTTAAAGCCCATCTACAGCAGAAAATAAAAAGCTTCAGTTCTAGCTTTCATAACATTGCATCAATTTCAGTTTTGAAAACAATATATTCATGTTGCTTATCGCAAACGATTATTAGTTGTTGACTTCATGTTTGTAGTTGTAGTTCATTTCTTTCACTGAAACACATTTCGTCTATAAATTTTTATATTATACTATCTGTTGACGTTTCTTTGAAATAATAAAGTTTAGTTGCCAGTTTTAGTTAATACTTGCTACTTACAGGACATCTGATGGAGACTGTTAGAGATACATAAATTTGTAAGATAGATTGTGATCTTTCATTTTCTTGAGTGCAAATTTACAAACCAGATAACTCCCATGGAGTTCTGTTCTTCATTCCTCTCCCTCCTACGTCTGTTTGTCATAATTGATCAGTTAAATGCAATTGATTAAAGTCTATATCTTTATGCATCGGAGTAAATCCAAAAGGACCCTTTTGGATGAGAGAACCAAGCTTGCTAAAAGCTTAGGGACCGCCCCGTAGCTTCATATTTCTTTGAAGGCTACAAATCCCCAAAGAACAGCTTAGTTAGCAAGGAATTTGCCATCTGAGCAACTGTTCCTATCGCTTTTACGCAGATATGCAGTACGTGGTGATCTAAGAATCAAATGTTCCAAAATTCTCACTAGTAGGTTGGATAATCAGTTAATTAATTAATTTTAATAATTTTTATTATTCTTTCTATTCAAAATAGTTGATAGCTTATACTTGATTCTTAGAAGGCCAAAACTACTCGTGGCTAGTACCTGCAAAAAATCCTTTTTGATGGAGGTGAGAATTCTTCAATGCTTAAATAAGTAATTTTTTAGAGAGAGAAGATACAAGAATATTCTACAGAGAGATGCTCTGAAAATATAAATACAGTAGAGAATTGGAGATTGTGAACTTTTGTTCTAAAAGTCTCATGGTGTATTTATAGCCCATGAGTCTTGTCATTTTGAAAAAGAAAGGCCTGTAGTGTAATTACTTTAATAGTATTTAATGATGGATAAATATCCCTTGCATCTATATTAATGTTTGATGGGAATATGGTGGGTCCTTGAAGGACTTTTATACATCTAAAAATGTGTAGAGAGATCTAAAGTTTAAGACGTCAAATGTAGTTAAGCCTATAAAGGCCGAGTTTTTCCCTGAGATTTAAACCCAAGAGATATTGATCATTCCCCTGGACATGCCAATGGATGGTCATCACCTTGGACTTGGCTAACCGACAAGTTTTCCACACCCACGTCACCTTAGACTTGGTTGATTGCCAAGTCTTGACTAACTATAAAGTCCAAACGTCGTGGGTCTGACATGAGTGCCAGACCCACGTTCCTTGGACTTGGCTGACTGCCAAGTCCAAGCGTATTGGGTCTAACATGTGTGCCAGAACTACATTTCTTGGACGTGGCTGATTGTCAAGCCAAGTCTAAGCGTCTTAGGTCTGGCATGTGTGCCAGACCCACGTTCCTTGGACTTGGCTGACTGACAAGTTCAAGCGCCTTGAGTTTGACAAATATATTAAACCCATAACACTTTGTATTTGGCTGACTGCCAAGTTCGGATGTCTTGGATCTGATATATTTTCTAGATTCGTATGTTTTAAATAATCAAACAAAAGCTTAATAAAAAGTTGACTCATTAATTGCCCCACCCAAGCCTTTAATATATGATTTTGCATCTAAAGGCTTAAGAGAGGTAGAGGTGACAATCTCATCATCCTTTGAGATAAAAGCAAAAGGCATTTGTGCACTTGATGAATATTGGATCATAATACTATATATTTCTGCATTTCATTATTGTTGGTCTTCCTTAATGTTCTTTTTTCTCCTGAAGATCACATACCATATAGCACTAGATATCCATTTCACCCCTTGAAGATTAGTGCATATAGCACTAGGGAGATCACATCCATCCCTTATAGAGTGAAGCATTTGGAGAGATCACATTTATCTCCTAGACAGTGATGCATATAGCACTGGAGAGATCACATCTATCCCTTGAGATTGATACATATAGGAGAAAACAAAAAAATAATAGCAGTGAGAAGAGGATACTCAAGTTTAGAGCAATTGAGGACTAAATTAAATAGTTTAAAAGAGCAAGGACTGTGTTGTAAATGGTGTTAAAATCCAGGGGTCCAATTACAATTTATCCTGGGGTTTGATTATAAAATTGCAAAACCCCAAGGACTAAATTAAAAATAGCCATTTGAATTGGAAAACGGAGTTGTTTCCTGAACAACTGTTCATTGCCTTCTTCCTCAGCAACTGTTTCGGCAGTAAAGGTAATGGAGACGTTTCAACAACAAAAGCACTAAATTGCTTCAGTTATGGGGCACGTTTCACGGCTACTATCCCTCTACATGTCGTTACCAAGCCGACCGCATGGCATTCTCTGGCCTTATAAAAGCCAGAAAAAGGCCACGACTAAGAAAAAGAAGAACGAAAATACAGAGAATGGGAGAGAGAAAAGGGGAAAAACAGGAGAAGAACTGAAAAAAAAAATAGAGGGGGAAAGAACAGAAGTAAAAAAAGAAAAAAAAGGGAGATCGTTGTAGTCCTTCAATGTGCCCTCGATTTTATCTCCAATAGTAACTTCAAGCCTTCATCTTTAGCAAGCACTAGCACTAGGGGAACCAAAAGACAGAGGAGGAATGAACACCAGCAATGAATAACACAAGGGTCTCGAGCCAAGGACAAACGAGGACACAAGAAGAAGACCAGATGAACGCAGACAAGGGAGGGCTGAAAAATCCAGACCGCCAACAGACCCACAACTGGTCCTTTCATCTCCAAACCAGACACAACAACAACCCCTGCTCTCTTTTCATCTCCATCAACACCGAAGCCTTAATCTCAGCAACATCTTTTTCTTTTTCAGTTTCTTTCATCTCTAGCTTCACAGACCAGCCTCAAGCGTTCCTTCCACAACCGCCAGATCTGCCACTTGAAGAAGAAGGAAAGAATAACAAACCAAAATAGAGCAACAAATCCAAGAATAGATCTGGACAAAAAGAAAATCAACTATTGTTTGTGTGTTTTTTCCCTTGTTGTAGGTGATGGTGACCCTCACCATCGGCATAGGAAGACAAAAAAGAAGAAGACGTTCCCGATCCATCGGTTTTGTTGTCTTCATTAGCAATGACGTGTGAACCTATGCACCGTTAGTGACGGTGGCGCGTGACGCAACACGCCACTACTGTTTCTGCAAGTTCAAAAGGCTTCCTAACACTGTTCCTGGATTTTGAGGGGTTCATTTTGTAAATTTAAAATTGTTTATTGTGTTTGGGTTATTTTGAATTTTGATTGATTTGTAAACATGTAATGAGTGTGTGCTTAAACATAGTAAAAAAGAGAGTGTTTGAGTGGGTGTCTTTGTTATTATTTTTTTATGCATGTTTTTTTTATGATAAAACTAAAAAGACAAAAAAAGAAGAATTAAAAAGATAAAAAAAGAAGAGAATTAAATTTTTTGATTTGTATATGGCCAAGTGTTTTAAAAATACAAAGAAAATCATATCATATTTCACATGAAAAATTAAAAATATGTTTTTACATGTATTTTAGGATTTAATAACTAATTTATTAAAATCTTGAGAATTTGGTCTTTATTTTAAAAAACACCAAAAAAATATTTTGTTTTCTTTTGGTATTCAGGATTACGATATTAAATAGAAAAGTTTGTTTTGTTTTTATTGAAGCTAGAGCAATTAGGTTTTCTTTACCCGATAAGATAAGGATCTCTTTACTGAGGAGAACTTTTCTTCACTTTTTAAGAAGTCATTGACAAGACAACTTTCAAAACTTTTAAATCATATTAAACCACGAAGCAGCTTACCTTAGGTAGGGTGCGCTAGAGGTGCTAATACCTTTCTTAGCCACAACCAATCCCTTACTTTTAAATTTTTGACAAGACCAGTACACTTGGGTTTCCTAGTGACCCTGAACCAAATACTAGGTGACGACTCCCAAGTATCAATCAAATAAATGATGAAAATTGCCATCAAATGTCACGCGGGCACGAGCGACAGTGCACATAGTTTTAGGGAGATCACATCTATCCCTTGAAGAGTGGTGCATATAGCACTAGGAAGATCACATCTATCCCATGGAGATTGATGCATATAGTACTGGAGAGATCATATCTATCCCTTGGAGATTAGTGGGGTTATCATCCTAAAGGACCGCCTGGAGAAAATGAAAAGTCATTTTAAATAAGTCATTCATATTTAAGAAACTTACATTCTTATCAAGGATTATATATCTTGAGGTGATCTGAGTGACAAGTATAGGAGAGGCTCTTCAGGTATCCTGATTACTTTACTTGGAAAATCATTGATGTTAGTTGTCCTTGTAGAAACAATGAGGTTCATCTCGAAGTAAACTGACCTCTTCAACCCATATATGATTTTCCATGAATTGCTTTACTTTAGACAAGCTTCTATCTGGTAAAACATAAAGTTTTCTTCAAATGACATGTTCCCTTACTCTTTTTATTAAGGCTTTCAAGGCTACTGGCTCAGTTAATTCTTTCACATTAAGCATCCCCATATTAAATCTCCTTAAATATATCAGCGTAAACTCGCCCTCTTATCAGGCTACACTGAAAAGCTTTGTGGAGGTTTTCTTGGTGAGTATGCTAGTGCTAAAACGTGCCACTAGCTTCGCATATAGGTTACTGAAACCTTTAACAGAATTTGGTTCTAGGTTGTTATACTAAGCACGCTATCGCGAGGCGACATGGGGCTGCTGACGACCTTTTGATGCCTCATGAGAAGGTATTGTTATTGGGAAAGGAAGTGAATTTGGGTTTAATTATAAGATTATAATTAAGGTTCAGGAGTCACAACTTAATATTATAGTTATTAGAGGAACCTATGATCTACGAGAGTCTGGGTAAGAGACTAGTTGTGCAAGGGAAAAACGTATCACCTCCAATACACCCTACCTAAGGTAAGTTGCATTGTTGTTTGATTGTTTTAGTAGATCAGGTTTCTATTTATTGGTCTTTTTCTAAGGTCTAAGGTAGATCTCTCTTCATGAGTGAGTCTCTACCTCATCGGGTTTAATCCTAACTATTCTAGAGTAAATTTTAGTATCGTATTTATTTTACACCTTGTATCTTTAATACCTAAGGGTGTATTCTATTGTATAGTTTTACACCTCACAAATATTAAAGTCTACATCTAGACCCTAAAAAAATATTGTTAAAGAGTTT
>Ga0325401_1002022_pt1 | contig 17701 bp, 12 predicted proteins | sample PopdelMetagenome_FD_205666 | JGI IMG/M metagenome (GOLD analysis project Ga0325401, IMG submission 205666) | Populus deltoides microbial communities from Bellville, Georgia, United States - Xylem-PdKOR-R2 | ecosystem: Host-associated > Plants > Phyllosphere > Stem > Wood/Secondary xylem | place...
AAACTTCCAATCATGCTGCCCTTAACCTAAATTTTAATTCATTCTTTATTTTATTTTTATTTGTTTTTTCATCATTTTTTTAAATAAAAATAATTAAAATAAAAAGGTAAAAAATTGGGTTATGACAATTCTTTTACGAGAACAAAAATAAAGAAAAAAGTAGCAAAGTAAAATTTTACGACAACAGAGTTTTGAGAAAAACCATAATCAAAACCATAATAAAAAAAGGAGGAAAATGGGTTTATAAAACAGCAGAACATAAACATTTTGAGAAATTAATGTAGTGCTATTACTTAACTCCGATCCGGTGGGTTATGAAGGAGATGAAGCTGATGACAACAGAGTTTTTCAGACCCTAATCCCACTGACAAGGTGTAAAGAGTGTAGTTAAGACTCAATTTGAACAACAGAGATAAAAGAAATTCAATTTATTTATTTTTTCCATGATTAATGAGCTATAGAAAACGATAAGCTAGTTTCGGAGTATTGGATAGTTTTGATTGTCTTGTTTGGTATGTTTTGGATTTTATTTTATATTTGATTAACACTAAACAAGACATAACTAATCCCAGGCTAATTCATATTCAAAAAATAAAAATAAAAAAATTCATCCTCCATAATCTAATTAAAAATCTAAGTTCATCCAAGATAAAACATACATAAAAAACCTATAATATTTTTTTAGATCAAAATAAAATTATTTTGATTTTTTTTAATTTAAATCAACTTGGATAAATAATCAACCTGATCTATGATTCAGATATGATTCAGATCTTATCTCGAGATGATTATTATTTAAATTTTAAAATTATAATAATAACTTAATTTTATTTTTATATTAATAAAAACCAACCCTGAACAAGCTAATTTTATTCCTTTTAATAAACAAAAATTTCTTCACTGGAAAAGTGGAGAAATGATTTTTATAATATACAAAGATACACCAAAAATCTTGGTATAGTACAATCCATCTTTTAACAGCATATCAAACACTACATAAATTTCAAAATCAAATTACCTCAGTTAAATCCATTAATATCATCGTAATGTAGCTTCCACCAAGTAGGTTCTCCCTGATAAACAGGGACATGGCTCCACTACACCTTAAACAAATTGGATTATATCATCATAGGCAATCTTACATTACAATTTTGCTCGAACCAAAAATTACCATAGCCAAGTCTCAAAAACCTTAAACCTCCTACATATTTCTTAACATTAAAAATAGATATACAAGGAATTCATGAATGGATGCAATGGAATAACAAACTATTTTGTATCTATATATTAAATGGCTCAGAGATATAACAGCTCTATCAATCAAGAATTTTCAGTAGCAGAACTGGCATTAAAGCTGTATCTTAATCATCACTGCCAAAAATTTCTGGAAAAAAGCTAACTTTAATCACAGAACAAACAGAACCCAAGATCAATCAATAAAAAGAAAACTTGATGAATCCAATCAAAACTTGATTTATCTCTTTGCTTCATTGATTTCTCTCAGGATAGCGATAAATCCAATATAATAATCGCCAACAAATTCAATAACATAAAACAATGAAAACATGACAAATTCAGAAGGATTTTTTAGAGGCAAAACCACTGACACAAAGGGCATGAGCCCCCACGTGAACACCACCAAAAAGACTCAATTTTTGCCTCAGTGACTAGCTTTATTTCCACCATAGTTCTCAAAAAAACAAGCTAGAGGTATAGAGAGGCAACAAAAAAACACATACCCAGATGAAAAAAAGAGCAATTTTAAAACATAAGAGATGTTGTCGTTTATTTGACACAGATAAGCCGTGAAAAAAGGTACAAGGGGCTAAACTGCATCACTGAACGGCAGGTGTTTTAGCACGAGCACTGGGGCTTTCTACTTCAGTGAAATGTAACAAGTGAAGCCTAGGAGGCATCATTCAGAGAGAATTTTTTTAAAAGGTCAGTTTTTGAAAGGATTTGTGTGATGAAAACAGGGTTTTTGAAGGTGTGGAGCCTGCTAATGGAGGAGAAACAGGGGTGTTAAGAAGTTATATATAGGCGGTAAAGAGCTATAAAATCCTACTTTTGTTATTTGAGGAGGTGTTTTTTGTTTTGTGGGTAGTTTAATTTGTTTCGGGAATTCGGGGTATTGATATTTGGGGCTTATTTTTTATTTTTTCATCTTTAATTACTGTATAATTTTCACGAGCATAAATTTCAGTTTTTTGGGCTAAAAAATCAATAACAAAATAATCCATCTTTTTCATTCTTCCAAAAATAGGTTTATTAATAAAAAAATATAGGGTTTAGGGCTGGATTTGGGGCCGTCCATTTGGAAACCCAAAATATCATGAAAAATAAAATAAATTATTATATATTTTATCTATATTAAAAAAATATTTTAGCTCTGTTTTTTTTTTTGTTGATATAATTATTTTGGTTTCTGGAGTGGTTATTCTTAAGATTTCTCTTGGGTATTAAAGGTAAAATAATTTTTGGACTAGATTTTATTTATTATAACTAAATTTATTTTCAATTAGATTTTAAATAAATTATTTATATGGAAACTGATGTATATCGTAAAAAAATAATATAAAGAATCATTGATATTTTTACAATTTTTTTGTAGTTTATTAACTCTGTTTCTTTAAATAATTTGTTTTTATTATTGTTGACAGCTTTCTTTCTTATTTTACTATTGTTATTACGGCTACTGTTACTAACAACAACATCAACAATTAAGGGGAAATCACCTGTTTGCACCGTTCATGTAAACAATACAAGTAGGTCCCTCTTCTTCTTCTTCATTTCTTTTTTTTTTTTTTAATTTAAATTTCATTACTAAGTGATGCATTGCTTTTAATTTAAATTGTTCTTTACTCAATAGTTTCAAAAAACAAAGTTAATAAACTCAACGGAGTCCATAACTCGGATTTAGCGGGTTTAGCGGATTAAGCTACAAAGCTCAAAATATTATCGTCTCAATATTAAAAAAAATATATCATATTGAAATTTTAATTAAATATTAAAAATGGAATCAAGGACAGAATGATTAAAAATATTAATATTTAATTATCCGTCGGTAAAATTATCGGTAAAATGCCCTAATAAAAAAACTAGAATATCTCATTTCACAATAGACGAGCCTTTTTTTTTTTCTTATTCTTCTTCTTATATAATAAACATCAACGTCCCTTTCTTTCTTTCTCTTCTAAACTCCTTCTCTTCTCCTCCACGCTCATGCATGCCTTTTTATTTTTTCTTCTTTTCTCTTTTTAGTTTTTTTAATTAACATATTTTATGAATTTATTTTGTTTTTCTCTTCTTAGCTTCACTCGCAACTACATCAAGGTAAAAAAAATTTTTTGTGTTTTTTTCATTATATTTGTTTTTTATTTTATTTTAAAATTTTTCTATTCTTAATAATTGTATGAATGTTGTTGTAGGATTTTTTTTTTCATATGAGATCAATTTTTAGTTGATTTATTTATTTGTTGTTGTTGTTTATTTATTTGTTGCAAATTTGTTTGAGTTGATTTTCTTTTTTTTTTCTAAGCAACTCAGTTCTGAGTATTATGGAGTGTTGATTTATATTAATTTAATTATTTTCTAGTTTTATTAAATAGATTTTTTTTAAAATATATTTTTAAACAATCACCGACGAAATTGCATATAATATTTTTGTTTATTATATGACAAACTTCCCGAGGGAAATACCAACGGAATGAAGCAAATAATTTTTTTAGCGTGCTTTTCCCGTTAGTAAATCCATCAGCAATAATATTTTGTTATTACCGACGGACTTATCGACAGATAAAAAATTACCAACGAAGCATTTTCATTTGTGATTCTTGTTGTAACCTATTTTTGGGTCCCTACACAAAAATAAAAATAATAATAAAAAAACAATAATAATAATATATATATATATATAATAATAATAAATAAAAAGATAAGAACAGAACAGTGTCGTTTGGGCGACACTGTTCCTCTTTCTTCTTCCCCTGGACGTGCAACAGGGGAAGATAAAAATTGTTGTCTTTCTCATTTATTTCCTCCCTGCATGCTTCTGTAAAAGCCCGAAGCCCCATGCACCTTGATGATGAGAAATCAGGGGCGCCGCGCCTTGCCAGCCGCGCCCAGCAACCAACCCGGCGCTGTCCTACTCCCTATGCACAGCAATAAAGAACCCCGCTCCCTTGGCCCTATAAATAGAGACCCAACGCCAGCACAAAGAAGGAGGAAGAGAGAAAACAGGGAACAGAGAGAAGAGAAAGAAGGGAACAAAAAAGGAAAGGGACCGAAAAAGAGAAAGAAAACGGGGAAAGCCATAAGCATGAGAGAGACTATGAGAGATAAAAAAAAAAGGGACTGTGAGGGTTAGAGGGGAGAAGGAACCGAAGAGAGGAGAGAACAAACCGAAGAGAGGAAAAAAACGAACCGAAAGGGAGAGGACAGAGAGAATAGAAAGAGAGGAACCGAAACATAGGGAGAGGAAGGAAAAGCTTGAAATGGGGTAGGAAATTAAAAAACAAACCGAGAGGATAAAGGGAAACCACTGAAAAACAAAAGAAGAGGAAAGGAAACAGAGGAGAAGGGAGGAGCAGTAACCTATCTCTCCGCCGCTTGAAACAATAGCACCATTGCTGGGAGTCGCTGTCCGTGAGCCACGACACAGCCACCGGTCTCAACCACAGCACCGCCAGCGAAGCAGTCCGACCAGCAAGGCACCGCCTCCTCCACGCCAAGAAACAGAGGAGAAGGGAGGAGCAGTAACCTCTCTCTCAGCCGCTTGAAACAGTAGCACCGCTGCCGGGAGTCGCCGTTCGTGAGCCACGACACAGCCACCGGTCTCCACCACAGCACCGCCAGCGAAGCAGTCCGACCAGCAAGGCACCGCCTCCTCCACGACAAGTAAGCTCTTCTCCCCCCTGCATTTCTTTCGTCACCTGCGTTTCCTCCAGCATGCAGAACATTCGGTCTGCATGCAGGAGGATGGGAGGGGGAAAATAATGCCCCCCCCGTTGGATTTTTTATGTTGAGCCAGGCTGGTGCTGGCCCAGCACTGATGGGTTTTCTTCGATGGGCCAGGCTGGTTCTGGGCCAGCCCTGATGTTTTGTGGGCCAGACTGATTCTGGCCCAGCCTTGATTTCTGAGCCGGGTCTGGCCCAGACTAAAAAGAAAGAGAAATTGTTGGGCCGAGATCGGCCCAACACTTTTGGGCTGAGTCCGGCCCAGTTATTTGGGTCGGCCCGGCCTAGCCTACCTAATATTATATATTATTTATTATACTGTTTTTGTATTATTTATATATATAGATATATATAAAAAAAAATTAAAAATTAAAAAAATTCTGAAAAATCCTTAAAATGCACTTTGGCTTTAACAACAAATTTGTTAGAGCCATGAGAATTAGGCCAATATTTCAAAAATTCTAAAGAAAATTTTTGTCTTCTTTTAGTATCTGGGATTATGAATTTATACGTAAAACGTATTCTTGATATTAAAAATATAGTTTTCATATAGACGTTAGAACGACTAGGTTTTTACCCGATAAGATAAGGACCTCCTTACTGAGGAGGACTTTTCTTGAACCATAGACGGACCAACAACTAGAAATACAATAACACCTTAGCTTTTTTATCAGACAATCAAACAATGCAGCTTATCTTAGGTAAGGCGTATTTGGGGTGCTAATACCTTCCCTTTACGCAACCAGTCCCCGTACCCGATCTCTGAGACCAGTTAGGGTTCCTAGTGACCGAAATACTAGGTGGCGACTCCCATTCCATTTTACACTAATAAAAGACAAGAATTTCTTGTCTCCCCATATTTGCCAGATAGATAGATACATTTCCTAATTTAAGTGGAATATTCGCCGCGACGCGCGGGTGACGTGTGACAGAATGGCGACTCCGCTGGGGACCTTGTAGAATAAGCTTTGTTTTTGTCTTATTTGTTTGTGTTTTCGTATGTTTTATTGTTAATGTCTTTCCTTTTGCTATTTGCGTATTTGCTTTGTATTTTTTACACGTACTGTTCATGCATTCTATAAAACTGTCTCATGCATCACTTACTTTGATTTTGAGAAGCACACACAGGCCTTAAGTTAGGTGGGGGATTAACGATTTGCCCTAGGACTATTGGTCAGGGTTCAGATGCGTGAAACACCCAACTCATATTTGAGTGCCTGCTTGGTAATGGTGGGCATACGTGTCTTAACTGTTCCTTGCAACGCCCCCATATTGTCTTTACGAAGAACGTCACTGGGCAGATATGAGACCCTTCAAGACCAGATAGAAAACCTACCCATTCTCACTTAATAAATAGAGCTTGTCCTTAGGATGTGTATCCTACTTTCATTTGCATCAAGATTAATAATGTTAAACTCATCAATACAGGTTTTTGAGCTGAAATCATCTTTCTTTGTAAGTGTGTTTTAGTAAGCTGCTATGATAAGTACTAGGCAAACCCTTCTTTACAATAATCCGATCGACTCAGAAATCTTGCCTAAAGGATTACAAAAGTCATGAATCAGCTCTAAAAAATACACATCACATGTGCATCATATTTTCATCACGCATTTTGTTTTTAATTTATCATATGCACGCCAGATCGTGAAACATAGGTCCCAAATCCAAAGTCCACCACACCCGGTCTAGATCGATGATGGAGAACGAAGAAAGAGCTCACTTAGAGTCATATTATTAGACCGAGTTGGAATCCATAAAAAATGAAGTTTCTTGGCTAACTGACCTACTCGAGCAACTTCTAAGAGCTAAGAATGGGGAGGGAACATCAGCACAATAACCTGAAGGAGCGCCAGCAGCTTACATCCCTCAAGCATCTCAAAACCAGGGGGCAAACTTAGCCAATGAACAACATTTTGTGCCTATCACCCCTATCCAGCCAACTCATGCTCCAATCACTGTGGACTTAACAGTGGAGGGAATCCCGGATAATAGGTCTCCTAGTTTGATGGACCAAGACAAGTTGTTTGCTTTAGAAGAAAGATTAAGGGCAGTTGAGGGTAATGACTGGTTTGACCCTATGCGAGCAGCTGAAGTATGTTTGGTACCAAACATCGTGGTGCCAAAAGATTTTAGGATACCAGAGTTCATTAAGTACACTGGTTTGGAATGCCCAAACACTCACTTTCGATCCTACTGCAATAAAATGGCTGAAGTAATCCGTGATGATAAATTGCTAATCTATTTCTTTCAAGATAGCCTCGCGGGATCCGCTTTGAGCTGGTACATGAGGTTAGATAGTGTCAGGATCAGGAGCTGGAGAGACTTGGTGGAGGCCTTCCTTATGCAGTACAAGTTTAACTTGGAAATCGCTCTAGATCGAACAAGTCTAATGTCAATGGAGAAAAGAAGCCAAGAGTCAGTAAGGGCATATGCGCAAAGGTGGAGGGATGAGGCAATGCATGTCCAACCCCCTTTAATAGAAACAGAGATAGTGACTTTGTTTGCCAATACCTTCAAGGCAACATATTATAAGCATTTAATGGGTAGCTCATCTCAGCATTTCTATGATGTTGTACGCATAGCGGAAAGAATAGAGCAAGGGATTAAAGCTGGATGCATAGTTGAGCCATCGCAGACGAAGGGTTTTATTGGAAGAAAAATGGAAGGTCACGTTAACAACTTCGAAGGTAGGTCCAAGGGCAAGATAGTGGATTCACATAACCCACAAGTACCTACCTCTCATGTTGCCCACATAAACTTTAACAAACCTTTTTCCTCTAATCGAGCAAATAACCAGTCAAACAACCACCAAAGACCAAACATAAGATACATTTCAGAACAACTACCGCCATTACCCATGCCTTTGAAGGACATGTATGCCAAACTACTGAGCATTGGACAAATAGCTCCTATCCCCACGTTACCACTACAACCACCATTCCCCATCTGGTACAAGCCCGAGTTGACTTGCGAGTACCATGCTGGTATTCCTGGGCATGGTCTTGAAACGTGCTACGCTTTCAAAAAAAGGTTGTTGGAGCTCATCAAGATAGGATGGGTGTCATTTGAAGACACACCCAACATCAATTCAAATCCATTGTCTGGTCATGACGCAAGTAATAGTAGATAAAGGGTTGGAAAACCTTGGTCAAGAATTGTCAATAAGGAAGAAGGTGAGATCGAAGAAGATGACAAGAAAACACAGGTGGGGAAGGAGGATGAAGCACTGCCACGACTGACTATCCACACATTAGAAGAAGCCTCCGCCAAGACCTTGTGCGCAAGTTGGCCCAGAGTGAGAAGTTTTAGAATGGGGTGACCCAAGAAGCTCCTGTAGTTTTCAAAATGTACACCAACTTTGTTTGCCTTAGCATGCTTTTGTCATTGCTTGTATTTGCTTTTATTTTCTCTAATTGACAACCAAGGCTCATGATGTCAGCTAGATTTTGTGTTTGTCTTTGAGCCCACCTTTTCTTTAAATAAATGATGAGATTCTGCGTTTTTTAAACAAGGTTGAGTGGTTACAAAGAGGGTATCATAAAACAGTCAAAAAAAAAATTGAAATACAACCCCACCCCTGGATAGCATAATGAATTGCATAGATAAATGATTAGGTGGTCACTCTATAATCACCTGTAAATTTCTTTCAAGATAAGAACGAAGTTTATCAATCCTAACAATATGCATTTTGAAATGAAAAAAAAATTCATTATCCCTTCACTCTCTAAAGAGTTTATCGTTGGTGGTCCCCTTTTGAGCCGGAATGAATTTCTTCTTTATAAAAGCCCGGACTAGGACCACACCCTCATGCTGGGGGCAATAAAAGATATTTCATGAAAAGTTTTACATGATTTTAAAATGGGATGAGAGCCCGTAGATTTGAAAAGGATAAGTTAAAGCATGTGACAAAAGCATGACAAAGAAGGCAATGACAAGTCCTACATTTTGAAAAAAAAGCTACTTGTAAAAAGTCGAAGACTTCTTCTCAAGGATATGATAGGTAAAAAGAGGTAGCACGAAAAATGAATCTAGCATACGACTTCAAAAGCAAGCTCATGTCAAGAGAGAGTTTCATGAAATAGAAGAAGATGATGGGACCTATGTTTCAAAACCAGGTAAGAATGCATGCATGACATCTAATCATAAATCATTGCATGAATGTTTTTTTGAATCGTTACAGGAGGAATTCTTAATGTACTCCAACAAGATTATGGATGAATAAAGAATCATTGAGTGGATGATAGCAAAGAATCACGGTTTTGATTTTGGAACAACAATAAAGTGAGAAAAACCTATTAGGAAATCTTCAAAAGAAAATGAAAGGTTCAAACCTTGCCATCAGGAAGAACGACATCGATATCAGCTTTGGTTAGAGGGAATTGCCAGATGGGATTCCAGGTTGACCGAGCTGCAAAAATAGATTTTTTTATTTTGGTTAAAGGAGATCGCTATAAAGGATCTCAGGTTAACCCAATCACAATACCGATATCAGCTTTGGTTAAAAAAGGTCGCCATAAGGGATCTCATATTTCAGCTTTGGTCTAAGGAGGTCGCCAGAAGGGATCTCATATTTCAGCTTTGGTTAAAGGGAATCGCCAGATGGGATTCCAGGTTGACCGAGCTACAAATATAATTTTTGGTTTTGCTTAAAGGAGGTCGCCATAAGGGATCTCATATTTCGGTTTTGCTTAAAGGAGGTCGCCAGAAGGGATCTCATACTTCAGCTTTGGTTAAAGGGAATCGCCAAATGGGATTCCAGGTTGACCGAGCTGCAAAAATAGATTTTTTGGTTTTGGTTAAAGGAGATCGCCAGAAGGGATCTCAGGTTAACCCAACCGCAATACCGATATCAACTTTGGTTAAAAGAGGTCACCAGAAGGGATCTCATATTTCAGTTTTGGTCTAAGGAGGTCGCCAGAAGGGATCTCATATTTCAGCTTTTGTTAAAGGAAATCGCCAGATGGGATTCCAGGTTGACCGAGCTACAAATATAGTTTTTGGTTTTGCTTAAAGGAGGTCGCCAGAAGGGATCTCATATTTTAGTTTTGGTTAAAGGAGGTCGCCAGAAGGGATCTCATACTTCAGCTTTGGTTAAAGGGAATCGCCAGATGGGATTCCAGGTTGACCGAGCTGCAAAAATAGATTTTTTGGTTTTGGTTAAAGGAGATCGCTAGAAGGGATCTCAGGTTAACCCAACCGCAATACCGATATCAGCTTTGGTTAAAAGGAGGTCGCTAGAAGGGATCTCATATTTCAGCTTTGGTCAAAGGAGATCGCCAGAAGGGATCTCATATTTTAGCTTTGGTTAGAGGGAATCGCTAGATGGGATTCCAGGTTGACCGAGCTACAAATATAGTTTTTGGTTTTGCTTAAAGGAGGTCGCCAGAAGGGATATAATATTTCAGTTTTGGTTAAAGGAGGTCGCCAGAAGGGATCTCATATTTCAGCTTTTGGTAAAAGGGAATCGCCAGATGGGATTCCAGGTTGATTGAGCTACAAATATAGTTTTGGTTTTGGTTAAAGGAGGTCGTCAGAAGGGATCTCAGGTTAACACAACCATAACACCGATATTAGCTTTGGCTAAGGGAAATCGCCAGATGGGATTTTAGGTTGGCCAAACTACAAATATAGATTTTTTAGTTAAAAGAGATCGCCAGAAGGGATCTCGGATGGAATTCCATGTTAATTAAATCGAAGTTAGAATTCAGAGGATCGCCAGATTGGGATCTCGAGATGACTAAGTTTTGATCATGGTTTTGGCCTGAGGAGGATTGCCGTAAAGACAGTTTCAGATCGATCAAGCTTCGACAAGATCAGTTTCGGAAGTTCAGTTTTGGTTTATCTTTATAAAACTTACTGCGCAAAACCCCTGCTCCATAAGTATTATAAAGAGGGGGCATCTGTTGTAACCCATTTTTGGGTCCCTACACAAAAATAAAAATAAAAATAAAAAAACAATAATAAAAAAAAATAATAATAAATAAATAAAAAGATAAGAACAGAACAGTGTCGTTTGGGCGACACTGTTCCTCTTTCTTCTTCCCCTGGACGTGCAGTAGGGGAAGATAGAAATTGTTGTCTTTCTCATTTATTTCCTCCCTGCATGCTTCTGTAAAAGCCTGAAGCCCCATGCACCTTGATGATGAGAAATCAGGGGCGCCGCGTCTTGCCAGCCGCGCCCACCAACCAACCCGGCGCTGCCCTGCTCCCCATGCACAGCAATAAAGAACCTCGCTCCCTTGGCCCTATAAATAGAGACCCAACGCCAGCACAAAGGAGGAGGAAGAGAGAAAACAGGGAACGGAGAGAAGAGAAAGAAGGGAACAAAAAAGGAAAGGGACCGAAGAGAAAGAAAACGGGGAAAGCCATAAGCATGAGAGAGACTATGAGAGATAAAAAAGAGGGACTGTGAGGGTTAGAGGGGAGAAGGAACCGAAGAGAGGAGAGAACAAACCGAAGAGAGGAAAAAAACGAACCGAAAAGGAGAGGACAGAGAGAATAGAAAGAGAGGAACCAAAACATAGGGAGAGGAAGGAAAAGCTTGAAATGGGGTAGGAAATTAAAAAACAAACTGAGAGGATAAAGGGAAACCACTGAAAAACAAAAGAAGAGGAAAGGAAACAGAGGAGAAGGGAGGAGCAGTAACCTCTCTCTCCGCCGCTTGAAACAGTAGCACCACTGCTGGGAGTCCCGTCCGTGAGCCACGACACAGCCACCGGTCTCAACAACAGCACCGCCAGCGAAGCAGTCCGACCAGCAAGGCACCGCCTCCTCCACGCCAAGAAACAGAGGAGAAGGGAGGAGCAGTAACCTCTCTCTCCGCCGCTTGAAACAGTAGAACCGCTGCCGGGAGTCACCGTCCGTGAGCCACGACACAGCCACCGGTCTCCACCACAGCACCGCCAGCGAAGCAGTCCGACCAGCAAGGCACCGCCTCCTCCACGACAAGTAAACTCTTCTCCCCCCTGCATTTCTTTCGTTACCTGCGTTTCCTCTAGCACGCAGAACATTCGGTCTGCATGCAGGAGGATGGGAGGGGGAAAATAATGCCCCCCCCGTTGGATTTTTTATGCTGGTGCTGGCCCAGCACTGATGGGTTTTCTTCGATGGGCCAGGCTGGTTCTGGGCCAGCCCTGATGTTTTGTGGGCCAGACTGATTCTGGTTCAGCCTTGCTTTCTGGGCCGGGTCTGGCCCAGACTAAAAAGAAAGAGAAATTGTTGGGCCGAGATCGGCCCAACACTTTTGGGCTGAGTCCGGCCCAGTTATTTAGGCCGGCCCGACCCAGCCCACCTAATATTATATATTATTTATTATACTGTTTTTCTATTATTTATATATATAGATATATAAAAAAAATTAAAAATTAAAAAAATTCTGAAAAATCCTTAAAACTTTTTGTTGATTTTCTTGCATATTTTTATTAAAATTTTTTAATACTAGTTTGTATTTGTATATCGTAAAGATATAAATCCAGTATTAAAATGCCCGGTTTTCATCAAGACATAATATATATATATATATATATATATATATATATATATATATATATATATATATATATATTTTTTTTTTATGCATACAGTCTAGTCTCTCCAAAATAAAGAAAAAAAATCATCACATAATATTTTCATACAACAAAAGGGAAATTTCAAAAAATATATATATGTATTAGCATGCACTTTGGCTTTAACAACAAGTTTGTTAGAACCATGAGAACTAGGCCAATATTTCAAAAATTCTATAAAAAAAATTTTGTCTTCTTTTAATATCTAGGATTATGAATTTATACGTAAAACATATTCCTGATATTAAAAATATAGTTTTCATATAGACGTTAGAACGACTAGGTTTTTACCCGATAAGATAAGGACCTCCTTACTGAAGAAGACTTTTCTTGAACCATAAACGGACCAACAACTAGAAATACAATAGCACCTTAGCTTTTTTATCAGATAATCAAACAATGAAGCTTACCTTAGGTAAGACGTATTTGGGGTGCTAATACATTTCCTTTACGCAACCAGTCCCCGTACCCGATCTCTGAGACCAGTTAGGGTTCCTAGTGACCGAAATACTAGGTGGTGACTCCCATTCCATTTTACACTAATAAAAGACAAGAATTTCTTGTCTCCCCATATTTGCTAGATAGATAGATACATTTCCTGATTTAAGTGGAATATTCGCCGCGACACTACACATCGTGCGACAATTCTATCGCTAAATTAATTGCCAACGAAATGATAGTATAAATATCGACGAAAAATTATGTTGGTAAATATAAGAATTATGGTAATGATTTCCTTAAATACAAAAAACTATTTTGGTCGTTGAACTCCTATTGTTGCTCCTAATGGTTATGAACATTGTGTACTCCCAAGAATTCGCCACTTTCTTTGGTAAAGTGTAAGAGTTAGGCTTAAAGCCACGACTTGAGGTATACTTGTATGGTAACACGATAACAATGACTTGAATAGCTTAACGCGTACTGTTGGAATTTCATATGTGAGTAAGAGACTCATATACAATGATGAATTCATATTTCAATAGCCTGGATATTTTATGATTTAAAGAAAGCATCCATCAACGTGTTTAAATCCTTACGTGCATCTCATGTGAAGACAAAGGTGATTTCAAGTGCAGATTCTCCCTAATACATATATACGAAGTACAGCTTCTTAAAGACAATAATCAGACCAGAGATGAGTTTTGTTGGTTGTAATATTGGATTTCGGAACCGAACTATGTAGAGATGGCCAAAGACTGGCTTCCTGAGAAGTTTGAAACGGAAACGGGGCTGATGAAGTTCTTGATGAAGAATATGCCTTTTTCTTGGAGGAAATAATCATGTACATCAACAGTAGAGAGAATCTTGAACAGAAGAAAAAGAGAGTAAATATTTATATCTTCGAAAACATGCCCTTCTGCCTCACAGAATTCTGATTAATTTTGATGCCAAAATCGTTTCCTTTTATGAATTAGTTTTGATTTTTTTTTTCGAAAAGAAGATCTTTTCGCTAATTATCTTGTGATACTAATTTTTTTATTTTTTGTAATTAGGTTTTGTTTTTCCGATTCATAAATGTTTTTCTACTAAATATATGGTTTTTTAAGAAAAACATTGAAAATTAAAATTAAAATATATTAACTTGTAAATTTTCACTAAATATATTCTTGTTAGTACTCACAAAATTAAATAAATTTAATTAGAGAAAATTTCAAGATATAATTTATATTGTTTTTTTTAACTAATAATTGCTATAACAATCAAACACTAATTCAAATTAAAATAAAATAAAATCAGTGACATTACTTCTTCACGAGAGAATGAAAAGAACAGGATCCGATGGAATCGCTATATATCATGTGAAGTTTACAATTTCCACCACCGGTTCCAACGGTCAAGTGACATGAGTTAATCGCTATACTATGTAATTATTTATTTTTGTCAATATTTATTAATACCAGGCTGCAAAGTCAATGCTCATAGGGGAGAATGATTAGCTATTTGCATGCCCTTGCATTATGAATTTGTCTATGACGACGTCCTCTTTAACATGGTAGAGTCTAATTTTCTTTGATAATTAATTAATTCTCGTTGGTCTTTCCTTCAAGATCCAGCATCCCATTTGCAAAGTAATTATATGAAAAGAAAGTCGGTCCAATATTAAATTATATAATAAGTTACAAGTCCAATCATTCCCATTATTTTATCAAATTACATGTTCTATTTATAGAGAGCATATAGCACCTTGTTTGACATATTCATACTATCATACTCTTCAACTCAATCGTTCTTCTCTACAATCAAATTCAGGCTTCAGCAGCAAAAGTTACAATGGCGGTAAGCGTGTATAGATGTTGTGGATGAAATTATATAACCGTAGGTTAATTAGTAAGAGTCTTCTATTAATTAATATTTTCTCGTATCATATTACAACTGAAAGGAAAGAATGGCACAGTTGTATTGAAAATTTTCGTTGTATTTTACCCAGTCGATCATAGAAATGAGAGTGCATATGGATTGTGCTGGATGCGAGAGCAAGGTGAAAAATGCTCTGGAAAAAGTCAAAGGTAAGAAATCACCTCCACTAAAAACTTTATGCAAGCGACAATTTTCATCTTAATCATCCCTTTTTTTCATGAATTATTTTCTCTGTTCCTCTCTTTTTAAGGTTTTCTTTGGACATATTTTCTTGGACTATATCTTAAACTTTTGTATTTATTATATGTATGCACGCACAGGCGTAGATGACATAGATATAGATATGGGGCTGCAAAAGGTGACAGTTTCAGGATGGGCTGACCAAAAGAAGGTTCTAAAGACAGTTCGTAAGACAGGAAGAAGGGCTGAGCTCTGGCAATTACCTTACAATCCACAGCATCATAGCTATTCTGACCATTACTACAACCAACACCAAGTTAACGGTCCACTTACTTACTATGCTCCTCAGCCTTCCTCTTCTTACAATTACTACAAGCATGGATACGATAGCAACGATCATGGTTATTATCATCATCCTGTGCATTCCTCCATCTTTAACCACCAGACAGGAGCAGTTTTTAGTGATGAAAACCCTCATGGTTGTTTTATAATGTGAACAACGTGGTATATATTATTCTTACTATATATGTACTTATACTGCTTTGTTTTTCATGCACTAATTTCCTTTCCACTTTATGTTTTGTTAAACCTTATTCTCGTGAAGCTATAAAATATAGATAAGAAATGCCTTTATGTTCCTTATCATTTCTATTAATGGTTATAAAAACAAAGGCTGGGGCCTCTGCACAGGGAAGAAGAAGAAAATTGCAGCAATCGCCGCCTATCGTCGTCCTGCCTCTAGTGCCACCGCCTCCGCCTCTGCTATAGAATAAAAGGAGAAGAACAAGATAAAATAGAGACAAAGAGGAGACTGAAAGAAGAACAAAAGAAAACCGAAGAAAATAAAGGAGAAGAACAGAAGGAAAATACGCAGAGAAGAAGAAGAACCGATCACCGACCAAGCAACTGGTCACTATATAAAAGCTTTTCCTGTAGCCATTGATTAACTTTTAGCGTCAAATACATGCATGGACAAAAGATCTGAAATTCTTTGAACAGAAAAGCTGGAATTTATGCAGTGACAGTGATAGAAAAGCAAGCAATTATGCACAATTATCCTATATGCAGTCAGTGCATCTAATTCCGACTTGCTTTTTTTATTTTATTTTTATCCTTAATCAATTATTCATTTTAACATTATTCTTTTTCTTAATTTCATTCTCTTCACATCATTTTAACATGACAGTTAAAAAAACCGATTTTATTAGTAACTTAACACACCAAGTAGCTGTATAGCGTCTGTTCATAAGTGCTAATAACAATAATGATTATTTACAACTATCATTTCTATTAATGGTTATAAAATATTAAATCAAAGTGTTTTATTTTTTAAATATTTTTATCTTTTCTAGCTATATTTAAAAAAAATTTACGACAATAAAAAAATGACTCTTGAATGCCACATGGTATGGTCCCAGAATTGGACGGTGCAAAGATTTCTTGGTCCCACAAATATTTCTGATCGATTAACTTTACTAGTGATTTAGCATTTGCTTGGCTGCTTTTGAATTTTTTTCCCCTGACTTTAGCAAATAATTTCTGGACTGATTTGATTTTTTATCTTGTCTCGGAGCCCAGATTTAACGTGTCATCCGCGGAAAAGAAGACTCTTGGGTAGAATTCGATTTTTTAAAAAAAATTAATATTCTTTTTATATTTTTATAAAAAATATTATATTAATATTGTCGCACCCGACATCGCGGCGGCCTTAAAAATTTAATTATTTGGAGAAGAACAGATTTCTGGCATCCTATTTTTTAATGGGGATATTCTTTGTTTAAGAAGTCGCCACCTAGTATTACGGTTACTAGGAACCCTAACTGGTCAACAGAGATTCTATGGTCCGAGACTGGTTACATAAAAGGGAAGATATTATCACCCCTTAAACGTCCTACCTAAGGCAGGCTGCATTGCTGATCTTAGTCATTAATTGCTAACATTTTTTTTTGTTTATACTATGATTTTTTTTGTGTGTAATATTCCTAGCTCTGGCGCTAGTGAATATTCAACTACGGATATTTCCAACTCTGGCGTTGGTAAATATTATGTAGGTATTAAAATGAATAAATTTGAATCATTAATTTTTTTATTCCTGACTCTGGCGTCAGTGAATAAAAAATTAAAACCAATTTATTTTTTTTTTACGCAATCGCATTATTTTTATTTTTATGTAGCTAAAAAAAAATAAAACAAAACAAAATAAAATAAATTTACATTAGTATTTTTATTCCTGACTCTAGCGTCAGTGAATAAACCAATAAATTTACTTTATTTTATTTTTGCATGCATATTTTTTATGTAATTTAAATAAAATACAATGAAATAGTCAGGAATAAACAAATAAAATCAATTGATTATTTTTTTACACAATCGCATTATTTTTATTTTTATGTAGCTAAAAAAAATAAAACAAAATAAAATAAAATAAATTTATATTAGTATCTTTGTTCCTGACTCTGGCGTCAGTGAATAAACCAATAAATTTACTTTATTTTATTTTATTTTTGCATGCATATTTTTTTTGTAATTTAAATAAAATACAATGAAATAAATTTGAATCAATAGTTTTATTCTGACTCTGGCGTCAATGAATAAAAACAATAAATTCATATTTATATTTTTATTTGTACACACATCTTTTT
>Ga0325401_1002025_pt1 | contig 17688 bp, 17 predicted proteins | sample PopdelMetagenome_FD_205666 | JGI IMG/M metagenome (GOLD analysis project Ga0325401, IMG submission 205666) | Populus deltoides microbial communities from Bellville, Georgia, United States - Xylem-PdKOR-R2 | ecosystem: Host-associated > Plants > Phyllosphere > Stem > Wood/Secondary xylem | place...
GGGCCCGATCAAGGTGACGGCCGAGCGCGACCCCACGAAGCTGAAGTGGGACGGCGTGGACGTGGCCGCCGAGTGCACCGGCATCTTCACGGCGCGCGAGAAGGCGGGGGTGCTGCTCGGGACGGGTGCGCGCAAGGTGCTGATCTCGGCCCCCGGCGAGAACTCCGACAAGACGATCGTCTACGGCGTGAACCACGAGACGCTGACGGCCGAGGACAAGATCGTCTCCAACGCCTCCTGCACCACCAACTGCCTCGCGCCGGTGGCGAAGGTGCTGCACGACACCTTCGGCATCCTGCGCGGCTACATGGTGACGATCCACGCCTACACCGGCGACCAGAACACGGTCGACACGCTGCACAAGGACCTGCACCGCGCCCGCGCGGCGGCGGTCTCGGCCATCCCGACCTCGACCGGCGCGGCCAAGGCCGTCGGCCTCGTGCTGCCGGAGCTGAAGGGCAAGCTGGACGGCACCGCCATCCGCATCCCGACCCCGAACGTGTCCCTCGTCTCCCTCGACTTCGTGCCGGCGCGGACCGAGGGCCTGACGAAGGAGGCGATCAACGCCGCGGTGAAGGCGGCCTCCGAGAGCGGGCCGCTGAAGGGCATCCTCGGCTACAACACCGAGCCGCTCGTCTCGATCGACTTCAACCACAACCCGGCCTCCTCCACCTTCGACGCGACGCAGACGCAGGTGGTCGACGGCGGGCTCGTCCGCGTGATGACCTGGTACGACAACGAGTGGGGCTTCTCGAACCGGATGAGCGACACCGCCGCCTACTTCGGCAAGCTCTGATCCACCCGACGGGGGCGCTTCGGCGCCCCCATTCCGTTCCGACGCCCCGAGGACAACGACGATGGCCGCCTTCCGCACGCTCGACGACCTGCTCACCCAGGCGGGGGACCCGAAGGGCAAGCGCGTGCTGCTGCGCGCCGACCTGAACGTTCCCGTGCGCGACGGCGCCATCACCGACCGCACGCGGATCGAGCGGCTCTGCCCGACCATCCGGGAGCTCTCGGACAAGGGCGCGAAGGTGGTGATCCTGTCCCACTTCGACCGGCCCAAGGGCCGGCGCGTGCCGGAGATGTCGCTGCGGCCGTTGGCCGAGGCGATCTCGTCGGTCATCGGGCGGCCCGTCGCCTTCGCCGAGGACTGCGTCGGCCCCGAGGCCGAGGCCGCCGTGGCGAAGCTGGCGGACGGCGACGTGCTGCTGCTGGAGAATACCCGCTACCACGCCGGCGAGGAGGCGAACGATCCGTCGATGGCCGCGGAGCTCGCGAAGCTCGGCGACGCCTACGTCAACGACGCCTTCTCCGCCGCCCACCGCGCCCATGCCTCCACCGAGGGCGTGGCGAAGCTGCTTCCCTCCTACGCCGGCCGGCTGATGCAGGCGGAGCTGGAGGCGCTGGAGGCCGCGCTCGGCAACCCGTCCCGCCCCGTCGTCGCCATCGTCGGCGGCGCCAAGGTCTCGACCAAGCTCGACCTGCTGGGGAACCTCTCGAAGAAGGTGGACGTGCTCGTCATCGGCGGCGCCATGGCGAACACCTTCCTCGCCGCCCAGGGCCTCGGCATGGGGCGCTCGCTGCAGGAGGCGGAGATGCACGACACCGCGCTGCGGATCCTGAACGAGGCCAAGGCGGGCAACTGCGAGATCCTGCTGCCGCGCGATCTCGTGGTCGCCGCCGAGTTCAAGGCGCACCCCTCCACGCGCACCGTCTCGGCCGACTCCGTGCCGTCCGACATGATGGCGCTCGACGTCGGGCCGGACACGGTGGACGCGATCGAGGACCGGCTGCGCAAGGCCAGCACCCTCGTCTGGAACGGCCCGCTCGGCGCCTTCGAGACGCCGCCCTTCGACGCGGCCACCGTCGCCGTGGCCCAGAGCGTCGCCGGCCTGACCCAGTCGGCCGGGCTGAAGTCGATCGGCGGCGGCGGCGACACGGTGGCGGCGCTGCGCCACGCGGGCGTCGCGGAGCGGATGACCTACGTCTCGACCGCCGGCGGCGCCTTCCTGGAGTGGCTGGAAGGCAAGACCCTGCCCGGCGTCGCGGCGCTGCGCCGGGACTGACCGCGCGGCCCGCCTATTCGGGCGTGATCCCGGCGAGCTGGATGGCGCGCCGCGCCCGCTCGATCTCCGCCGCCAGGAAGGCGGCGGTGCCGGCCGGGGTCCGCTGCTCCGGCGTCGCCGGCACCGCGCCCAGCGCCACCATCCGCTCCGTCACGGCGGGCCTGGCCATGGTCGCGGCCAGGGCGCGCTGAACGGCCGCCACCGCCTCCTCCGGCGTGCCGGCCGGGGCCCAGAGGCCGGAGAAGGAGAAGGCCGTGAAGTCGGCGAGGCCGGACTCGATCACCGTCCCGACCTCGGGCACGAGTGGGGAGCGGTCCAGGGCGAAGATCCCGAGCATCCGCGCCTGTCCCTGCCGATGGAAGTCGAGCACGGAGGAGAGCTCCGTCAGCATCCCGTCCACGTTGCCGGCCAGCATGTCCGGCACCGCCGCCCCGCCGCCGCGATAGGGGACGTGGACGAGGTTGGCGCCGGTCGCCGCCTTGAAGAGCTCCAGCGGCACGTGGTTGGCGCCGCCGACGCCGGAGGTACCGATCGCCAGCCCCTCCCGCCGTGCCCTCGATAGCGCGACCAGCCCGGCGAGGCCGCGCGCCGGCACCTCCGCCCGCACGACGAGGACGAGCGGCATGAGGCTGGCGAGCCCGATCGGCGCGAGGTCCCGCACGGGGTCGTAGCGCGGCTGGCGCGTGAGGAGCGGCGCGTTCACCAGCGGCCCTCCGGCGCCCCAGAGGAGGACGTGGCCGTCCGGGCGGGAGCGGGTGACGAACTCGGCCCCCACCCCGCCGCCCGCGCCGGTGCGATTCTCCACCACCACGGGCTGGCCGAGCGCCTCGGACAGGCCCGGGGCGACGAGGCGCGCCATGACGTCGCCGTTGCCGCCGGCGGCGAAGGGCACGACGACGCGCACGGGGCGGTCGGGGAAGCGCCCCTGGGCGCCGGCCCGCCGCGCCAGCGTCGGCCCGCCCGCCGCGAGCAGGAGCCCCCTGCGACCCATGGCCATCCCGTCCGATCCTCCCGCGGTGCGACCGCATTCGGTGGCAGGATGGATCGGTGGTCCCGCGGGCGTCCAATCGCCATTCCGCCCTCGGCCATTGAGGCGACGAATGCGTTGCCGGCCCATAGCCCGCCTCAATGGCGGACCCGCATCGGCGCGGCTGGACGGATGGGGGGCGGCGGGGAAAGCTGACCCGCTTCGAGGAGGGGACTTCGCATGGCCAGGATGGGGGAGGACCGCGCGATCCTCGGCGTCGCGCACTCGGCGCCGGGCTTCGAGGTACCGGCCGGCGCCTGCGACTGCCACACCCACGTCTTCGGTCCGTCGGACCGCTACCCCCTCGATCCGGGACGCGGCTACACGCCCGGGGACGCCCTGCTGGAGGATCTGCTGGCGCTGCACGACCGGCTCGGGATCGGGCGGGTGGTGATCGTGCACCCCAGCCCCTACGGCGCGGACAACCGCGCCACGGTGGATGCGGTGCGCGCCCTCGGCGACCGCGGGCGCGGCGTCGCCGTGATCGACGGGGCGACGACGGACGAGGCGCTGCGCGACATGCACGCGGCGGGCGTGCGCGGGGTGCGCGTCAACCTCGAGAGCGCCGGCATCCACGACCCGGCGGTCGCGGCCGCGCGCCTCTCGGCGGCCGCGGCGCGGGTGGCGCCGCTCGGGTGGCACCTGCAGACCTACACCGGGCTGGACCAGATCGCGGCCCTGGGCGGGCTTCTCGGGTCGCTGCCCGTGCCGCTGGTCGTGGACCATTACGGGCTGGCCCGCGCGTCGGCGGGGCCGTCGCAGCCTGGGATGGAGGTGCTGCTCGGCCTCCTGCGGTCCGGGCGGGCCTACGTGAAGCTCTCCGCGCCGCACCGCATCTCGTCCCTGCCGGACGGGGCGGACGCGGCGCCGATCGCCCGCGCGCTCGCCGCGGCGAACCCGGAGCGCATCCTGTGGGGCAGCGACTGGCCGCACCCCGGCGGGCGGCCGGGGGTGACGCGGGACCGGGAGCGGATCGAGCCCTTCAACCCGGTGGACGACGGCGCGGCGCTGTCACGGATCGCGTCGTGGCTCGACGACCCGGCCCTGGTCCGGCGGATGCTGGTGGAGAATCCGGCGCGGCTCTACGACTTCCCGGCCTGACCAGATCGGGGATCAGTACCCCTTGGCCGGGTCCACGCGGTTCGGCAGGGGGCGGCCGTCGCGCAGCGCCCGCAGGTTCTCGAACAGGATGTCGAGCGTGCGGCTGTTGTAACGGAGCCGGTCGTCCGAGGAGACGTGCGGCGTGACCACCATGCCGGGGGTGCGCCACATGCGATGGTCGGGCGGCAGCGGCTCCGGCACGGTCACGTCGGCGACGCAGCCGCCGAGATGCCCGGCCTCCAGCGCGTCGAGCACCGCGTCCTGATCCCAGACCGGGCCGCGCGCGATGTTCACCAGCCCGGCGCCGCGGGGCAGCAGCGCGATCCGCTCCCGCGACAGCAGGCCCCGCGTCCGGTCGGTCAGCGGGCAGGAGAGGACGAGGAAGTCCGCGCCGGGAAGGATCGCGTCGAGGGTGTCGGTCGGGTGCGTCTCGTCGCAGTCCGGGTGGGGGTCCGACCCGTGGCGCACGCCGATCACGCGCATCCCGAAGGCCCGCGCGCGCCGCGCGATCCCGCCGCCGAGGGATCCGACGCCGACGATGACGACGCGCCGCCCCTCCAGCGTGGAGGCATGGCGCGCCTTCCACTCGCCGCGGCGCTGCTGGTCGGCGAAGGCGGGCATGTGGTTCAGCAGCATGAGGATCGCCATAATGCCGAACTCGCCCGCCTTGTCGGCGTGGGTGCCGCGGTTGTTCAGCAGGGCGACGGTGTCGGGCAGCCAGTCGAAGGGGGCGGCCGGGTCGAGGCCGGCGGAGGTGGTGGCGATCACCTTCAGACGGGGGGCAAGGCCCGGCAGGGCACCCTTCGGGAAGCGCCGCTTCAGCAGGCGCGTGAAGGTGAGGACGACCTCCGCCTCGCCGATCGCGCGGGCGAAGCCGTCATCGTCCTCGGCGAATGTGACGTCCAATCCGGCCATGTCGGGGCTGCGGGACGCGGCGTCGCGCCACTGCGCCTCGGTAACGGCGAACTCGGAGTCGCCGGGGGGATTCTGGACGTGGACACGCATGGGAGGATGGTCGCACACGCGGGGGCGGGCGTGAAGGCGACCGGACGGTGGTTCGGGGGTGGCGGACCCGACACGATTCGAACGTGCGACCTTTGCCTTCGGAGGGCAACGCTCTATCCAGCTGAGCTACGGGTCCTCGCCGGACGCCCTTGTAGCGGGTCGGGGCGGCCGACGGAAGACCCTGCCGCACCCGGACGGCGGTGGGCATTTTCCGCGCGGGCCACTAGAGGGCCGGGCATGTCCGATCTTCCCGCCATCCGCCTTCTCCCCGGCCGCGACCGGCGTGCCAAGGCGGGCCACCCCTGGATCTTCTCCAACGAGGTGGCGATGACCCCCGCCGCCCGCGCCATCCCGCCCGGGAGCGCGGTGCGGGTGGAGGGCGACGACGGCGTCCGCCACGGCGTGCACCACTTCAACCCGCACTCCCTCATCGCGGCGCGGCGCCTGTCCCGCGATCCGGAGGCCGCCGTCGACGACGCCTTCTGGCACGACCGGATCGCCGACGCCCTGCGGCTGCGGGACCGGCTGTTCCCGACCCCGCACTACCGCCTGGCCCACGCCGAGGCGGACGGGCTGCCCGGGCTGGTCCTCGACCGCTACGGCGACCTCATCGCCCTCCAGGCCAACACGGCGGGGATGGAGTCGGCGACGCCCGCGATCCTGCGCGCCCTCGACGCCCTCGTCGGCCCCCGCGCCGTGGTGGCGCGGAACGAGGCGGCGGTGCGCGCCCTGGAGGGGCTGCCGGACGCCACCGCCCTGCTGCGCGGCACCGAGGCGACCGGGACGGTGGAGGAGGGCGGCGTGTCCTTCTCCGTGGACCCGCTCGGCGGGCAGAAGACCGGCTGGTTCTTCGACCAGCGCGAGAACCGAGCCCGCGTCGCCGCCCTGTCGCGCGGGGAGACGGTGCTCGACGCCTTCTGCCACACCGGCGGCTTCGGGTTGCAGGCCGCCGCCGCCGGGGCCGCGCGCGTGACGCTGCTCGACCGCTCCGAGCACGCGCTCGCCACCGCGACCGCGACGGCCCGGCGCAACGGGCTGGAGGGGCGGGTGGACGCGGTGCGCGCCGAGGCGATGGAGGCGCTGGAGCGCATGGGCGGGCAGGGGACGCGCTTCGGCGTCGTCGTCGCGGACCCGCCCGCCTTCGCCAAGGCGCGCAAGGACGTGCCCCAGGCGGTCCGGGCCTACGCGCGCCTCGCCCGGCTGGCCGCGGGGCTGGTGGCGCCGGGCGGGATCCTCTTCGTCGCCTCCTGCAGCCACCACGTCCCGTCCGGGGAGTTCGCGGACGCGGTGATCGCGGGGTTGCAGCGCGCGCGGCGCGACGCCCGCATCCTGGCCATGACCGGCGCGGGACCGGACCACCCCGTGCATCCCATGCTGCCGGAGAGTGCCTACCTCAAGGCGTTGACCTTGCAGCTTTCATGATCCCCGGAAAGGGCTTGAACGCGACGCCGGCGCCGACCAGTTAGCTTCCTATCATTAGCAAGCTATGGATCGATCCGCTTGAGCGTGGACGCGGCGTTCGTGACGGCCCTCCGGCGCGTCACCCAGAAATGGCGCACCCGCTGGGAGGCGGAGCTGCGCGGCAGCGGCCAGACGCTCGGCCGGGCGCGCGCGCTGATGCTGCTCGCCGAGGCCGGCGGCAGCGCCCTGCAGCGCGACCTGGCCGATGCCCTGGCCGTGGAGCGTCCCACCCTCGTCCGCCTGCTCGACGGGCTGGAGCGCCAGGGCCTGATCCGGCGTGAGCCGGTGGCGGGGGACGCGCGGGCGAATCGGATCGCGCTGAAGGACGCGGCGGAGCCTGTGGTGGCGACGGCGATGGCGGCCTCCGCCGCGCTGCGCGAGCGGGTGCTGGCGGACATCCCGCCCGCGGAGCTCGAGGTCGCCCTCGGCGTCCTCGCGCGGATCGCGGCGAGGCTGGAGTCGATCGAGGCGGCGGGCGACGGGGAGCGGCGATGAGCGGCGTTCCGGAACCGGCCGCCGGACCCGGACCGGCCGACGGCGCCGGCGCGGCCCAGCCCGCCGCCGGTCCCGCGCGCTTCGCGCTCTACTGGCTCGCCTCCCTTACCTTCGGGATCACCCAGGGCCTCGGGAACAACCTTGTCGCCGGCAACCTCCAGGCCGCGCAGGCGACCTTCGGGGCCACGACCAACGAGGCGGCCTGGCTGACCGCCGCCTACGCCTCCACGAGCATCTCCGCGTCGCTGCTGCTCTTCAAGCTGCGGACGCAGTTCGGGCTGCGGCCCTTCGCCAAGCTCGGACTGGCCCTGTTCGTCGCCGTGTCGGTCGCCCACCTCTTCGCGGACGACCTTCGCTCCGCGGTGGTGCTGCGCGCCGTGGCGGGCTTCGCCGGCGCGCCGCTGAGCACCCTCGCGGTCCTCTACATGCTGGAGGTCTTCCCGCAGGAGCGGAAGCTGACGGCCGGCATCGCGCTCGGCCTCACCGGCGCGCAGGTGGCGGTGCCGCTGGCGCGGCTCATCTCGCCGGGGCTGCTGGAGAGCGGGCTCTGGCAGCGGCTGAACCTGCTCGAGCTCGGGCTCGCCCTCGTCTGCCTCGCCGTCGTGTACCTGCTTCCCGTCACGCCGCCGCCGCGGGCGAAGGTGTTCGACCGGGTGGACGCGGTCAGCCTGCCGCTCCTCATCGTCGGGCTCGGCCTGCTGGCGGTCGTGCTCGCCCTCGGCCGCTGGTACTGGTGGGCGGAGGCGCCCTGGCTCGGCCTCTGCCTCGCGGGCGGGATCGCCTCGCTCGCCCTGCTGACGGCGGTGGAGCTGAACCGCGAGCGGCCGCTCATCAACCTGCGCTGGCTCTCCTCCGCCGACATGATCCTCTTCGCCGGGTCGATGTTCTTCGCCCGGTTCGTGCTGTCGGAGCAGACCACGGGCGCGATCGGCTTCTTCCAGAACCTCGGACTTCTGAACGAGCACATGGACGACCTGCTCCTGGTGATCCTGCTCGCGACCCTCGCCGGGTTCCTCGGCGTCTCCCTCGTGAACACGCCCGCCAACCGGCCCCTCATCCACGCCGTCGCCCTCGCGCTCATCGCGACCGGCGCCTTCCTCGAGAGTCGCGGCACGAGCCTCACCCGTCCGCAGGACGTCCTTCTCTCCCAGGCGATGGTCGCCTTCGGCGGCGCGATCTTCCTGCCGGCGGCGACGGGCTGGAGCTTCGCCCACACGCTGCGGTCGGGCACGCAGAACATGACGAGCTTCTTCGCCGTCTTTCTCGCCTCCCAGAACCTCGGCGGGCTGCTCGGCGCGGCGGCGCTCGGCACGATGGTCACGGTGCGGGAGAAGTTCCATTCGAGCCAGATCGTGGAGAACCTCGCCCTCTCGGACCCGCGGGTGGCGGAGCGGATCGCGCGCTACGGGGCCGCCTACGCCCCCGTGCTCGGCGACCCGGCGCTGCGCTCGGCGGAGGGCGCCGCCCTGCTCGGGGCCGTCGCGACGCGGGAGGCGACGGTGCTCGCCTACAACGACCTCTTCCTCACGGTGTCGGCCGTCTCCGCCCTCCTGCTGATCGGTCTCCTCCTCCACCAGCTCCTCGTCCGGCTCGGCCGGCCCGGGGGCGCGGGCCGCGATGCGGCCGCCTGATCTCCCGGATCCCATGCCCCTCCCGAAGCTCGCCGTCTCCCGCGCCACCATCCCCGCCGTGCTGGTCGGGATCGTCGGCGTGCTGCTCGTCCTCTACGCCTGGCGGCTGCCGCCCTTCGCCTCGACCGTGCAGGTGACGGACGACGCCTACGTCCGCGGCCTCGTCACCACGGTCAGCCCGCAGGTGGCGGGGTACGTGGTGGAGATCCCGGTGCAGGACTACGCGGCGGTGCGGCAGGGCGACCTGATCGCGCGCATCGACGACCGCATCTACCAGGCCCGGCTGGCCGGGGCCCGTGCCCAGCTCGCGGCGAGCCAGGCGACGCTCCGCAACCTCGACGTGGCGCGCGGCACGCGGGAGGCCCAGGTGGAGGTCGCCCGCGCGGGGGTGGGGAACGCGGAGGCCGTGCTCGCCAAGGCGCAGGCGGATTACCGGCGGATGGAGCCGCTGATCGCCGCCAACATCCAGTCGCGCGCCACCGGGGATCAGCTCCAGGCCGCGCTCCGGCAGGCGGAGGCCGGGCTGGCCCAGACCCGCGCCTCCGAGTCCGTGGCGGAGCGGTCGCTCGCCGAGACCCTGGCCACCCGCGCCGGGCTGGAGGCGGCGGTGCAGGGCGCGGAGGCCGCCGTGCACCTCGCCGAGATCGACGTGCAGAACACCCGGATCACCGCGCCCCGGGACGGGCGGCTGGGCGAGGTCGGCGCCCGGGTCGGGGGGTACGTCACCGCGGGAACGCAGCTCACGGCGCTCGTCCCGCCGCTGCGCTGGGTGGTGGCCAACTACAAGGAGACGCAGCTCGGGGGCATGCGGCCCGGCCAGCCCGTCCGGTTCCGCGTGGATGCCCTCGGCGGCGCGGCGCTGACAGGGCGGATCGAGCGCTTCTCGCCCGCCACCGGCTCCGAGTTCTCCGTCATCCGGCCGGACAACGCGACGGGCAACTTCACGAAGGTGGCGCAGCGCGTGCCGGTCCGGATCGCGATCGACCCGGACCAGGCGGCCGCGTCGGCGCTGTCGCCGGGCATGTCCGTGGTGGTGAGCGTGGACACGGCGGCGGCCCCGCGCTGAGCCGTCCGGGGGCGGGCAGCCGCGGCGTCAGGGCAGGCGTCCCGCGAGCCGCGCCATCCAGCGGACGGAGGGCCGCGCCACGATCGGCGCCTGGTGCTCGAACGCCGCGCGGGTGATCGCGGCCGTGAGGGCCGGCCCGGGGAGGCGAGCCGCGGCCAGCTCCGAGACCGGGCGGCCGAGGGCGAGGGCGAGGGTGCCCGCCATCTCCAGCCCGCCGGGCGCGAGCAGCCCGGCGCCGGTCAGCCGCCCTCGCCGGTCGACCCGCAGCTTCACCAACCCGTCCAGGAGACGCTCGGCCGCGGCGCGCGGGGTGTCCGCGAGGGAACGGCGCAGGATCTCGTCGCCCTCCGCGGGCGCGCCGATCTCGACGATGGCGGGCTCGGTGCGGATGGCGCGCAGCGGTGGGGCGGGTGCGGGTGTGCCCGGGGCGCGGAACAGCATCGAGCGGGCGAGGATCCCGAGGTCCTCCGCGCCGTCGCGGCCGACCACGCCCCCCGCCGCCCAGACCCGCCGGCCGCCCCGCACGCGGAGCGCGCCGTCCACCGCGAGGCCCTCGTCGAGGCCGGCGGCCCGGAGATCGAGGCCGCGGAGGCGCGGCGCGTCGCCGAGGTCCAGCAGCAGGTGCGATCCCTCCACCCGCGTGCCGTCCGCCAGCAGCAGGATCACGCCCGCCCCGCCGCGCTCGACACGGGCGACGCCGTACCCCTCCAGCAGGGCCACACCGTCCCGGCGGAGGACGCGGGAGAGCCCCTCCACGAGCTCGGGATCGAAGCCGGGGGCGACGCGGGTCGGGGCGATCACCGTCGCGCGGGCGCCGAGGCGGGCGAAGGCCTGGGCCGTCTCCAGGCCGCGGGCCGTGCCGCCGAGGACGAGAAGGTGGTCCGGCCCCGCCTCCAGCGCGTGGACCGTGCGGGCGGTGAGGTGGTCGACCGCCTCCAGCCCCGGCAGCGCGGGGACGACCGGCTCGGCGCCCGCGGCGACCAGGGCCCGGCGGAACCGCCACTCCCGTCCCCCGGCCGCCACCGTGTCCGGGCCGGCGAAGCGGGCGGCGGCGCGGACGAGCTCCACGCCCATCGCCTCGAAGCGATCCGCGGTGAGGTCCGGGGCCGCGTCGGCGTCGGCCGCGGCCAGGTGGGCGCGGAGCGCCAGCCAGTCCACGGTGGCCCCGCCCGCGCCGACGCCGAGCCGGGACGCGTCCCGCAGGAGGGCCGCCCGCGCTGCCGCGGCGCGGAGGGCGGCCGCCGCCAGATCGGGGTCGGGGGCCTCGCCGCCCATCGGGCCGCGCTCGAACAGGGTGACGCGCAGGCCGAGCGCGACGGCGATCGAGGCGAGGCCCCGGCCGGCCGCGCCGGCGCCGATCACGGCGATGTCGGTCGTGGCCATGGGGATCCCCTGTGTTGCCGGCCCTGGATAACGCGGCGGGGCGGGAAGGGTAGGGGGCACGGCTCGGTTGACGCGGGCGGGACCGCCTACCTATACAGCGCCACCCGCGCCGGGCACCCCGCCGCGGCCGCGCCCGTCTGCGCGCCCGGATCGCCGGGGCGCGCGGGAGCGGCCGGGAGGCCAGGCCGCGAAGGGCGACCCCGCCCGAGACCGATGATGCCGCCCCGGGAGCGCCCGGTGCGGCCCGCACCCTGACGGAGCGCCCGCCGTGAAGCGTACCTACCAGCCCTCCAAGCTCGTCCGGAAGCGTCGGCACGGGTTCCGCGCCCGCATGGAGACGGTGGGCGGCCGCAAGGTGATCGCCAACCGCCGCTCCAAGGGCCGCAAGAAGCTCTCCGCCTGAGAGCCTGTCGCCGGGGCGACGTGGCCCCGGACACGGTGACGCCCGATGAAGCTTCCCCGGATGAAGAAGCGGCGCGACTTCCTGCGCGCCGCGCAGCGCGGCAAGCGGGCCGCCCGGCCGGGGCTGGTGCTCCAGGCCCTGTCCGGCACGGGCGGGCCGCTGCGGCTCGGCTTCACCGTGACGAAGAAGGTGGGCAACGCGGTCGTGCGGAACCGGACCAAGCGTCGCCTTCGCGAGGCGGCCCGGCTGGTGCTCGGCGACGCGCCGCCCGAGGGTTGGGACGTGGTCCTGATCGGCCGCGACGAGACGCGGGGACGGCCCTTCGGCCAGTTGCAGGGCGACCTGCGCGGCGCGCTGAGGCAGGCGGGGGTGACGCCGTGAGTCCCGCCGTGCACCTGCTGAAGGCCGGCGTCCGCACCTACCAGTTCACGCTGCGCCCCTTCATCGGGGCGCATTGCCGCTTCCACCCGCATTGCAGCGCCTACGCGATCGAGGCCCTGACGGAGCACGGCGCGCTCCGCGGCACCGCGATGACGGCCCGGCGCGTCCTGCGCTGCAATCCCTGGCATCCGGGTGGCTACGACCCGGTGCCCGCCAAGACAGGCTGAACGCCGGAGCCGATGGACAACAAGCGCCTCTTCGCCGCGATCGCGATCTCGATCGGCATCCTGCTGCTGTTCGACGTGTACAACCGCTCGGGCCGGGAGGCGCAGCAGCAGGCGGCGCGGAGCGCGCAGGGCAGCCAGGCCGGGCAGACGCTGCCCCAGGCGAACACGGCGCTGAACCCGGCGGGGGTGGCGAGCGCCGGACCCGCCGACGGCGCGCCGACCACCCCCGCGCCCCGCATCCGGATCGAGAGCCCGCGCGTGCAGGGCAGCGTGAACCTGCGCGGCGCGCAGCTCGACGACCTCGTGCTGCGGGACTACCGGGAAACCATCCAGCCGGGCAGCCCGAACGTGCGCGTGCTCGCGCCGCGCGAGGACAATGCCGCCTACTACGCGCAGTGGGGCTGGACGGCGGCCGACGGCCGCACCCGCGTGCCGGACGCGGGCACGGAATGGGCGGCCGAGGGCACGCTCACACCCTCCACACCCGTGATGCTGCGCTGGGACAACGGCGGCGGGCAGCGCTTCGAGATCGCGCTGTCGCTCGACGCCAACTTCATGGTCACCGCCGAGCAGCGCGTGGTGAACACCGGCGACGCGCCGGTGCAGGTGCTGCCCTGGGCGCGGGTGCGGCGCGAGCACACGCCGCACGTCGCCGGCTACTACATCCTGCACGAGGGCTTCGTCGGCGTGCTCGACGGCCGCCTGCGCGAGTGGACCTACGACGCCGCCAAGACGGAGGCGGGGCGCCGCAACGGCGGCCCGGCCTTCGAGCAGGAGGGCGCCGGCGGCTGGGCCGGCTTCACCGACAAGTACTGGCTGGCCGCGATCGCCCCGGTGGACGGCGCGGCCCGGGCGCGCGCGGCCTACCGCGCCCTGCGCGAGAACAACCAGGACCGCTGGCAGGTGGACTTCGCGCCGGCCGCGCCGGTGACGGCCGCGTCGGGCGCGACGGCGGGCTTCGCGACGCGGGTCTTCGCCGGCGCCAAGGAGGTGCACCTGCTGGACGCCTACCAGTCGAACCTCGGCATCACCGACTTCGACAAGGCGATCGACTTCGGCTGGTTCTACTACATCACCAAGCCGTTCTTCTACGCGCTGGACTGGCTGTTCAAGCTGACCGGCAACTTCGGCATCGCCATCCTCCTCTTCACGGTCGCGCTGAAGCTCCTGTTCTTCCCGCTGGCGAGCAAGTCCTACAAGTCGATGGCCCGCATGAAGGTGCTCGGCCCGAAGATGCAGGAGCTGAAGGCGAAGTACCCGGACGACCCCGCCAAGATGCAGGGGGAGATGATGGCCCTCTACAAGGCGGAGAAGATCAACCCCGCCGCCGGCTGCCTGCCGATCCTGATCCAGATCCCGGTGTTCTTCGCCCTCTACAAGGTGCTGTTCGTCACCATCGAGATGCGGCACGCGCCCTTCTTCGGGTGGATCCGCGACCTCTCGGCGCCCGACCCCACGAACCTGTTCAACCTGTTCGGCCTGATTCCCTGGGACCCGCCCCTGTTCCTGCACATGCCGGCCTGGGCGATCATCATGGGGATCACGATGTGGATCCAGTTCAAGCTGAACCCCACGCCGCCCGATCCGATCCAGGCGAAGCTGTTCTCCTTCATGCCGATCATCTTCACCTTCATGCTGGCGAGCTTCCCGGCGGGGCTGGTGATCTACTGGTCGTGGAACAACCTCCTCTCGGTCGCGCAACAGTACTACATCAGCCGGCACGACCGGGAGACGCAGCGGCTGGAGAAGGCCGCGGCCCGATCTTGACCGGTTCCGGCGTGACGGGCCCCGACCGGGCGGCGGACGACGCGGCCGCGGAGGAGGCGGCGCGGATCGAGCGCGGCCGGCTCCTCTTCGCCCGCCCCGTGACCTTCTTCTTCGCCGCGCAGCAGCTCGACAAGCTGCCGCCGGCCGAGGGGCCGGAGGTGGCGTTCTGCGGGCGCTCCAACGTCGGCAAGTCCTCGCTCATCAACGCGCTGACCGGGCAGCACGCGCTGGCGCGGGTGTCCCACACCCCGGGCCGCACGCGGCAGCTCAACTTCTTCGCCGCGGGGGAGGGGACGGAGAGCCCGCTCACCCTCGTGGACATGCCCGGCTACGGCTACGCCCAGGCGAGCAAGGCGGTGAAGGCCGACTGGCAGGGGCTGATGTTCGACTACCTGCGCGGCCGCCCGACGCTGCGTCGCGTCTTCCTGCTGATGGACGCCCGCATCGAGACGAAGGACGGCGACCGGGCGGCGATGGACCTGCTGGGGGAGGCGGCGGTGCCCTTCCAGATCGTGCTGACGAAGTCGGACGACGCGAAGCCGGCCTCGCGCCTCGCGAAGCGCCAGGACGAGATGGCGGAACTCGTCCGCAAGCGCACGGCGGCGCACCCGGTGGTGCTGACCACCTCCTCGTCCAAGGGGGGCGGCATCCCGGAACTGCGGGCGGCGATCGCGGAGATCGCGGCCGGGGGCTGACGTCGCCTCCCGCGCGTTCGGGTTAGCGTCCGCCCACCCCAGGAGTCCCGCGATGCAGCGACGTGCCCTTCTCTCCCTTGCCACCCTCCTGCCGGCCGCCGCGCGGGCCCAGGGGCGATGGGCACCCGACGGGCCGGTCCGGCTGGTCGTGCCCTTCGCGCCGGGCGGGTCGCAGGACGTGCTCGGGCGGCTGCTGGCCCAGGCCGCGGGACCGGGCCTGGGCCAGACCGTGGTGGTGGAGAACCGCGCCGGGGCCGGGGGCGTGCTCGGGGCCGAGGCGGTGGCCCGCGCGGCGCCGGACGGGCAGACGGTGCTGCTGGCGACCGCGGGGCAACTGACCATCGCCCGGGCGGTGGGCCGGCGGCTTCCCTACGACCCGATCGCCGACTTCGCCCCGGTGCTGCACCTGGTGGACAGCCCGGTGGCGCTGCTGGCCGCGCCGCAGCTCGGCGTCGCGGACGCGCGCGACCTGATCCGGCGCGCGCGGGAGGCCCCGCAGCCGCTGCCCTACGCCTCCACCGGGATCGGGACGAACACGCACCTGATCATGGAGGATCTGAAGGCGCGGGCGGGGCTGAACGTCGAGCACGTGCCCTATCGCGGCGCGGCGGCGGCCTTCAACGACCTGGCGGCGGGGCGGATCGCGCTGATGTTCGTCTCCGTGCCCTCCGTCCTCGCGGCGACCGGGGGGCAGTTCAAGGTGGTGGCGGTGACGTCGCGGGAGCGGTTCCCGGCGACCCCCGACGTGCCGACGCTGATCGAGTCCGGCGTGGCCGGGTTCGAGGCGAGCATCTGGACCGGCCTGTCGGTGCCGGCGCGGACGCCGCCCGCGGTCGTCGCGGGGCTGGCGGAGGCGTTCCGCGCGGCGATGGGAAGCGAACTGGTGCGATCCCGCCTGGATGGCCTGGGCGTGGTGACGAACGGCGGCGACGCCGCGGCCTTCGGCGCGGTGCTGCGGGAGGACCTGGAGCGCTGGACGCGGGTGGCGGCGCCGCTGGACATCCGGCTGGATTAGGGTGCGCTTGACCGGGGCGGGCGGGGGTCGCAAACCCGGCGAAACAGGCCGGAGGACGCCGCAATGCCCGTGACGAGACGCCAGGCCCTGGGGGCAGCGCTCACCCTGCCGGCAGTGCGGACGGCGGCGGCCCAGGCGGCGACCGTGATGCGGCTGTCCCACCAGTACCCGCCGTCGCACCACATCGCGGGCGTGCTGAACGCCTTCGCCGCGGACGCCAAGGCGCGGACGAACGGGGCGCTGGACGTGCAGATCTTCCCGGCGGAGCAGCTCGCCCGGGTCGGGGAGAACTTCCCCGGTGTCGCGCGCGGCGCCTTCGAGGCGGCGGTGGCCACGAACTTCACCTGGGGCAACACCATCCCCGAGATGTCCGGCCAGACCATCCCCTTCTTCTTCGGCGACGAGGGGAAGAACCGGCGCTTCCCGCGCTCCGAGGCGCGGCGCTTCCTGGACGGGATCACGGCGCGGCGGGCGGTGCGGTCGGTGGCGTGGCTGTTCACGACGAACACGGCGATCTTCACCTCCCAGCGGCGGCCGCTGGTGGCGCTGGAGGATTTCCGCGGGGTCAAGATCCGCGGCATCAACGCGCTGATCGACAACGCGCTGACCGCGGTCGGCGCGGCGCCGGCCGCGACGCCGGCGCCGGAGGTGGTGGGCGCGCTGCAATCGGGCGTGCTGGACGCGGGGCTGACCGACGTCTCGGCGGCGGTGTCGCGGCGCTTCTACGAGGTGCAGCGCTACGGCACCGTCTCGCCCTTCTTCAGCGTCTCCACCCAGGTCTACGTCAACCCGCGCTGGTGGGACGGGCTGCGGCCCGAGCTCCGCGCGGCGGCCGAGGCGGCGCTCGCCAGGGCGGAGGAGGACGCGGTCGACGTGACGCTGCGCACGGCCCAGGCGGCGGTGGGGGAGCTGCGGCAGCGCGGCATGACCGTGCACGAGCAGACGCCGGAGGAGGTGTCGCGGTGGCGCGACGCGATGCAGAAGCCCGTGATGGACGCCTTCCTGCGGCAGGCGCCGGACGGCGGGACGCGGGTGCTCGAGCTGCTGCGGGCGGTCTGAGTTGCGTCGCGCCGTCGCCCTTCTCTCCCGGGTGTCGGGCGGGCTCGCGTCGCTGGCGACGGTGACCTGCCTGCTGCTGGTCTGCTACGCGGTGGCGATGCGCTACCTGCTGCACGCGCCGCAGCCCTGGGTGGACCGGGTGGCGGGCTGGCTGGTGGTGGCGCTGGTGCTGCTGGCGGCACCCGAGGCGCAGCGGCGGTTCGAGCACATCGGCGTCGACATCGCGGTGTCGCGGCTGGGCCCGCGGCTGGCGCGCGTGGCGAACGTGGTTGGCGCGGCGTCCGTGGCGGCGGTCGCGGCTATCCTGCTGTGGGCGGGATGGCAGGCGGTGGAGTTCTCGATGATGGTCGGGCTGATGACCGAGATCGAGGGCGTGCCGGAGTGGTGGATCCAGGCGCTGCTGCCGGCGGGCGCGGCGGTGCTGCTGCTGGTGTCGCTGGCCCAGCTTGCCGTGCTGATCACGGGCGGGACGCCGGACCACCTGCCGACGGGCGACGAGGCGCTGCCGCGCGACACGCTGGCGCGCGGCGAGTAGGCGGCCGATGACCTTCCTGATCCTGATGGCCGCGCTGATCGGCCTGCTCTACCTCGGCCTGCCGATGTTCACGGCGCTGTTCCTGCTGCCGCTGGCGGTGCTGCTGTACGTCGAGGGCGGGGTGCCGGCGCTGGGCGAGATCGTTGTCGGGAACCTCAACGGCTACCTGCTGATCGCCATCCCGCTGTTCATGCTCATGGCGCACGTCATGGTGCGCGGGCGGGTGATCGATGACCTGTACAAGGCGGCCTTCGCGCTGCTGCGCGGGGTGCGGGGCGGAGTGGGGATCGCCACGGTGATCGCCTGCACGGTGTTCGGCTCCATCTCCGGCTCCTCCGTCGCGACCGCCTTGACGGTGGGCAAGTTCG
>Ga0325401_1002026_pt1 | contig 17687 bp, 16 predicted proteins | sample PopdelMetagenome_FD_205666 | JGI IMG/M metagenome (GOLD analysis project Ga0325401, IMG submission 205666) | Populus deltoides microbial communities from Bellville, Georgia, United States - Xylem-PdKOR-R2 | ecosystem: Host-associated > Plants > Phyllosphere > Stem > Wood/Secondary xylem | place...
GCCAGGAGGGCAACGAGGTGGAGGCTGCGCCCACCACCGACGACCCCGCCACCGCGGCTGCCGAGGAGGACGCTGCTCCGGTCGAGGACGAGACCGACACGAAGGCCTGAGCCTCAGCGCCACCCCGCACCACACACCGACCCGGCAGGCCCAGCGCCTGCCGGGTCGGTGTCATTTCGTGGTAGAGACACCGTGTGGACGAGCCGGTGAGCGATGAGGCGCAGCGCGGGGTGCTCGTGGTCGGGGAGTCCCTGGTCGACGTCGTGCGGACGCGCAGCGGGCACCGGCACGAGTACGCCGGAGGCAGTGCAGCCAACGTCGCCGTGGCCCTGGCCCGGCTGGGTCGTCCCACGCGCCTCGCGACGAGCTTCGCCGACGACGCGCACGGCGCGATGCTCGCCGAGCACCTCGACGCTGCCGGCGTGGTGCTGGCCACCGACCCCGGCGCGGTCGAGCGCACCTCGACCGCCGAGGCGACGATCGGGACCGCCGGGGCCGCGGAGTACGTCTTCGACCTCGATTGGCGCCTGGCCACGGTCGCCGACGACGAGGACCCGCTCGTGGTCCACACGTGCTCGCTCGGTGCCGTGCTCACGCCCGGCTGTGGCGACGTCGTGCGGCTGCTGGAACGGCTGCGCGAGCGCGCCACGGTCAGCTACGACGTCAACGCCCGCCCGGCGGTGACCGGCACCGGCGCCGACGTCGTCGAGCGCGTCGAGCGGGTCGTGGCGCTCGCCGACGTCGTCAAGGCCAGCGACGAGGACCTCGAGGCGCTCTACCGCGGTCTCGCCCCGGCCGAGGCGGCCGCAGCGCTGCTGGCCCGCGGGCCGTCCGTGGTGGTCGTGACGCGAGGCGGGGACGGCGCCCTCTGGCTCGACCACGACGGCCCGGTCGAGGTCGCCTCGCGCCCGGTGACGGTCGCCGACACGATCGGCGCCGGCGACACCTTCGGCGCCGCCTTGCTCGACGCGCTGTGGGAGCGCGGACGCCTCGGCGGCGAGCGCCGGTCGGGGCTGGGTCGGCTGCCCCGCGAGGAGGTCGCCGCCGTGCTCGACCACGCGGCACGGGCGGCCGCCGTCACGGTCTCGCGACCGGGCGCCGACCCGCCGTACCGCTCCGAGCTCGACTGAGCTCGACTGAGCTCGCCGTCGCTGGTCGAGCAGCGAGCGCCAGCGAGCGTCGTCGACACATCGTGAGCTGGGCCGGGTTCTCAGCCACTGGCTGCGGTGGTCTCGACGACGTCCGGTCCTGGCGGACCTCACTGCTCGACCAGCAGTGAGCTGTCGCAGGTCCAGCCCCTGGCCCGCTCACCGACCGCCGGACCGGGGACTCAGTCCTCGGGGGTGGGCGCGAGGTAGGCGTGCACGAGCGGCACGACCGAGGCGCCCTCGCCGCTCGCGGCCGCGACCCGCTTCATCGAGCCGGAGCGGATGTCGCCCGCGGCGAAGATGCCCGGCACGGTCGTCGCCAGGTTGGCCGGCGGCAGGTCGTCGGCCCACAGCTCGCGCGGCACGTCGCGCCCGGTGAGCACGAAGTCGGAGGCGTCGCGCACGAGGTCGTCGGGCAGCCAGTCGCAGCGCGGCTCGGCGCCTAGCAGGAGGAAGAGCCCCCGGGCCTGCTTGGTCGTCCGCTCGCCCGTCACGACGTCCTCCAGGCACAGCCACTCGAGGGCGCCGTCGCCGCCGCCGTCGACCACCCGGGTGCGGGGCACCACGGTGATCCGGTCGTTGTAGGCGATCTCGTCGACGAGGTACTGCGACATCGTCTCGCCGAGCCCGGAGCGGCGCACGACGATGCTCACCGACCGGGCGAAGCGCGACAGGTGGACCGCCGCCTGCCCGGCGGAGTTGCCGCCGCCGACCACGACGACGTCGTAGCCCTCCATCTCGCGAGCGGCGGTGAGCGCGGCGCCGTAGTTGACGCCCCGGCCGACGAGGTCCTCGATCGAGGGCACCCCCAGCTTGCGGTAGGCGACACCGGTCGAGATGACCACGGTGCGGGCGCGCACCTCCCCGCCCTCGGTGCGCACGACGTGCGGCTCGCCGTCGCGCCCGACCTCGAGGGTGTCGACGTCCCAGCCGGTGAGGAACGTCGTGCCGAAGCGCAGCGCCTGGTTGCGGGCGCGCTGGGCCAGGCGCATGCCGGAGATGCCGCGCGGAAAGCCGAGGTAGTTGCGGATCATCGAGCTGGTGCCGGCCTGACCGCCGACCGCCTCCGCCTCGAGCAGCACCACGCTGAGCCCCTCGGAGGCGCCGTAGACCGCGGCGGCCAGCCCGGCGGGCCCGCCGCCGACGACCGCCATGTCGACGGTGTCGTGGATCTCGAAGTCGCTCGGGCGGCCCCAGATGTGGTGGGCGACGTCGCGCACCGAGGTCGCGCTGAGCCCGGAGCGCTGGGGGGAGTAGACGAACGGGTAGGTGCGGTCCGGGAACTGGGCGAGGAACTGCTGGATGTGCGGGTCCTCGGGGTGCCAGACCCGGTTGGGCATGCCCATCCGGTCGAGGAAGTCGCGGATGGCCAGCGTCAGCGGGTCGTGCGACGGCGAGATGATCTTGACCGAGACGACCTCCGGGTCGGGGACGGTCGCACCCCAGTCGGACAGCAGGTCGGTGACGGCGTGGTGGAACTCCTCGTCGCGAGCGCCCCGGGGCATCAGCAGGTAGGCGTCGTACTTGCCCTTGGCCATGCCGGCACGCAGCGTGGGGGCGTCCTCGAGGAAGTGGTCCCAGTGGGCGGCGACGAGACGGCGGGCCTGGGGCACGACCGCGCGCCACTTGGCGAACGCGTGGAGCACGTTGGGCTCGTCGGCCGGGCGCGAGTCGGTGACGAACATCGCGACCAGGTCGCCGGCGTCGCAGATCTCCTGGGCGATCTGCTCGGCCTCGGCGCAGGTGGCGGCGCAGCGCAGGACGTAGTCGTGGGCGTAGCGGTGGGTGAACTCGGACTCGAGCACGTCGAGGTGGTCGGCGGAGACCAGGATGATCGCGGGAGCGGGCACGTCACCAGCCTAGGTCGGCCCGACGGTGGGGCGCCGCCTATCCTCGTCGGGTGCGGATCCGTCTCGACGTCGCCTACGACGGTGCGGGTTTCCACGGCTGGGCCGCGCAGCCCGGGCTGCGCACCGTCGAGGGCGAGCTGTCGCTGGCCGCCGCGACGGTGCTGCGGGTGCCCGAGGTGCCGCTCACGTGCGCGGGGCGCACCGACAGCGGTGTCCACGCCCGCGGCCAGGTCGTGCACACCGACCTCGACGCGCTGCCCGAGGGCACCGAGCGGCTCGCGCGTCGGCTCAACGGCATCCTCGCCCCCGACCTGCGCATCCTCCGGGCGCGCGAGGCCCCGGAGGGGTTCGACGCGCGGTTCTCGGCGCTGTGGCGCCGCTACGCCTACCGGGTCGCCGACCGCCCCGAGCTCGTCGACCCGCTGCGTCGCGGGCACGTCCTCGCCTGGCCGCGTCTGCTGGACGAGGTGGCGATGGACCTCGCCTCCCTGGGGCTGGTCGGCCAGCACGACTTCGCGTCGTTCTGCAAGCAGCGCGAGGGCGCCACCACGATCCGCACCCTGCTCGACCTGCACTGGGAGCGCGAGGCCGACGGGCTGCTCGTGGCGCACGTGCGGGCCGACGCCTTCTGCCACTCCATGGTGCGCGCGCTGGTCGGGGCGCTGCTCGCGGTCGGTGAGGGCCGCCGCCCGGCCTCCTGGGCCGCGGAGGTGCTCGCCGCGGCGCGCCGCGACCCGTCGGTCGCCGTCGCGCCGGCCCACGGGCTGACCCTCGAGGAGGTCGGCTACCCCGTCGACGCCGAGCTCGGGGCCCGCGTCGAGATCACGAGGGCGCGCCGTGCCTGATCCCGTGCCTGATCCCGTGCCCGAGGCCGAGCACTACTTCACGGCCGACCCGAGCGTCGCCTTCCAGCGCACGCCGTTCACCGCAAGCGTCTGGGGCCACGAGCTGACCCTGACCACGGGCTCCGGGGTCTTCGCCCAGGGCCGCCTCGACAGCGGCACGGCGGTGCTGTTCCGCGAGACCGAGCCGCCGGCGCCCGGTCGCGTGCTGGACCTCGGCTGCGGCTACGGCGTCATCGGGCTCGCCGTCGCCACGGCGGTGCCCGGGGCTCGGGTCACCGCGGTCGACGTCAACGAGCGGGCGCTGCTGCTCGCTCGCGAGAACGCCGCCGCGCTCGGGGTGGAGGACCGCTACGCCGCGCACCTGCCGGGCGAGGTGCCCGCGGACGCGGCGTACGACGAGATCTGGTCGAACCCGCCGATCCGGATCGGCAAGGACGCCCTCCACGAGCTGCTGCTCACCTGGCTCCCGCGCCTCGCGCCGGGAGGCCGCGCGGTCATGGTCGTGGGCAAGAACCTCGGCGCCGACTCCCTGCAGCGCTGGCTCGGCGACCAGGGCTGGCCCACCGTGCGGCTCGCCAGCGCCAAGGGGTTCCGCGTGCTGGAGACGCGGGCCGCCGCCAGCGCTGGTTGAGCAGGTTGTCGCTCCGGTGGTTGAGGAGGTTGTCGGCCCGGTGGTTGAGGAGGTCGCGCTGGCGACCGTCTCGAGACCACCGGACGTGGTTTCGAGACAGGACTTCGTCCTTCACTTCGAGACGGGCCTAGCGGCCCTCCTCAGTACATCGCCTCAACCACCGGTGGAGAGCCGCGCGGCGAGGGCCTTGCCGAGCTCGTGACCGGACCGCCAGGCGGTCTCGACCTTGGGGGTCGGGCCCCAGCCGTCGCCGCAGACGCCGAGGAGCCCCGTCGGGGTGTCCTCGAGGAGGTAGGGGTCCTCGCGCTCGCCGGTGGGGCGGGCGAGGCTCCAGCGCTGCACGAAGGTCGAGGCGGGCGCACCGAGGCCGAGCACGCGCTGCAGGGCCTGCATCATCGCCGGGCCGGCGGCCTGCGGGTCCTCGAGGTGACCGGCGGCGAACTCAGGGGTGGAGTGCGCGACCAGCACCGGGGCGTCGTCGCCGCGGCGGCGACCGTCGTCGGCGACCCACGCCAGCACGTCGTCGTCGTTGACGAAGGCTCCGTCGAAGCGGCCGCCGGGGGAGACGGTGTCCCACGTCCGCTCGTCGTACGCCGCGGCGAGGGCGAGGACGGGCTCGAACTCCCGGTCGAGGCGGGCCGCCACCGGGTGGTCGGCGGGCAGCAGGCGGCGGGCCTGGGCATCCGGCATCGCGAGCACCACCGCGGCGGGGTCGAGGGCGGTGAGCTCCCCGACGGACGACAGCTCCTGCGACTCGACGTCGATCCCGCTCAGCAGGTCCTCGACGAGCGATCGGAGGCCGGTGGCCGCGCCCCAGCGCAGCGGGCCGTCCTTGTCGCTCGGCGCGTCGTCGCCACCGAGCACGGTGAAGGTGTCGGTCCAGGGCCGGGCGAGCCCGCGGCCCTCCCAGCCGCGCACGACGGCGGTGAAGTCGTCGCCCGAGGCGGTGAGGTACGACGCGCCGAGGTCGACGGGTCGCTCGTCGATGCGACGCGAGGCCATCCGGCCACCGACCCGGCGACCCCGGTCGACCACGCGGACGTCGAGGCCGGCGGCGATCAGGGCGCGGGCGCAGGCGGCGCCGGAGATGCCGGCGCCGACCACCACGACCGGTGAGGGGGCGGAGGCCACCTCAGTGGTTGCGCAGGGCGTCGACGAGCTCGGACTTGTTCATCTTCGAGCGTCCCTCGACGTCGAGCTCGGCCGCCCGCTTGCGCAGGTCGTCGACCGTCCACTCGTCGTAGGACTCGCTCTCGCCGCCCTTGCGGCCGACCTCCTTGCGTGAGGTGTTGGCGGCGGCGTTGGCGATGCGCGCGGCCTTCTCCTTGCTGGCGCCGTCGTCGCGCAGCGCCTCGTACATCTCGGGGTCCTTGACGCTGGGACCCGGTGACTTCTTGGCTGGCATGTGCGTCCGGTAACCATTCCGCCAGCGAGGGCTCAGCAGCGGGGGCTCAGCGTGGGCTCAGCGGTGCAGCACCTCGCGGAAGAGCCCGCACAGCTCGTCGATCGCAGCCTGGGCCGCCGGCGCGTGGCGGCCCATGTCGGCGAAGCCGTGGATCAGGCCGGGGTAGGTCCGGACCCTGACGGGGGTGCCGGCCGCCTCGAGCGCGGCGGCGTAGGCCAGGCCGTCGTCGCGCAGCGGGTCGAACTCCGCGACGGCCACGACCGCGGGGGCGAGCCCGTGCAGGTCGCCGTGCAGGGGCGAGAGACGCGGGTCGGCGAGGTCGACGTCGCCGGCCTCGGCAGCCTCCGTGCCGACGTACTGCGCGCCGAACCAGAGCATCGTGTCGACGTCGAGGAAGTAGCCGACGGCGTTCTCCTCGGCGGAGGGGTACTGCCCGCCGAGGTCGGTGGCGGGGTAGAGCAGCAGCTGCCCGGCGACCGTGACGCCCTCGTCGCGCAGGGTCTGGGTGACCACCGCGGACAGATTGCCTCCGGCACTGTCGCCGGCGACGCCGAGCGCCGGGCCGCCACCGAGGTCGGCGAGGTGGGCCGCCGCCCAGCGGGCCGCGGCCTCCGCGTCGTCGACCGCCGCCGGGAACCGGTGCTCGGGCGCGAGGCGGTAGTCGACCGAGACCACGACGGCGTCGCACTGCACCGCGATGGTGCGGGCGAGCAGGTCGTGGGTGTCGAGGTCGCCGATGACGAACCCGCCGCCGTGGAAGAGCAGCACGGTGGGGAGCTCGGAGCGCTCGGAGGGCTCGGAGCCCGGGGTGCCGGGCCGGTAGACGCGCGCGGGCCGCTCGCCGTCGCCGCCGGGGACGGTCGTGTCCTCGACCGAGGCGACGTCGGGCAGGGATGCCGGGTCACGCAGGTCGACGCTCAGCGCGCGGAAGCCGGCGCGGGCCTGCTCGGGGGTCCCCGCCGACATCGGCGGGGCGCCGGCGGCTGCGAGGAAGTCGAGCAGTCCCTGGATGGCGGGGTCGACGGGCACGGTGGTCTCCTCGGTCGTGGGTCAGGTGAAGGCGCTGATGCCGGTCTCGTGGCGCCCGATGAGCAGCTTCTGTACCTGACTGGTGCCCTCGTAGAGGGTCAGGACGCGGGCGTCGCGGAGGTACTTCTCGGCCGGGTGGTCGTCGACGTAGCCGGCGCCGCCGTAGACCTGGATGCAGGTGTTGGCGGCGCGGACCGCGGCCTCGGAGGCGAACAGCTTGGCCTTGGAGGCCGCGATGCGGAACTCCGCGGTGTCCGCGAGACCCCGGTCGAGCAGGTCGGCGCAGCGCCACACGAGGAGCCGTGCGGCGTCGGCGTCGAGCGAGATGTCGGCGATCATGTCCTGGACGAGCTGGAAGCCCGCGATGGGGCGGCCGAACTGGGTGCGCTCGGTGGCGTAGGAGACGGCGGACTCCAGGCAGGCCTGGACGAGCCCGACGCAGCCGGCGGCGACCGAGACCCGGCCCTTGTCGAGGGTGGTCATCGCGATGGTGAACCCGCGCCCCTCCTCGCCGAGCCGCGCGGAGGCGGGCACCCGCACGTGGTCGAGGAACAGCTCGGCGGTGGCCTGGCCGCGCAGGCCGAGCTTGCCCTTGATCTCGCGGGCCTCGAACCCCTCGCTGTCGGTCGGCACCAGGAACGCCGTCACGCCGCGCGGGCCGGGACCGCCGGTGCGGGCGAAGACGAGCGCCACGTCGGCCCAGGTGCCGTTGGTGATCCAGAGCTTTTGGCCGGTGAGGACGTAGTCGTCGCCGTCGCGCTCGGCACGGGTCTCGAGGTTGCCGGCGTCGGAGCCGGTGCCGGGCTCGGTCAGCCCGAAGCAGCCCAGCCTGGTGGCCGAGGCGAGCGCCGGCAGCCACTCCTGCTTCTGCTCCTCGGTGCCGAACCCCAGGATCGACTTGCCCACGAGCCCGTTGGAGACCGAGACGATGCCGCGCAGCGAGGTGTCGGCGCGGCCGAGCTCCTCCATCGCCAGCACGTAGGTCTGGTAGTCGCCGCCGAGGCCGCCGTACTCCTCGGGGATGGTGAGTCCGAAGAACCCGATCTCGGCCATCTTGGCGACGATCGAGAGGTCGACGGACTCGGCGCGGTCCCACGCCTGGCGGTGGGGGACGGCCTCGCGCTCGAGGAAGTCGCGGGCGACCTGGCGGAACGCCTGCTGCTCCTCGGTGAGCGAGAGGTCAACCACGGGAGGCGCCCTCGCGGCGGGCGGCCTGGCGGGCGAGCTCGGTCTTGGCCAGGGAGTTCTTGTGGACCTCGTCGGGGCCGTCGGCGAAGCGCAGCGTGCGGATGCCCGCGAACGACGACGCGAGCGGGAAGTCCTGGGAGAGCCCGCCGGCGCCGTGGGCCTGGATGGCCCGGTCGACGATCTCCTGCACGACCTTGGGCGTGGCGATCTTGATGGCCTGGATCTCGCTGTGCGCGGCGCGGTTGCCCGAGGTGTCCATCAGCCAGGCGGTTTTGAGCACCAGCAGACGCAGCTGCTCGACGGCGATGCGGGACTCGGCGATCCACTCGCGGATGACGCCCTGGCGCGAGAGGGGGCGACCGAAGGCCACCCGGTCCTCGACGCGCTCGCACATCAGCGCGATGGCCCGCTCGGCGACGCCGATGGCGCGCATGCAGTGGTGGATGCGACCGGGACCGAGGCGGGCCTGGGCGATGGCGAAGCCGCCGCCCTCCTCGCCGATGAGGTTCGTCGCGGGCACCCGGACGTCCTCGAAGCGCAGCTCGGCGTGGCCGCCGTGCTCGTGGTCGTCGTAGCCGAGCACGTGCATCGGCCGCACGACGGTGAGACCGGGGGTGTCGCGCGGCACCAGCAGCATCGACTGCTGGCGGTGCCGGTCGGCCTCCGGGTCGGTCTTGCCCATCACGATGAAGATCTCGCACTCGGGGTTCATCGCCCCGGTGATCCACCACTTGCGGCCGTTGACGACGTACTCGTCGCCGTCGCGGCGGATCGAGGTCTCGATGTTGGTGGCGTCGGAGGAGGCGACGTCGGGCTCGGTCATCGCGAACGCCGAGCGGATCCGTCCGTCGAGCAGCGGCTCCAGCCAGCGCTCGCGCTGCTCGGGGGTGCCGAACATCGTCAGCACCTCCATGTTGCCCGTGTCGGGCGCCGCGCAGTTGAGGGCCGGGGGAGCGAGGTTGCCGTGGGCGCCGGTGATCTCGGCGAGGGGGGCGTACTGCAGGTTGGTGAGCCCGGCGCCGAGGCCGGGGTGCTCGTCGGAGGCGGGCAGGAAGAGGTTCCACAGACCACGGCTGCGGGCCTCGGCGCGCAGCTCGCCGAGCACCGGTGCCTGGGTCCAGGCGAAGCGGTCGTCGAGCGCCTCGAGCTCGTCGTGGAAGCGCGCCTCGGCGGGCGCGACGTGGGTGTCGACGAAGTCGAGGAGCTCGGTGCGGAGCTCGGTGGTGCGGGCGTCGAGCGCGAAGTCCATGGGTCAGCCCTTCCGGAGCGCGTCGTGCCCCGCGTCGATGATGGTGTCGAATCCCTGGCCGATGCGGTCGAAGCCCTCGCCGACCGTCTGGCCCTGCAGGTAGCGGTAGTGGATGCCCTCGAGGATGACGGCGAGCTTGAAGAACGCCAGCCCGAGGTGCCAGCCCATGTCGCCGAGGTCGCGCCCGCTCGCCGCGGCGTAGCGCTCGAGCTGCTCGTCGGGAGTGGGGTAGCCGGGCGCGCGGGCGACGTCGGAGACGACGTCGCCACCGGCGATCTCGCTGAGCCGGTCGTAGACGAGCAGCAGCGCGAGGTCGGTGCGGGTGTCGCCGAGGGTCGCCATCTCCCAGTCGACGACGGCGTGCACCCGGTCGTCGGGGCCGGTCAGGCAGTTGTCGAGGCGGTAGTCGCCGTGCACGATGCCGCGCACCGACGGGTCGTCGGCGGGCAGGCGCTCGGTCAGCAGCCGGTGCAGCTCCTCGGCGCGGGGGCGTTCCTGGGTCTTCGACCCCTCGAGCTGGCGGCCCCACCGGCGCACCTGCCGCTCCAGGAAGCCCTCCGGGCGGCCGAACCCGCCGAGCCCCACCGCTGCGGGGTCGACGGCGTGGAGCGCGGCCAGCACCTCGACCATGTGCTGGGCGATCGCCGAGGTGCGCTCGGCTCCGAGGGCGGTGAGCTCCTCCGCCGAGCGGTACGCCGTCCCGTCGACGCGCGACATGACGTAGAACTCCGCACCGATCACCTCGGGGTCGGTGCAGTGGGCGAACATCCGCGGCACCGGCACGTCCGTGTCGGCGAGCGCCGACATGGCGGTGTACTCACGGCCCATGTCGTGGGCGGTGGCCTGCACGTGGCCCAGCGGCGGGCGCCGCACGATCCACTCGTGGGTGCCGTCGGTGACGGAGTAGGTGAGGTTGGAGCGGCCGCCCGCGATCAGCGAGGCGCTCAGCTCGCCCTCGATCTCGCCGGGCCGCTGGGCGTCGTACCACCGCCGGTAGGCGCCGAGGTCGAGCCCCGGGGTCTCCTCACTCACCGCTGCTCCTCCGTCGCCTCGTCCATCGCCTCGTCCATCGCTCGGTCCACCTTGCTCTGCAGGCGCCGCATCCCCGCCAGCCAGGCGTCGGTGTCGGCGGCGCGGGCGCGGTAGTAGTCGGCCACCTCGGGGTGCGGCAGCACCAGGAACCGGTCGTCGACGAGGCTCTCGACCCACGCGTCGGCGACCTGCTCGGGGGTGAGGGCGGCGTCGCGGCTGAGCAGCGCCTGCAGCGGCCCGGCCTGCTCGAGCATCCGGGTCCGCACGCCCTGCGGGCAGATCGCCTGCACGACGACCCCGCGCGCGCCGTAGGTCACCGAGAGCCACTCGGCGAAGGCGACGGCTCCGTGCTTGGTGACGGAGTACGGCGCGCTGCCGATCATGGTGAGCAGCCCGGCGGCGCTCGCGGTCACCACGAACCGGCCCCCTCCGCCGTCGGCCAGCCAGCCCGGCACGAGGGCACGGGCGGCGCGCACGTGGCTCATCACGTTGGTCTCGAGCATCCGCGCCCAGGCCTCGTCGCCGGTCTGCAGCCCGCCGAAGCCGTCGTCGATGCCGGCGTTGGCGCAGAAGACGTCGACACGTCCGAGCGCCTCGGTCGCCGTGGCGAGCAGCTGCTGGACGCCGGCCTCGCCGGCACAGTCACCCGGTGCGGCGGTGGCGCCGAGCTCGTCGGCGACGCGGTGGCACGCGTCGGCGTCGAGGTCGTTGACCACCACGCGGGCGCCCTCGGCGACCAGACGGGTCGCGAGCGCGCGGCCGATGCCGTGCCCGGCACCGGTCACCACCGCGCCCTGGTCGCGGAGCCGTGTCGTGGACGTCACAGGGACACCGTCGCACGGGCCCCGCGGCGGCGCTCCCACAGCCCGCACCCGAGCATCACGAGGCCCGCCAACGCGCCTCCGGCGAGCACGTCGACGACGTAGTGCTCGGCGTAGTAGACGAGCGCGACGCACATCGAGAGGGGGTAGAGCACGAGCAGCCAGCGCAGCGGCGAGCGCAGCCGCCAGATGCCGTACATCGCGACGAGGAAGGTGATGCCGGCGTGCAGGGACGGCATCGCCGCGACGGGGTTGCCGACCCCCTGCAGCACCAGGTCGAAGCGCCCGATGCCGAGGTCGGCCCAGCCGCGGCCGGTGATTCGGGTGAGCGGGGCGTCGGTGAAGCCGTCGCGCGCGGCCATCCACGGCGGCGCCATCGGGTAGAGGACGTAGACGACCAGCGCCCCGAAGTTGATCGCGAGGTAGCGGCGCATCCAGCGCAGCCACTCGGCGCGGTCGCGCAGCCACAGCACGGCGGCGATCGTGAGGCCGGTGAGGAAGTGGCTGGCGTAGACGGTCGTGAAGAAGACGTCGTACCACCGCGGCGGGCTCTCGCGCAGGCACGGGTCGCCGCAGAGGTGGCGCTGCAGGAGCTCGGTCGGGAGCGTGCCCCCGCCACCGACGAGCGAGGACAGCCACTCGTCCACGCGGATCGGCATCCGCACGTGGACCGGCAGGCCGAGCTCGTCGGTCAGGCCGCGGCTGAAGAAGTAGAGGATCAGCCCCGCCACCGGCAGCCACCAGTCGCGCAGGAACTGCAGGTGCTGGCGCCACGGGGCCTCGGCGTTCCACGCGATGGTGGCCAGCCACAGCCACAGGAACACCTGGACGGTGTCGTTGGGGATGCCGAGCAGCTCCGACCAGGTCGCCAGCGCCACGGCGTAGACCGCCATCGCGACGACGCGGACCCACCGTCGGGTGGTCGGCGGCGGCTCGAGGAGGCGCTCGTCCTCCTCGAGCCGCTGCGTCATGGACCGATGCTAAAGGGCTGTCTCAGACCGTCCGCGCCAGGTCGGCGCGTCAGGCCAGCGGGTCGAGGTCGGCGTGGTCGGTGACCGCGGCGGACAGCTCGGTGAGGTGGTGGGTGCCGTCCCCGAGCAGGTGGTCGAGCACGGTCAGGTGGGCGACGACGTTGCCGACGGAGTACTCCGCGGTCATCGCGATGCCGCCGTGCAGCTGGATCGCCTCCTGGCCGATGTGGCGGCTGGCCCGGCTCACCTGCAGCGAGGCGCGCCGGGCGGCGTCGATGAGCGCCTCCTGGTCGCCCCGCGCGCCGGCCTGCTCGACCACCATGGTCGCCCAGTCGACGATCGACTGGGCGAGCTCCTGGGAGACGTACATGTCGGCGGCGCGGAAGTTGAGCGCCTGGAAGGTGTTGAGCGGGACGCCGAACTGCTTGCGGCTCTTGAGGTAGTCGGTCGTCGCGCGCAGGCAGAACTGCATCGCGCCGAGCGCCTGGTTGGCGGCCATCACCCGGGTGATGGCCTGGACCGTCGCGATGCTCGCCGTCACGTCGAGGCCGGGCTCGCCCAGCGGCGTCGCGGCGGTGCCGTCGAAGGCGACGCGCGCGGCGCGGGTGCCGTCGTAGGCGCGGTAGCCGGTGCGCTCGGCGTCGCTGCCGGTCACCAGGAACAGACCCGTGCCGCCGCCGGGGAGCGCGGCGCTGACCACGAGCACGTCGGCGCGGGCGCCGTGCGGCACCGGCTCCTTGACGCCGCTCAGTGTCCAGCTGTCGCCGTCCTGCGTCGCGGTCACCGTCTCGGCCGTGGCGCTCCAGCCGCGGCCCGGCTCGTCGTGGGCGAAGGCGAGCACGCTCTCGCCGCCCGACAGGGCGCCGAGCACCTCCTGGCGCTGCTCGGCCGTGCCCACCGCGGCGACCAGGCCGCCGGCGTACACCACGGAGGTGAGGTAGGGCTCGGGGGCGATGACGCGACCGAGCTCCTGGCACACGATGCCGATCTCGACCGGCCCGGCGCCGACGCCGCCGTCGTCCTCGGCGAAGGGCAGCCCGAGCAGGCCCGTCTCCGCCATCCGCTGCCACTGCGCCTCGTCGAAGCCCGGGTCGTCCGCGACGGCCTGGCGCCGCTTCTCGAAGTCGCTGTAGGCCTTGCCCACGATGCCGCGCACGGCCTCGCGCAGGGCGTCCTGCTCGTCGTCGTAGCTGAAGTCCATCTCGCGGTGCCTCTCAGAGTCCCAGGATCGTGCGGCTGATGATCTGGCGCTGGATCTCGTTGGACCCGCCGTAGATCGACGCCTTGCGCATGTTGAGGTACGTCGGCGCGGCGTGCTGCTGCCAGCCCTCGAGGCCGCTGCCGGGCTCGTCGACCGCGCCGCTCGCGAGGCCGCCGGGGCCGGCGAGGTCGAGGACCAGCTCGGTCACGGCCTGCTGGAGCTCGGTGCCCTTGAGCTTGAGCACCGACGAGGCCGGGTGGGGCTCGCCGTCGGCGGAGTGGGCGACCACGCGCAGCGCGGTCAGCTCGAGGGCGAGCAGCTCGTTCTCGAGCTCCGCTATGCGGGCGCGCACCAGCGGGTCGGCCTCGATGCGGTCCTTGGCGCGCTCCTTGACCAGCGCGAGCGAGCGCTTCGTCGAGCCGACCGGCGCGACGCCGACGCGCTCGTTGCCGAGGAGGAACTTCGCGATCGTCCAGCCGCCGTTGAGCTCGCCGACGAGGTTGGCGCCGGGGACGCGCACGTCGTCGAACCACACCTCGTTGACCTCGTGGCCGCCGTCGATCAGCTGGATCGGGCGGACCTCGAGGCCCTCGGAGCGCATGTCGATGAGCAGCATCGAGATGCCGGCCTGCTTCTTCACGTCGGGGTCGGTGCGCACGAGCGTGAAGATCCAGTCGCCGTACTGCCCGAGCGTGGTCCAGGTCTTCTGGCCGTTGACGACCCAGTCGTCACCGTCGCGCACCGCGGTGCAGCGCAGGCTCGCGAGGTCGGAGCCGGCGTCGGGCTCGGAGAAGCCCTGGCTCCACCAGATGTCGAGGTTGGCGGTCTTGGGGAGGAACTCCGCCTTCTGCTCCTCGGTGCCGAAGTGCGCGATGACCGGGCCGATCATCGAGGCGTTGAACGCGAGCGGTGCCGGCACGTAGGCGCGCTGCATCTCCTCGTTCCAGATGTGGCGCTGCAGCTCGGTCCAGTCCTTGCCACCCCACTCGACGGGCCAGTGCGGCACGGCCAGGCCGGCGGCGTTCAGCGTGCGCTGCGCCACGCGGATCTCGTCGGCGGTGAGCTCGCGACCCTCGCGGACCGCGTCGCGGACCTCCTGGGGGACCTGGGTGGTGAAGAACTCCCGCATCTCCTCGCGGAATCTGCGGTCCTCCTCGGACAGCTCGAGCTGCATGCGCGCTCCTTCGGCGTGTGGCGTGGTGGCCCCGGGTGGGACGTTGCTACCGGCCAGTACACACCATCGGCCCAGGGTGGCGGAGGGGCCTCGACGGCCGCTGGCCCAGCAGGAGACGCGCCGGCTCCGGGCGCTCGCCGCTCGACCTCGGACGTGCGTCGCGTCGTCCTCGACCACCCCGGACCGCCCCCGGCCCCGGCGCACCCTTGCCGCGCGCGCCGGTGCGGAACAGACTCACCCCGTGGTCGCCGTACGCCGGGTGGTGCTGGCTCTGCTCCTCGTCGGGCTCGTGGTGGCCGCGGGCGTCGGGTGGTGGCTGCTCACCAGCGGGGAGTGACCGGGGCCGATAGTCAGGTGCGCCCGGGACGTCCGGTCCCGCACAATCGTCGTTCGTGGGACACGTCGACGTCGCTGGAGTGCGCTACGAGCTGCCCGACGGGCGGGTGCTGCTCGACGACGTGTCGTTCCGGGTCGGCGAGGGCGCCAAGGTCGCGCTCGTCGGGGCCAACGGCGCCGGCAAGACGACGCTGCTGCGCATCGTGACCGGTGACCTCGTCCCGCACGCCGGCAGCGTGACCCGCAGCGGCGGGCTCGGCGTGATGCGTCAGATGGTGGGCGCCGGGCTGGGGGAGGGGGCGACCGTCACCGACCTGCTGCGCAGCGTGGCCCCGGCCCGGGTGCGCGCCGCCGCGGAGGCCGTCGACCGCTGCGAGCTGGCGCTGATGGAGAGCGACGACGAGCCCACCCAGATGGCCTACGCCGAGGCGCTGTCGGAGTATGCCGACGCCGGCGGCTACGACGTCGAGGTCACCTGGGACGTGTGCACGGTCGCCGGGCTCGGGGTGCCGTTCGAGCGGGCCAAGCACCGCGAGCTGCGCACGCTCTCGGGCGGTGAGCAGAAGCGGCTGGTGCTGGAGTTCCTGCTGCGCGGGCCCGACGAGGTGCTGCTGCTCGACGAGCCCGACAACTTCCTCGACGTCCCCGGCAAGATCTGGCTCGAGCAGCGCGTCCGCGAGTCCGACAAGACCATCCTGTTCATCAGCCACGACCGCGAGTTGCTCGACAACACCGCGACGCGCGTCGTCACGATCGAGCTGTCGAGCGCCGGCACGGGCAACACCGCGTGGGTGCACCCGGGCGGCTTCTCGTCGTACCACGAGGCCCGCTCGGACCGGTTCGCCCGCTTCGAGGAGCTGCGCAAGCGCTGGGACGAGGAGCACGCCAAGATCAAGTCGCTCGTGCTCCGGCTCAAGATCAAGTCGGAGTACAACGACGGCATGTCGAGCCAGTACCGCGCCGCGCAGACCCGGCTGCGCAAGTTCGAGGAGGCCGGCCCGCCGACCGAGCAGCCGCGCGAGCAGCAGGTGACGATGCGGCTCACGGGCGGTCGCACCGGCAAGCGTGCCGTCGTGTGCGAGCAGCTCGAGCTGAGCGGGCTGATGCGCCCCTTCGACCTGGAGGTCTGGTACGGCGAGCGCGTGGCCGTCCTCGGCTCCAACGGCTCCGGCAAGTCGCACTTCCTGCGCCTGCTCGCCGCCGGCGGCAGCGACCCCGATGTCGAGCACCGTCCGGTCGAGGACGTCGAGATCGAGCCGGTCCGCCACACCGGCAAGGCCAAGCTCGGTGCGCGCGTGCGGCCGGGCTGGTTCGTGCAGACCCACGAGCACCCCGAGCTGCGCGGGCGCACCCTCGTCGAGATCCTGCACCGGGGCGACGGCCGCCCCGACGGGCGCACGGGCATGGGCCGCGAGCAGGCGGCGCGGGTGCTCGACCGTTACGAGCTCGCCCACGCCGCCGAGCAGCGCTTCGAGTCGCTCTCGGGCGGGCAGCAGGCGCGGTTCCAGATCCTGCTTCTCGAGCTGTCGGGCGCGACGCTGCTGCTGCTCGACGAGCCGACCGACAACCTCGACGTGCAGTCCGCCGAGGCGCTCGAGGCCGGCCTCGCGTCGTTCGACGGCACGGTGCTGGCGGTGACGCACGACCGCTGGTTCGCGCGGGGCTTCGACCGGTTCCTGGTCTACGGTGCCGACGGCGAGGTCTACGAGGCGCCCGAGCCCGTGTGGGACGAGTCGCGGGTGGCGCGCGCCCGGTGAGCCCGCGATGAGCGAGGCCGTCGTCCGGGTCGACCCCCGCGACGCGCTCTTCGACGCCTGGCACGCGACGTACGCCGAGGCGGTGGGCCGCCGCGACGGCCCCTGGGCGACGCCGTGGCAGCGCGAGGAGATGCGCGTCTCGGTCGCCGACAGCGTCGGCGCCGTCACCGAGGTGTACGCCGCCACGGCCGGCGGGCGCGTCGTCGCGACCGGCTGGCTGCGGGCCTCCACCGTGGACAACCCGACGTCCGCGGAGGTCGAGGTGACGACCGCGGTGGGGGAGCGCGGCCGCGGTCTCGCGACGGCGGTGCTGGCGCGGCTCGAGGAGCGAGCCCGGGAGCTCGGGCGGACCACGCTGATCGCGGAGCTCTCCTGGCCCCACGACGACCCCGACGGAGCGGCCTCACCCGACCTGCGGTGGGCGCGCCGCCGCGGGTTCGAGGTCGGCCTGGTCGACGTGCAGCGACGGGTCGGGCTGCCGGTGGCCGACGCCGTGCTGGACGCGCTCGCACACGAGGCGGCCGAGCACCACCGCGGCTACGACCTGCGCTCGTTCACCGGGCCGGTGCCCGACGAGATCGTCGTCGGCTGGGCCGGCCTCGCGGCCACGCTGATGACGGAGGCGCCGACCGGCGACATCGCCCGCGAGGTCGAGTCGGCCGACGTCGGCGTGCTCCGCGACCGCGAGGCCACCGTCGAGCGCCAGGGGCGCAGCAAGGTCAGCACCGCGGCACTGACGGCCGACGGCGAGGTGGTCGCCTGCAGCGACCTCGCGGTCACCCGCCACGAGCCGGACCGGGCCTACCAGTGGGGCACGCTCGTGCGCCGCGACCACCGTGGCCAGCGGCTCGGGCTGGCGGTGAAGGTGGCCAACCTGCGGCTGCTCCAGCGCGAGCACCCCGGCGTGACCACGCTCGTCACCTACAACGCCGAGGTCAACGGCCCGATGGTGGCGGTCAACGAGCGCCTGGGCTTCCGGCCCGTGCTGCGGCTCGGCGAGCTCCACAAGAGCCTGGAGACACAGCGGGACCCCGCGACACGCGAGTGACG
>Ga0325401_1002029_pt1 | contig 17681 bp, 12 predicted proteins | sample PopdelMetagenome_FD_205666 | JGI IMG/M metagenome (GOLD analysis project Ga0325401, IMG submission 205666) | Populus deltoides microbial communities from Bellville, Georgia, United States - Xylem-PdKOR-R2 | ecosystem: Host-associated > Plants > Phyllosphere > Stem > Wood/Secondary xylem | place...
TTTATGAAATTGTTATACTAATTAGATCATTGGTTTAGTATATCCTAAGGGTCGGATTAAATTTTATGTTGAAAAAATCCAAATATTATCAATGCATTTTTTAATAAAAAAAATTAATCATGGACTTCAAATATAATACGTATTGAATAGTTTTTTTTTTGAAATATTAATAAAATGATAAGTTATATGATTTTTTAAAAAATATTGAGACGACTTGAGTTGATTTATCAAATCTATAACCTAGATCATAAGATCATGATAACATTATAAAAATAAAATTAAAATAAATTATAAATGTCAATTCTTAATCAATCCAATATTTAATAAAGAAATTAAAAAATAATATTAAATTAAAAAATAAAAAACAAAAACTACCCGAATCAGCCCGGGTTAACTTGCCAAACCCGCGATCCTGATTATAAGATCAAAATAACCTAATAAAAAGCAAGTCAAAAAAACCATGAAGCTCAATTTTCAACCAACTCAATATTAAATGATGAAATTAAAAAAAACAAAGAAAATCCAAGTTAACATAGCCTAACCTGTTAAATTCGCAACCTAAACTATGAAACCGATATACCTTTATACATAAAAAAATAATTATGAAGTATCATTTCTAATAGATCTAATGTTAAAGGTTGAATTTGAAAAGATAATAAAAACTAAATCTATAAGATTGAGATAACTTCATATAAAACAAATGGAAAAACATTACAAGGCCTAATTCCCAAACAACCTAGTATTGAAGTGTCTGCATAAAAAAACAAAAGATTAAGTTATTAGAGAGTGAAATTAAAAAAAAATCAATAAAATAAATAAATTAAGTCAACCCTGGTTGAAAAATGAAATAAAAAAATTAATTAGAAAAAACAGTTTAAAAAGTAACTTTAGCTAATTTGACAAATTCGTGACTTGGATCGTGAGAATAAGATAACTCTATAGAAAGCAAATAAAGAAAAATTATAAAACTTAATTTTCAATAAATCTAATATTAAAAGATAAAATTTAAAAAAAAATTAAAATTTTTTTTTTAAAAACAACTCGAGTTAACTCACATTAACATATTAAATACATAACTTGGATTATAATATTACGATAAATTTATAAAAAAACAAATCACTAACAATTATAAAACTTCATTTAAAAATAAAACAATTTAATGTTAAAATTTAAAATTAATAAAAAAATAAAATAAAATTTACTGGTTACGCTTGAATTTGCAGGTTTGGTCAGTGTGACCAAACTTCTTATAAAATTGGCACCAAGGTTTTTTCCTGTGCCAACGATCTTTCTCTTGGTGACCCGTCCTTTTCCATACGCCACAAGAAAAAGAACTTGCCTTTATTCTCTCCTTCCTTGGAGTCATCTGTGCCAGTGTCACGTCACCTTGTTTATTATTGCCTCGCGATTTTTATTTTTTATTTATTTCTTGTCACCTTTATTGGATGAAAATTTATTTTTGTGTTTTGTCTAAAAATCATCTTTGCTGGAGGCTTCATTTCTTCTCGATATTCTTTGTTTCTTGGCTTGTAAATAATTTAGCGATATTTGAAGATGTAGTTGTGATTGTTTTTTAAAGTATTTTTTATTTAAAAATATATTAAAATAATATTTTTTATTTTTAAAAAATTATTTTTTAATATCAACACATTAAAATGATCTGAAAATATTAAAAAAAATATTAATTTGAAGTAAAGAAAAAAAATAAAAAATTATTAATTTTTTTAAAAAATACTTTTAAAATACAAAAATAAATAAAATCTAAATAGCTCAATGATAAAGAGATATGAGTAATATCTATTGACTCTTCAATAATGTTGACGACATAATCAAAATTTTCAATGAGGAAAATCAAGATTTTCTCCACCACTCTTTAATAAAACAAGGTTTGATTGACAACTTCTAAGTTCTATCCTATTTATTTTTGTATTTTAAAAAATATTTTTTTATTTGCTTCAAATTAATATTTTTTTTAGTGTTTTCAGATCATTTTGATGTGTTGATATCAAAAATAATTTCTAAAAATAATAAAAAAATTATTTTAATATATTTAAAAAAACAATTTTAAAAATAATATCAGGAGAGTCTGAAATACTGATTTAATGCTTTCTTTTTGGAATTATAGCTAAAAACAGGGAAAGAAATAAAAAAGGGGGAAGGAAAGGCATGAAAGCCTAGACGAAGATCATCTTGCAACTTCACACACGCATTTATTGAGAATTCCAACATGCATTAAATTAAAACTAGAACATCCATGTTTTACATGTAGCCATCCATATATTGCGTACATTTATTATTAGAAAATAAGAAAATATATATGTAGATTTTTCGAAGAGTTTTGTTAAAAGAGTGTCACTTTCAACAATATTTTTTTTATATTATTAATGTGGATGTCCAGGTCAGCTTGTACGCACCTCAACTAATCTCACGGCTCTTAAGTTAACGACCATGTAAGTCTCCAGTGGCTTTAAGATTTGTAAGACTCGAACTGGTAATCTCTAAAAAACAAATTTAAATTTTGACCAATTAAGTTACATCCCTCGAGATTCTCTTTCAATAATTCTTTTATAATGATTAGGTAGTGTTTTATTATTTTATTGTATTTTTAAAAGATAAAAATTCATCTTCTTTCTATACTTATTTTATGCTCTAATACATTAATCATGGGAAACAAAAACCTTACATAAGAAAAGAAATAAAATTAAAAAAAGGGACTAATTAAAAAACAAAGCTAAGAAAAACGACGACGCCAAAAGAGAAGACAAAAACAAATATCCCAAACCCACGCCCACTCGCATATATAAATACCAAAATCCCACACTTTTTATTATTCCCTGCAATCTCTCTCTTTACGAACAACACCACGCGCCGCCCATTTCCACTCCCTCCCTCTCTCCTAAAGCCTCTCCATATTACACTCCAGCCCTAGAAATTTTCAGAACATAGGGTTTATAATTGTCATGTCTCACTCCTTAATCTCTCTTTCAAAATAATTATATTATTTTTTTCCAATGTCTTCCTCCTCCTCCTCCTCTCTTGCTGCTACTTCAACTACTGCTACTGCTACGAATAACAACAACAACAACACTTCATGTTGCTCTTCTTCTTCAACTGTGCTGTCAAGGAAGTGTTTCAATTCCGATTGTACGGACTTCAAATCTCGAAAAGGATGGAGACTTCGGTCCGGTGACTTTGCCGACCTCTGCGATCGATGCGCGTGAGTTCCACTCAATGACTGCGTTTCTTTTGTTTCAATTTTGGATTTTCTAAAAAAAGCGGTTGATTACTCGGGTTGGTTCTTTTATTTCAATTTTGGAGGTTTTTTTTTTCTTTTTCTTGGGAGGAGTAGTGGACCGTGTTTGTGTTTTTGTTACTAAATTTAGCAAGTGGTTATGGTGTTTTTGGTGTTGAGCTAACAAATTGTAGGTCAATTTGGGTAACTGGATAGGAAAGAATTCAATACCGTTAAAAAATAATTAATCTTTTTTAACTAAGTGTTTCGGCGTGTAATTTTGGAATATTTATGTTTTTATTATTTATCCAAATTTCATCCCTGTGTATGTGTAACCAAAAGGAGTAAAATTCAGCCACACTCATTTTATGTTTCGGTGAATATGTATCATTTCGGATTTTATTTTCTTTTGGAATTAAATTTAATGCAGTTTGCAATCAACGAGTGTGGCTGTGATTTAGCTGTTCATGATTGTGTTTTATTAGTCTATTTGGCAATGGCTAGCGTACAGTCGTGAGAGAAAACCATCAAGGAATTAGTATTTTGTTTTTACTTTTGAAAATTTTGGGAATTGTTTTTATGGAGAATTGTTTGAGAGAGTGATATATCAGTAAGGCTCAGGTAAAATCTCAGACTATGGTTTTGGTAAGGCGTGGAACGGAAAGGTTGGTGTGTTGTCTTTGGGTTGAGACCATAAATGGTTACTATGAGTGGAATTTATTTTATTTCTTGCCCTTTTGTTTTCTTGAATTGGCTTTGCCTCTAGAGAGTAGCGGAGAGGAAAGAAATCCTTTGATAAAACTTCAAACAGGTGCTTATCAAGACTATTTTCTGGCATGTTCTTAGTTATACTTGACCAAGTATCCTTTTTCATGGTTGCGATGTCATTATTGTTGATATTATCATTATTATTTTATTAACTTAATGGTTGACTGGACCTTCTATTTTAGTTCTGCTCATGAGGAGGGGAGGTTCTGTGAGACTTTCCACTTGAATGCCAGTGGCTGGAGGAGTTGTGAGTCTTGTGGGAAGGTATGATGAAAGTCTTCTGGTTTGTTTATATGCCCTTTGCGCTTATTTTGTTATCAAGTTGATGGTATGTATCTGCCATGTCTTTTAGCATGAATCATCACAGTTTAATTTTCCACCACAGAAGGTTCATTGTGGATGTATTGTGTCACTTCAAGCATTTATATTGTTGGATGCTGGAGGTATTGCTTGCATCGCATGTGCAAGCAAAAGTTTTGTTCTGGTAAGGATGGATTCATCTCTTACTATTTAATCATAATCATTTTATGACCATTTATGATTTCTTCGATCAAATAGATGATTATCATGCCACTAGTTGGATAATGGAAAATATGTTCCTCCTGCTACTGCCTTCACATTATAATTTTTCTATTGTATGAGAGTAATCCACAAATTCTTCTGACTACAACCTCTACCAATGTGGAATTTGAAGCATAATAGATTTATTTATGCCCTGAATTTTGTTTTCCAGAAATCAAACCTTGCCTGGCCTCCTTTATTTCATCATTCTCCTTTTCCTGAAAGACTCAAAGACCTTTCTGTCAAGAGTTGGAGTCAATTAGCTGGGTCAGGTCCTGTACCATGGCGTCAAGCACCCAGTTTGTTCAATTCTTCTGCTACCCAGTCTGAATTGCAACCGAGGATGCCTTATGAAGTTGACAGGCTCAATGCTGGTGAAAGATTTTCTGCCCTTTCCCTAGAAAAAAGGAAACTTGAGGATTTTCCTGAAAGATTTATCAACGGAAGCCCGAGGAATCACTTACAGGATATAGTTGAGAATGGGAATGCAGGTACAGATCCTTAACCTGCATTTTATGCTGCTTCAAGGAAAGGAGTGCATGATGACTTGGCATTTTCATGCTGCCATGCTTGAGAGTGTAGTAGAAACAACTGGATGTGAATTTTTTGTTGCAGGAATCATTGATGATGAGCAACCACACATGTTGTCATCTTTAAGAGAGGATATATCTGCTCAACAATTTGGCATAACAATACCTTATGCATCTCCAAGCGAGTTAAAAGGTCAAATTGAGGGCTCTGTAAATCCTTTACTGCCAGCCCCTCTGCCTCCGTTTGCTAAGCGTGTTCATGGGACTTTACATAAAGGAGTTGACTCATCAGTTGATGGCCAGATACGCAATGGAAGGCCTAGAATAGATGCCCGTGGAAAAAGCCAGTTACTTCCTCGGTACTGGCCAAGGTTTACTGATGAAGAGCTACAGCAGATATCTGGAAAGTATCCTTTATATGAATAATGAATTCTCTTCATTTTAATTTTTTTGCAAAGTCAATTATCATTTTAGATAATCTTTTACATATTGTTTGAGGCAGATATATAATAAATAGGACAATTCTCTGCTCTTCTCTGAATTTGTTTTCTGAACTATGAAGATTGGTTAGGTTCTGTAGATGTGTCTGCTCCATACTTTCTTGATGATGTATCTTTCCTGTCCTCTTTATGATCAGGGATCCTGAAACCTTAACCCTATTTAAGCCCTAATTCTGTTATCAAACCTTTGTTTGAGAAGATGCTGAGTGCCAGTGATGCTGGACGAATTGGGCGTCTGGTGCTGCCAAAAAAATGTGCAGAGGTTGGTATTCAAGTTTGTCAGCTTGACCTTTAACTTTGTTCATTGGTTTTATTCTGAAAGCTTTGCATACTGGATTTTGGAGGAACCAAGAATTTATTGTTTGATTCTTTAGAAAATGAGAAAAAAGAATAAACAAGGTGATGATACAAAGAAAAGCCTTGACAATATATGTGGATTATAGATATTTGCTTTTATAGTTGTGGTCTTATTTTCTTTATATGGACCGAAGAGCTTTGAAATCCGGTCGTGATTCTCATGGATAATAATCCTGATGTGCACTGTGCTCACAGTCAAAACTGCTTGTGATGACAGCAGCATATGCTAGCAGCAGTCCACTATAGTCTTGTGTACTCTTGCATGTCCTCTTATTCTGTCAGAGTTTTGTCCCAGCATTGTCAGTTGAAAGATGATTCTACATGTAGTATTGAAGAGTTTACAAGTGGAATTTTAGTTACTGTACACCACTTTAATGGCGCACAGTATGAGTAATAGAATTTCATGAGTACCTCTTCTCAATTTCATTAAGTAGTTCTTCTCCGATTTAATATTGAACTCTCTCCCTTTGCATGGAAACACGTGTCATCAATGATAGTAAAATACTAACATTGTACTCACTCTGACACAGGCCTATTTTCCACCCATCTCGCAGCCTGAAGGTCTACCTCTCAGGGTCCAAGATTCTAAAGGAAAAGAGTGGATATTTCAATTTCGGTTTTGGCCCAACAACAATAGCAGAATGTATGTTCTGGAGGGAGTTACTCCTTGCATACAAAACATGCAATTGCAAGCAGGCGATATAGGTAACCAAATTATGTGAAAAGAATGGTTCAGAAGAGTCTTAATTCAGCAATGGTTTATGTTGTTTCTGGGTTGTATCTTCATTTCTCTTCTCTCTAGTTAAGTTGGACTTGGTTTATTTCTGTTTTCTTGATTTGTCAATGTCATGGCTTTGGATCTGGTCAAACATCTTATTGCTGCTTGATAGTTTTTTTTCTTTCTTTTTCTTGTTTCATGCCTTTCAATTCATTTTAGTTATAATTCTTCCTATGCACTAGTGCATTATGGTTTTAGGGTTTATGGTTTTGGATCTGAAATTTAATTTTGTTTCCTCAGTAACGTTTAGTCGATTAGAGCCAGAAGGCAAATTGGTTATGGGATTCAGAAAGGCATCCTCAGCTTCACTATCTGATCAGGTATGCCCTCCTTTTCCTAGATTATTCATTTAACTTCCTGGAGGTCAAACAATATTTATGTAGATGTTTGCAAGGATAGTGTTTCTGAATGCTATGAGGTATCATTGGAAAAAAATTATAATGGGTGACCCTGGAGATTTGAAATCTTCTCTGGTACCTCATCATGATCAATGAATTTATATTCCAATACAAGAAATAGTTAAGTCCTAGTTTGATACTTAATTAACTCCATCCTTTCTTCTGAATTCATTGCAACATAGCCTGATCTGAAAACTAGGCATGGAACTTTACATGGCATGTCTTTAAAAACTTGAAGTTCATGTATCAATCAAATTCCGTGTGATGAATGGTAAATTTGTTGCCTGGTAATATTTATATGGTAATTCATTTTACATGAAAAAGGTTAAGGTGTGATAAAGTGGGGTTTTTAGTTCATTTTTTTTCTTTTCTGGCTAACTTCATTTGTGTTTCTGATATGTGGCAAAAATCAAGAAAACCAAATTGAATCCAACTCAGTGATGGATCAATGGTGAAAGGGTAAGACAGCTATGGTGTTTGTAAAAAGAAGACAAGAGAAGAAAACAACACACATCACATTCATGAAATTCTTGTTGTTGATTCCTTTCTTAGCTGTTGCAGGATATATAAGCAAATCCCGACAATTGCAGAGGCAGTTGTGACCACTGACATGTGGCTAACCAAACCAGACCACTCTAACACACAAACAACACTTACATATATAAACAAAAGCTACTGACTAATGAAACTAAATGACAATTCAACCAATTCTAACAGTAAAAGAATTCAAATCAAATGCTTCTCAACAATGAAGACCCTCTGGCTGCTCTCTCCCGCATCAGTTTCATGTCTGGCATTTCATCCGACGAAGCCTAGTGATAACATGAAAATAGGATGGTAGATAGTTTCATAAGAGTGATTGCAATGTGCTTCAAGATTTGGTTTGTTGCTTTTAGTTAAATCAAGTAAAAATTTGTGGTTTGTCAAATGATGCCCTTTCAGTTTGCTGTCAGCTTTAACAGTTAGTCCAAAATAAATTTAAATGTGTTATGTTTACAGGACAATGAAACTAGCCAGACTGGCGATGGTGTTTCTGCAAATGGAGATGTTAGTATCACAAAAACTTATACTAGTGGAATTGCTTTATTTCCTTTTCAAATTAACACACAAGGTCGCTGAGCTTTCCATTAACCTAACAGGCTGAATTGGGTCCTAGTCCTTGGTCTAAAGTTGACAAATCAGGCTACATAGCAAAAGAAGTTCTTGAAGCAAAATCTTCAATCAAAAAGAGGAAGAGCAGCACGTTAGGTTCTAAGAGCAAGCGCTTAAGGATTGAAAATGAAGATATGATAGAACTGAAGCTAACATGGGAAGAAGCGCAAGGATTGCTCCGCCCCGCTCCTGACCATGTTCCCAGTATTGTGGTGATTGAAGGATTTGAGTTCGAGGAATATGAGGTTTGATTGTTTCCTTGCCCAAAATAAGTTTCTGCCAATGAGGGGTTTTCTCTGTCTTTAGCCGCCCTTGGCATTCCCTTTTCCATTTGTTCCTCTGTTCTGCTTGTGTAGAAGTCATTGTGAAGGTAGAGGCTGCTTGTTTTTTATTACTTTGATATCATTAACTGTTGGTTTATTTATTTAATTGTCCCTTTGGAGTATAGTTACAGTAGCATGTACAGAACTTTGGTAGTACACTGTGATTAGCCACTTATCACAATGTGGCTGCTAATCTGGCGAGGGTGAAACCCCTTGAATTTTGGTTCCCCCTGCCAAAAACTCTTGGCTGGTGGCAGAAGATAAAAAAACGCAGAGATAAATTTCTTCCCACCAGAGGGCCATTTAGGGAGATAATGGGTATACATTGTTCAGTGCTGCAAAAGGCCCTGGAATAATCACATGTTGCTATTCTATTGGTAGATACTTGCCTTCTCTAGTCATTGAATTTTAGGTTCTGGCACATTCAAGTGTAGAAGAATATGAAATCCCAGAGGAAGATTGTTTCAATTGTGTGATAATGCCCAACTCTTGCACATATGCATGGGATTTTTTATTTTTATTTTGTGTGTGTTGTTATTACTGATACAATTGGTTGTTTGATTGAAGAACAATATTTCCTTGTGATTATAAGTAAACATCATTTAAGATGTTTTTCATCCTTATGCATTACATCATTTAGTGAGTTTGCATTGAAGGGTTTTTTTGGGTTTCTGATACATTTTCTTCCTATATGTTTTATGCTCTGAACTTAGCTAGCTAAAATTTATCCTGGCAAGGAGGTCCTGCTTTTATGGATTCTGACTAGTTACTGCTATAACAGGATGCACCAGTGCTCGGCAAACCTACAATTTTTGCAATGGATAATGTGGGGTAAATTGCTTATCCTGAATGCCCAAACTTTCACCTATACCTTTTTTGTTAGTTTTCTTAAATTCAACATGATTTGGCACACAAATGTCTCCCAAAAATTTATCCACACCTATATTTGTAAACCACCTGACATGGCGAGATCTCTCATGGCAGATCTAAGTGGTTCAGGTGTTTTTTTTCTAGAAGTATATCATCTATCTGTGGTGTCAGTGTGTGTGTATTAGAATCTATTCATGTATCACACTTGCAGGCTGTGCTAGCAGAAAAGTATTCTCTGTTCTATAAATTTCTATGTATTTGAATCAGCTCAAATTTCACACTAGCTGGTTGTGCTTTGAGAAATATATGATCTCTCTAACCTATAAGCTTGTATGTAAATCTGTTCACACTATTTGAGTGAACAATGAACATAACCTAGGATGATGTATCCATATTATTACGTTTCCTCGTTTTTCATCCCGGGTAAAATGGTGCTTTACTGGATTGTTTACTCTCTGTTGACTGTTATGCAGACTTGATATGCACTTTCTGTTTTTTGTTTCTAAACTTTCCTTGTTATAGCACTGCTTCATATGCTAAAATAGATTTGCAATGTTCTTTCATCTCTTTGAGGAAATATAATTCTAATATGATGTGTTTTCTGCCAGTCACAAGATTCAATGGGTTCAATGCGAAGATTGTCTTAAGTGGCGAAAATTGCCTCTCAATGTTCTTCTTCCCTCCAAATGGACATGTTCTGGTAACACATGGGATTCTGAAAGGTATAATGTGAATCCATTTATTCCTTCAGGCTTGGGTTTTTCCCTCTATCTGTAGTAGTTTTATGCTCCGAGAGCCTGTTATATAGTCTGGGATTTTAAAATGATTCTGTGGTGCAAAGCATGTATTCGTGTGTATTCTATTTCTTTACAAAATGCAAACGTGCATTTGAGGTCCTAGAATTCACTATAGCTGTGGTGCATGCTTGGTTAACTTTGGCATTTTCTTTCCCAGTAGCTCATAATGTTTGGCTGTTTCCATGGTAAATAATGAACGTAGGCAGTGCCCACCCTTCTCTCTAATGGACAAGGCAACATATGAAAGTTGAATGTTGCATGTTAATTGCAGGCTCCTTGCATTTTGTTTAACATTTTTGGTTACATCTGCTGCCAGATCATCATGTTCGGCGGCTCAAGATTTGACATCAGAGCAGCTTGAAAATCTACTGCCATCCCGTAATTTAGGTATAAATTGCTTACAGTGACTTTGCTTTTTGCTGTTTTGTCCATATTTAAAATTCAGCAATTTATGGTCGTGGAGCAATTTAAGTTATTCTCAAGTGTGGCACCTAGTTCCACTATCATGTTACACAATTTTTGCAGATGCTGTTTTTGTGTATTTTAATGATTTTAAAATGGAATTTCTTGTGCAAAATGTGATGATTCCCAACTGCCCATTTTGCACCTGGTGTTATGTTTGTGAATCAACAGTCACTTCCAAGAGATTGAAGGCTGCCAAGAAGGATATTGATAATGTTGAAGCTTTGGGGGGCCTTGACACTCTTGCTAACCTGGCTATTTTGGGAGAGGGTGAGGCTCTTCTGGCTTCATCCCAGGCCACCACGAAGCACCCCCGGCACAGACCAGGCTGCTCCTGCATTGTGTGCATTCAGCCCCCAAGTGGGAAGGGTCCCAAACACAAGCAGACATGCACATGTAATGTCTGCCAAACAGTGAAGCGCCGTTTTAAGACCTTAATGATGAAGCGAGAGAAGAAGCAATCAGAGAAAGAAGCAGAAACTACTCGGAAGCAGCAGGAGTCTTCTGCTGAGAAGTTGCTTGATGATGACCCCTCACCATCTAGCAATGCAGGAAGTGCAAGTGGCAGTCCTAACAAGAAAAAAGCAGTCAGTGAAGTTTCCGATGATGATCCTAACAGAATGAAATCCTCAACTTCGCCTTTTAAAGGCCAAATAGACCTGAATATCCAGCCAGAGAGGGAGGATGAGTTATCACCTGGTTCCGATTCCGGAGGCATGATGAGGATGCTCCAAGATGCCTCTGAGAGATACCTCAGGATGCAAAGATTCTTGAGTTCAGATGGTGATAATATCCCTGCCAGTAATCACTCGGTATCAAGTGGGGGGGCAGATGAAAAAGCCGGTAGTGGCATTATGCTTGGTGGCAGCCATCAAGATGCTAGTGAGGATCACCCCTCAGCTTTTTCATTGATCGCATCTGAATCTGCATCTGCATCTGCTTCCACTCCAGCCACCTGATAGACAATGCCCTTTACTGTGCATGACCATCAACCAAGAAAGACCCCGTGATTGAACGCGAGGATATTCTCGTGGCATGTTTGTCCACATCGACATTTTAACTCCGTTGTTCTGTACATAAAGTAGAGAGGGGTAGGAAAGCGGTAACATGGGTGAGAACCAATATTTTTTCTGGTCCATGCTGTATAATATCTTCTTCTCCATGCTAATACAATTGGACACAGACATGCTTTTAGAAGATGATTGATGATTCAATCAAGTGGGTAGGAGGTTGCAGCTATGTAGTTTATTGTTAGAAGCTCACTGCTACCCTTAATTCAGAAACAGAGGATGGAATTAAGCTTGTGCTTTTTCGCACGCAAAAGAAAATTGCGTTCTTGTAAATTTTTGTTTGGGTTTCCACTCGGGGATTTTTTGCTCAGTCAACAGTAGCTTTTTGCTCTACGTGGTTGGAATTTAACAGTTGTTTTAATTCTTTGCATTAAAATGTTTTTCATTTTAAAATATATTAAAATGATTTATTTTTATATTAGCATATCAAAATTATCTAAAGCACTAAAAAGTTATTAATTTGATAATTGTTTTTTAAAACGCCTGCGGCAAAGTCTTCTGATGCATCAACTAATCTTACAGGTAATCTCGGTGCTATTGTTTTCTCCTTGCCAGTGAAAAACCTGAAAAAATGTTCTGGAAAGAATCTATTGAGATGTCCAGGATCTTCAAAATCTTGGAGGCTGGTATATATTGTTGAGGACACCTCCCATGTTCTCCTCCCAAAAAAAGTAGGCAGGCCATGAGCAGCAGTCATATCCCAGATTTCCTTTAGGCATCAAAAAGTAGTGAATGAATCCCTTCAAGTTTTTCTTGAGAGATGAAAAATGTTTCCCTGGCCATGTTTTGCATGCCCTAAAGTTAGAAGGAGGAGCAAAGTAAAGATTTTGATAGGTTTGTGCAAGCTCTATTATTAGATTTGTGGTTAGGGTTAAAGAAAAGGAAGACCAAGTCAGCAAAGCCATAATGGCTCCCAAAGAAGAGGGGGGAAACCGTTTGTAACATATTTTTGACAACCCTTGGAAACTTTGTAAACGGTCTTCCAGGCAAATCTTGGTTGGTCCTAAATCCTAATCTCATAATAACCTCAAGCCAGAAATAAAAGAAAATTTTGTTGGTCAGTTCTTGCTTTTGCTACCTCTTCCTTTCCCTTCCTCCTCATTAGGTTCTAGATTAAGAACTGGAAGATGATCACAAAAAAAAACCATAAAAAACTAGTGCACTTGTAGAAGAACAGGAATTGTTTTATCCTGGCTTTATAAGCTTTTTCCAGTAATCCCACCAACATAAAAGAAATACAACCGCCCAAGAATAGGATTGGTTGTTGTTTTCTTCCAAGATGAATGATTTGTTCTCGAGTTCGTTCAAGAAGTACACTGACCTCAAGCAGCAGGCTCAAATTGATGACATGGAGGCAGGGAAGGAGGGTATGAATCTGGACAGATTCTTTGAAGATGTCGAAAATATTAAGGAAGATATGAAAACTGTTGAGAGGCTGTACAGGAGTTTACAAGAAGCCAATGAAGAAAGCAAGACTGTTCACAATGCTAAGACCATGAAAAATCTCCGTTCGCGGATGGACATGGACGTTGAACAAGTTCTGAAACGCGTTAAAATCATCAAGGGAAAGCTCGAAGCCTTAGATCGATCCAATGCAGCTCACCGCAATATTCCAGGGTGTGGTCCAGGATCATCTACGGATCGAACCAGGACATCTGTGGTTAGTGGTTTGGGGAAGAAGCTCAAGGATCTCATGGATAATTTTCAGGACTTGAGAGCTAGAATGGCAGCTGAATACAAGGAAACTGTGGAGCGCAGGTATTTCACAATCACAGGAGAAAGAGCAAGTGACGAAACGATTGAGAATTTGATATCCAGTGGTGAAAGTGAAAGTTTCATGCAAAAGGCAATTCAGGAACAAGGAAGAGGCCAGATTCTTGACACAATATCAGAAATCCAAGAGAGACATGATGCTGTGAAGGAGATAGAGAAGAATTTGATTGAGCTTCACCAGGTGTTCTTGGATATGGCTGCTCTTGTGGAAGCTCAGGGTCACCAGCTGAATGATATTGAAAGTCATGTTGCTCATGCCAGCTCGTTCGTGCGGCGAGGAACAGAGCAGCTTCAGGAAGCCAGGGAACATCAGAAGAGCTCTCGGAAGTGGACGTGCATTGCCATCATAGCTGGTGCTGTCCTCATTGTTGTCATGCTACTACCATTTTTACCACATATCTTGGCTCTCTTGTAGGAATATTAGGGGGCGGAATTTCTTTTTGAACTCTAGAAACACATTTGATTTAACCCCAACCGAAAATTGTTGGTTGTAAGGTTATCTTGGAAAGCTTGGTTTTATTTTCCAATGGTAGCAATTTTGATATCTCCAGCATAAGCACAACAGCAAGGATGATTGGTAAGTTTCTCCTCTGCGAGGCATCCTAGAAACACATTTCTTGTTTGGCACCCCCAATAGAGGCAATTGGCATTGTTTGCATGAAATTCTGCGGCAAATTCCAAACTAAGGCCATGGCAGAAATCATGATAGTTGATTGGAATGAACGTGTAATTGCTGGGGAGAAGAAAATGCATCGAGAGAAAAATGAAGTCATTGTAATATCAAATTTTTGACTCTTTGAAAGGAATTGATTGCCTGTCAACTAGTTTTGTTTTCTCCTCTATTTCTTCTAATTCATTATACATGAAAGAATTCTCTTTTGAAGATGGCAATAGAAAACTATCAATCTTGCAATCAATGGTTGAATTTCTCTGCATCTCTGCAGAAGCAAGAAGATTTTCAACGTTTCATGAATGAACATACAAATGACTCTGCATATCTCACTATCATAAGAGAAATTATTGGTCTTGCTGAGCAGTTAATATAGTTAGGCCATGCATGAAACCTAATTCATACGAGGCAAACTGGGAGTCCCAATGGGGTACTATCAGCTTAGCAAAATCATTATTGAACAACTAGAGAAAAGCTAGTGCATGACTGCCAGGAAAAAAGTTGCATCATTTTACAAATGAAGAGACATTAATTGATGGACTATTTAGGCATGTACCTATCCGACTCGAGTACAAGCTGGAAAAACAGATTTCTTATTGATGATAGACCTGCAATTCTATAAATACAGCGCAACCTTTTTCAAATCAAACGCTCTCCCAATAGGATCAATTTTTTTTTTCCAGATTCAATAGAACAAAATCAAGCTGATCATATTGAATTTCATGATCCAGCAGTGCTTTAGTATGCTACATCAGATATGCAAGCAATTTTAACTCTATTTCAGTTAGAAGATGGATCATTTCACAAACAGGAGATGAATGAATACACAATTTAAGAAACCAAACTTAAGTACAAACCAATTTTTCATATATGACAACAAATACTCCCTTAAAATGGGCACAGAATACCATTCTCCAGCTCGAAAACCATTCAAAGGTATAAGCAGTTACAAAATTAGTATTTCTTCTGCTCCATCATCACCCAAGATTCTGCTATGCCACGGCAGTAGTAGACAGGAAACTATATATTGCATAACCCAAACCAAATGAACCTGCTTAGTAATATACAAGTACTTATATCAATCAAGTGCCAGCACTAGGCAAAGCTGCCATAAATGAATTGTACGAGGACTCCAAATCAAAGTGAAGTTGCCGAGCCTGCTGCTCTGTCAACTCATCTGCTGCCCCCATCTTAGACAACCTCAAAATCCATTCTTTCATCCTTGTCTTGCCCTCAAAGTCAGGTGGCAAAATACTCAACTTGTTCAGTGAAGCTGAGAGATCTGAAAGCAAAGGATGCACCTGGTCCACTGCCACCATATTCAACTTCAGCGAATCCATAGCTGTGATGAAGTTCTGAACACACTCTGCCACAACGGCAGCTGAGGTGGTAGATGAGGCAGCTGCAGCAGCACGGTGTTCCACCGTGGCAGGCACCCCCGAGGTCACAAGCCTGTTAATGGCAGCTGGGCAGTCCATCTTGTATGTATCTGCAAAGCGCTCAATGCTAGGGACTGTGTCTTTAAAGGTGGAAGCCAAAGTTTTGAAATGGGCAATGAGTTTCTGGCACTCAGTTTCATACTGAGATGAGGATATAATGTCACGAACATAACCCCTTTCAAGCTTCTCCGTGGCTTTGATTATAGCATATAGCTCAGCAAAATTATCATACATTTCTCTCTCGCGCTTGTCGTTCCATAGCTTGACCTCCATTTAATTACACAAAGTATAGACTTAAGACGCAAAAAAAAAAAAAAATTCACTTTCAAAGTAGGATAAATAGGAATCTGTGGAGGACTGGAGAAGAGAACGGGACACGCGCAAGGAGCACTGACCTTCACTGCAAACAATCATACACAACATAAGAAAAAAAAATACAATCAATCGCATGAATCTAAAACGCAGCACATGAAGTCATGAGTCTAAAAGCAACAAAGACTCCTTTACTTTTCTTCGGTTTAATAAAACAAATTCTGGACACACATTGTCCTTTCCATGGCGCGGTTCTAGAAACGAAAACAAATCACTCAAAACAACACTCATCTATGCCTAAACAAGCAAGGCAATTTGCTTGAAGGAAATAATGAACACACAAAGGACTAGAGACTTCAACAAGCTAAAAAAACCCAAATCATAAAACTTAAAATTCATCACCATAAAATACCCATTTCCACCACACCCTTTTACTTACCTAACCATCAGAGAACTAACAATAATGCTACCACCCTCGAAACAGTAGTCAAGAAAATTTCATTTCAATTATAAAGAAAACGCAAAAAGTACCTCTTTTCAAGATTCCTCAAGTTTCCAAAAACCAAACAAAAAAATCACCATATAAGCACAGCAGATCATGAAATCACAGACCATTAAGAAAGCCCAGAAACCAAAATCAAAACCCAGAACATAGAATGAAAGAAACCATTAAAAAAGCTCAAACTTTACCTTAAATCATTGTTAAAAAAGCAATGAAACAACCAAAGTTTAAAGCTTTAAATCACAGAAACAGACAAATAAACTTATTATATATATACATACAGAGTGAGAGAGAGTGGAGGGGTACCTACAGGGAAGTGAAACGCGGCTTTGAATAACGTGAAGGGTCTTTTCTCTCTTTCTCTCTCACTTTTTGCAGAGAGAAAAATTATAAGAAAAAGGAAAAGAATTGTAATTTGTTTTGACAAACCTCAAGTTAGTCTCCACATTATAGACTGAATCTTGAATGAGTCTTAAAAGAATTGTTTTTCTCAATCGGATCCTCAAAAGTATTGTAATTGATGACCATCTTAGCATGTGATTGGTTTAGAGGTTAGCCATAGCCAATCATGAAATATGAATGTGATTGTAGCTGTAATTGTTCTTATGAAAAAAAAAATCTTTAATTAACCCTTAAGACTAAAGATGAATTTATATTAAAATTAAGATATTAGTGAATCTCTCTTATAAATAAGTATTTATTATTATAAAATTGATAGAATACTCACATAAATAATATCACACTCGTCGTTGGATGAGTGCGGATGTAATTGAGGCAAAACGTTATTTGTGGACTTTTATAAGAAATAATATATAGTCGGGGGACTTGTTTGTAGTTTACCATTATATTCTTTTAGTGATTTTGAGAAAGAGGGAGGGTTGCGTGTGGGACGTTATAATATAATTACTGCTTTCGGCATCTACGTGTAGCAGTTGAGATGACCAGAAAAGAAACCCATGCCAAGAACTCAAAAGAAAGTGACGGAGAGAAAGGCAGGGGATCTCCGTTAAGTTCCCAACCTTTTTCCACCGTTTGATTCTCTTTGTGTGTTTATGATTGATCATAGATCCTGATCGCTTTCAGTTTCCAAGGCTTGTCATTGTGGGCCCGTACTGATTTCATGTCAGAAAATTGGAAGTCCATTTTGTAGGGGTTCGTTATTTTATTCTATGATTTTTCAGGGGGAT
>Ga0325401_1002033_pt1 | contig 17661 bp, 13 predicted proteins | sample PopdelMetagenome_FD_205666 | JGI IMG/M metagenome (GOLD analysis project Ga0325401, IMG submission 205666) | Populus deltoides microbial communities from Bellville, Georgia, United States - Xylem-PdKOR-R2 | ecosystem: Host-associated > Plants > Phyllosphere > Stem > Wood/Secondary xylem | place...
GGCGTGGGCCAGATCAACAAGAGCCTAGAACTAAACAGAAGAAGATGATGGAGGGGGTTCCAGGGGGAGGAAGAATTCCTTCTTCCTCCCCCTGGCCACGGGGGGCGGGCGGAGGATCAGGGCGTCAGACCGGGTCGATCGGCGGGTGCCCGGCGAGGACGGCGGCGACGTTGTCGAGGGCGCGGAAGCCCATGGCGTCGCGGGTCTCGACGGTGGCGCTGGCGACGTGGGGGGTTAGGAAGACGTTCGGCAGGGCGGCGAGGCGGGTGTCGAAGTCGGGTTCGCGGCGGAAGACGTCGAGGCCGGCGGCGAAGAGGTGGCCGGAGGTGAGGGACCCGATGAGGGCCTCCTCGTCCACGAGGGAGCCGCGGGCGGTGTTCACGAAGACGGCGCCGCGGGGGAGGAGGGCGAAGGTCTCGGCGGTCATCAGGGTGCCGGCCTCGCCGCCGGGGAGGTGGAGGGAGAGGACGTCGCAGCGGGGGAGCATGGCGCGGAGGTCGGGGGCGTACTCGGCGCCGTCCTCCAGCTCCGGCGGCAGGCGGCGGCGGTTGTTGTAGAGGATCGTCATGCCGAAGGCGCGGGCGCGGCGGGCGACGGCCCGGCCGATGCGGCCCATGCCGACGATGCCGAGGGTGCGGCCGCCGGGGCGGAGGCCGAGGTTGTCGGGCATGCCGAAGGGCTGGCGCCAGCCGGCTCGCATGATCGTGTCGTACTCGTGGGCGCGGCGGAGGGCGTTGAGCAGGAGCATCATCGCGAGGTCGGCGGTGCAGTCGGTGAGCACGTCGGGGGCGTTGGTGACGACGACGCCGGCGGCCTTGCAGGCGGCGGCGTCCATGTGGTCGTGGCCGACGCTGGTGTTGGCGACGATGCGGAGGGTGGGGGGCAGGCGCGCGGCGTGGGCGGCGGTGATGCGGACGCGGCCGCCGGTGACGAGGGCGGCGAGGGCGCGGTCGGCGACGAGGGCGAGGGCCTCGTCGGCGTCCATGTCGTGGGTGGCGACGAGGGCGCCGAACTCGCGGCGGGCGCGGTCGGCGACGGCGTCGGGGACGCGGCGGGCGACGAGGACGCCGCCGGCGGTGGGTTGCGCTTCGCTCATGCCGGTCCCCTGCCCTGCCCCGCTACTCGGGCGCGATGCGGCCTTCCTGCACGACCTTGCGCCAGCGGTCGATCTCCTCCCGCTGGAAGGCGCGGAAGGCGTCCGGGGTGCTGGCCACGATCTCGAAGCCGACGTCGGTGAGGCGGCGGGCGGTCTCGGGGTGGCGGAGGGCGGCGGCGCAGGCGGCGTTGATCTCGGCGGCGAGCGGCGCGGGCATGTTCGGGGGGCCGCCGAGGGCCTGCCAGGAGTAGACGGTGAAGCCGGGGAGGCCGGCCTCGGTCGCGGTGGGGACGTCCGGCAGGAGGGGGCTGCGGGCCTCGGAGGTGATCAGGATCGGCGTCACGCGGCGGTCCTGGATGTGGGGCAGGATGGAGCCGAGGTTCTGGAAGGAGAACTGCACGGTGCCGGAGACGAGGCTGGTGGTGGCGGGGCCGCCGCCGGAATAGGGGATGTGGACGGCGTCCGTTCCGGTGCGCTGCTTGAACATCTCGGCGGTCAGGTGGTCGGAGGCGCCGATGCCGGAGGTGGAGTAGGAGACGCCGCGGGGACGCGGTTCGCGCAGCCAGGCGACGAAGCCGGGGAGGTCGCGGGCGGCGACCTGCTGCGGGTTCACCACGAGGACGTTGGGGGTGCGGACGGTCTGCATCAGGCCCGTCAGGTCGCGGGTGGGGTCGTAGCCGAGGTCCGGGCGCAGCGCGACGTTGATCGCCCAGGTGGAGAGCGGGGCGTGCATCAGCATCGTGCCGTCCGGGGGGGCGCGCATGACGACGCGGGCGCCGACCTCGCCGCTGGCGCCGGGGCGGTTCTCGACCACCACGGGGGTGCCGGGGGCGCCGTCCCGCAGGCCGAGGCGGAGGGCGAGGGCGCGGGCGACGATGTCCGACGAGGAGCCGGGGGCGAAGGGGACGACGAGGGTGACGGGGCGGGCGGGCCAGGCCCCCTGCGCCGCGGCGGGGCGCGGGCGGAGGAGGGCGGGGGCGGCGAGGGCGGCGGCGAGGAGGAAGCGGCGGTTCATGGAGGGTTCCTTCCCGGTGGAACGGGGCCCGGCGGGATGGGGCGCCCCCTCACCCCGCCGGGTCTCCGCGTCGATCAGACCGAGGCGTTGTCGCCCATCGGGGCGTTGCCCGTCGGGGGGGCGTTGCCGGTCGGGGCGGCGCCGGGAATCGGGACGAAGTCGGTCAGCAGCTTGCGCAGTTCCGCGGGCACGCTGTTCTTCGGGACCGTGTCGTCCGCCAGGAGCGCGGCGTTGCGCGCCTCGAACGCCCTGGTCACGGCCTCGGCGTTGATGAGCATGTTGCGGAGGTCCCTCACGGCCTGCTCCCGCCGCGACCATTTGGGGTCGTCCGCGGTCTCGTCGCGGGGCACGCGGAGCCGCTCGCTGCTCGCCCTGAACGCCGTGGCCCAGCCGTTGCCCCAGGTGTTCTGGATGTCCCATTTCGTCAGCAACGGCATGATGCGCTGGATGTACAGCTTGTCGAGCCGATCCTTGACCCCGCCCTCGATGGCGCGAAGGCCCTCGTTGACCATGATATCGGTGCGGCGCTTGACCTCGAAGTCGTAGACCTGGAGCGCCTCCTTGCGCTTGGCCTCGTCGCCGCCCGTGCGCTGGAGGTCCCCGATCAGGTCGCGCATGGCCCCCATCTCGGCGACGCCGGTGTTGAGGCCCTTGGCGGTGGAGGGGTGCGGCGTGGCGGCGGAATCGCCCACCAGGACCGCGGCGCCGTCGGCCGTGCCGAAGCGGCCCGCCTGCTGCACGCCGATCTCGAAGCGGCTGACCCCGAACTCGGCGAGCAAGAGGTTCATGAGCGACGTCTCAACCTCCGCCGGCGAGACCTTGCCCTCCTGGCCGGCCTTCACGCGGTCCTCGATCGTGCGGCCGAGCTGCGAGAGCGCGCCGGCCTTGCACTTCTTGATCGAGGCGTCGTCCTTAGCCTTCTCCTTGCCGTAGAAGTTGTTGATGCCGCCGAAGTCGGCCAGGAGCACGGTCCAGGCCTGCTCGACGGCGACGGCCAGGTCGGCGCCGGCACGGACGCTGACGGCGTCGCGCGCGGGATCGGCCGGCGGCGGCTGCATCGCCTGGGCCGTGCCCTCGCGGGTCGCCTGGATGCGCTCGACGAGCTTGCGCGGGTTCGCAGTGAGGTCGTCATACTCCTCCCGCGTGAGCTGGGTGACCACGTACTGCATCTCGGCGGTCTCGAAGGCGTACTGCCAGCCGGGCGCCTTCATCTCGGTCTTCGCGCCGGTGGTCTTGAACAGGCCGACGGCGGCGTAGTCCTTCACCGTCGACTTCTGGAAGGGGATGCCGAGCTGGTCCCCGATCACCACGTTGTTGGCGTGCTTCTGCGCGCTCGCCACGCTGCCGCCGGTCGCGACGATGAGGAAGTCGCAGGTGACGGGAGTCGGGTCGTCCTTGAAGGTAAGCTCGACGACGCCGCGGTCGTTGCGCTTGACGTCGAGCAGGAACCGGTCGCGCTGGAGCTTGATGCCGAGGGCGCCGCACCGCGCCTCGAGGGCGGTCTCGATGTCCTTGACCGCGGCGAACTTCTTCGTCCGGTCCGGCATGACCTGATCGATGATGCCGGCGGAGGCGAGGCGCTCGACGGTGCTGTCCTCGAACTTGAGCACGTTCAGCCGCGAGTAGGCGTCGCTGCGCCCCTCGTAGACGTTGACCGGAGAGGCGCCCGACATCCGGGCCTCCACCGCGGCCAGGAGGCCGATCGGGCCGCCGCCGACCACCGCCACGCCGACCGAGACGAGGTCGCCGGCCTCGCCCGGCGTGCGCGGGACGATGACCGGCACGGTGAAGCGGGCGGCGTCGGTCCTGGCCAGCTTGAGGATCCGCCCGAACTTGTCCTTGTCCGCCCCGAGCGTCTTCCCGTGATCCTGGGCGTCGCCGATGTAGCGCTCGCAGTCGTTGACGATCGCCTGGCACCCGCTCATCAGCTCGGTGACGAGCGCGGTCCCGAGCTTGGGCAGCTTCATCAGCGCCTCGACACCGGCGGCGTAGCTCCTGGCGTTCCGGATCCGGCCCAGGATCGCGAGGCTCGCGGCCGCGTCCGCCGACACGATGACGAGGTACTTCAGCAGCTCCGCGTCGCCGGCGTCCTTCGGCACCGCGTCGCAGGCCGGGAGGGCGTCGACGTTGGCCTGGACGGCCGCGACGTGGTCGTCGTTGATCGCGCTGATGCGCCCTCCGATGCTGGCGGCGGCGGCGGCCTTGTTGCGGACGTAGACGAGGCCGCCCTCGGCACGCCCGAGGTTGCGGTCGGCGGCCGACAGGTTCGCCAGGGCGGCGTCGCAGTCCGCCGCGGCGCCCTCGACCGCGTCCCTGGCCTCGTCGGGCTTCGTCTTGCCCTTCTCGTCCTCCGCCAGCGCCTTCAGCGCCTTGTCCGCGCGGGCGACGGCGTCCTTGGCGAAGGTCGCGAGGTTCTCGGCCGTCTCCAGCGAGACCTTGATCAGGTCAAGGTCGTCGCGCAGGCTCGCCTTCGCGCCGTGGTCCTTCTCGAGCACCGCGTACTCGGTCTTCACCTCCGCCACGGCGTCGACGACGCGCTTCAGCTCGTCGCGCGCCTGGCCGGCCAGGGCGTCCGACTTCATCGTGACGCGCTCGATCTTCTCGTCCTCGGTCAGGCTCTCGATCGGGGCGTTCAGCACCTTCGCCGGGCCGGAATCCGGCAGCGGCGCCGCGTCCGACCCGCCGGAGGACGACTCGTCCAGGGACGGCTGGACGGCGAGGAGCCGGGTCCGCTCGAGCTGGGCCGTCGCGACCTGGATCTGGTTGATGGCGACGAGGTTCTTGCCCGCGCGCGCGTCCTTGAGGGCCTCGTCGAGGCGGGCCCGCAGGGGCGCGATGCGGGCGATGGCGGCCTCCCGGCCGGAGTCGTCGGCGTCGAGGCCGTCGAGCGCCTCGCAGAACACGGACGTCTCGTTGGCGAGGTGCGTGCCGAGCACCAGGCACTGCTCCTTCGTCAGCGGGGTGGCGGAGATGGCCCTCGCCTTCTCCAGGACGGCGTTCACGCGGGGCGCGGTCGCCACCTGGTGATCGGCGAGCCATTTCAGGCAGCGCTCGACGAGCGTGCCGGCGAGCGCGGGCTGCCCGCCGGAGGATGCGGCGGCGACCGCCGCGAGCGCCTTCTCGAAGGCCTCGCTCGCGGTCGCGATCCGCCTGGCCTCGGCGTCGCGCTCCTTGAGGATGGCGCGGGCATCGTCCTTGATGCTCTCCAGCCGGCGGTAGGCGGTCGCGAACACGGTCTCGTCGCCCGTGTTCGCGCCGGCGTCCACGATGTCGGAGGCGGCCTTCAGCCCCGAGCGCAGGGTGGCGGTGGCGCGCGGGCCGTGCGCCGTCTCCAGCGCGCCGATCGCCTCCTCGGTCTTGCGGCGGCGGCGGATGTAGTCGGCGTACTGGTCCTTGATCTTGGCGAGGCCGCGCCCCTTCAGGGGGGTCTTGGTCTGCGGCCGCATGCCGAGGAGGTCGTTGAGGAACTTCAGCTGGTCGGGGGTGAGGGGCTTGGTCACGGCGTTGCGTCCTTAGAGCGCGTCGGCGACGGTCTTGAGGGCCGCGTCGAGGTCGCGGCGGACGGTGCAGGGGCGGAAGCCGTTGCCGTCGACCGCGGCGAGGAGCCGGCTGCCGCCGAGGAAGGCGCGGAAGCGGCCGAGCACGGCGCGGGCCGCGGCCACCCGGGCGGGGCGGTCGTCGGCGCCGGCGTTGAGGGCGTCGTCGAGCGCGTCGACAAGGGTCTCGTCGAGGGCGTCGAGGGCGGCGCCGAGCTGCTCGACGCCGCCGTCGAGGTCGGCCTCCTCGTACTCGTCCGCGGCCTCCTCGTCGGCGTTGTGCGCCAGCACGGCGGCGCGCAGGTCGCGGCCGACGGCCTGGAGCTCGGCCCCGGCGTTCCGGCGGGCGGTGGCCCAGGCGAGGCGGGCCTTCTGCAGCGCGACGAGGGAGGCGGAGGCGCCCGCCGGGGGGGCGGCGGCCTGGGCGATCGCGACGCCGAGCACCCTGGCGATCCACTCGGCCTTCGCATCCGACGGGGGCGCAACATTCGTATCAGGCATGGCCTGTCAGCCTTCCTCCCTCGCGACCGCCCGGCAGCGGCGGTCGGGCGGGACGCTGCCTCAATCGACTCGCTTCGGCAATCGCCGGGTGGGGGCGCCTTCTTCCCGGCTTTCGGGACCGAAGAGGGCTCCGCCCTCTCCGGACCTCACCCGCCAGGAGCCTGAGGCCCCTGGACCCCCGTGAGACTGCCGTGGATGCGATGGGACACGGTGTCCCCATACGCCACCAGCATCCGTCCTGACCTCTCCGGGCGCCTCGGGTCCACGACCCGAGGCGTGGGCCAGATCAGCCAGAACCCCTGAACTCATCAGAAAAAGATGATGGCGGGGGTTCCAGGGGGTGGAAGAATTCCTTCTTCCTCCCCCTGGCCACGGAGGGCCCTCGCGGGATCGGCGTCAGACCGCGCCGTGGGCCTCGACGTAGAGGGCGTAGAGGGAGTGGGAGGCGGTCATGTAGAGGCGGTTGCCCTTGGGGCCGCCGAAGCAGAGGTTGGCGCAGCGCTCGGGCAGGCGGATGTGGGCGAGCGGCTTGCCCTGGGGGTTGAAGACGGCGACGCCGTCGAGCTCCTCGGGCTTGCCGCGGGGCTGGTGGACCATGCGGGTGCCGACGCGGGTGGGTTCGGGTTCGAGGGTGCCGTCGCTGCCGTAGCCGACCCAGAGGTTGCCGTCGCGGTCGACGCGGAAGCCGTCCAGCGCGGCGCTGTCGGTGGCGTCGATGAGTTTGGTGCGGTTGGTGAGGGTGCCGCCCGGGCCGACGTCGTAGGCGAAGAGGGAGCGGGCGGGGGCGGGGTTGCGGCCGACGACGTAGAGCTTGCTCTCGTCCGGGGAGAAGGCGAGGCCGTTGGGCAGGACGAGGTCGGTGATGACGGCGGTGAGGTTCCCGTCGGGGGCGAGGCGGTAGACGTTGGTGGTGGGTTGCTCCGGGGTGGCGCGGCTGCCCTCCCACTCGCCGAGGATGCCGAAGGTGGGGTCGGTGAACCAGATCGTGCCGTCGGACTTCACCACCACGTCGTTCGGGGCGTTGAGTCGCTTTCCCTGGTAGCGGTCGGCGAGGACGGTGATCGAGCCGTCGCGCTCGGTGCGGGTGACGCGGCGGGTGACGGAGTGCTCGCAGGTGACGAGGCGGCCCTCGCGGTCGCGGGCGTTGCCGTTGGCGAAGTTGGCGGGCTGGCGGAAGACGGTGAAGCTGCCGTCGCGCTCGCTGTACCGCATGATGCGGTTGTTGGGGATGTCGCTGACGAGGAGGGTGCCGCCGTCGTCGGGGAACCAGGCGGGGCCCTCGGCCCAGCGCATGCCGGTGGCGAGCTGCTCCACCGTCGAGCTGAAGATGCGGTAGCGGGCGAAGCTGGGGTCGAGGATCTGGACGGCGGGGTCGGGGTATCGCTGGTTCGGGGTGAAGGGGAAGGACTGGGCGGATGCGGGGGCGGCGGCGGCGGACGCGGCCAGGGTGCCCGCCGCGCCCAGCAGGGCGCGCCTCGTGGTGGTCATGGTGCTTTCCTCCCGTTCGCGGGCGTTGCCGCGGGTGGTGCCGTTCGGGCCGCGGGGCGGCGGGGTCGTTCGGGCCGCCTCGCGGCCGGGTCGGTTCAGGCCGCCTCGCGGCCGGGTCGGTTCAGGCCGCCTCGCGGCCGGGGAGCAGGCCCCAGGCGGCGAGGCTGCTCCTCAGGCGGGCGGCCTGGCGGTCGGTCAGCGGCCAGGCGCCGGGGGGGCGGACGTGGCCGCAGTCCTGGCCCATCAGCGCCAGCGCCGCCTTGACGACGGAGACGTTGGTGCCGTTGCCCTCCTCGGCGCGCAGCTCCTCGAAGGGGGCCATGGTGGCGATGAGGGCGTTGGCGCGGGGGTAGTCGCCGGCGGCGAGCGCGGCGTGGATGGCGACCGAGTGTTCCGGCCAGACGTTGATGAGGCCGGAGGTGAAGCCGCGCGCGCCGACGGCGGTGAGCGGCGGGGCCCAGACCTCGGCGAGGCCGCCGACCCAGACGGTCTTCGGGTCGGCGCGGCGGATGGCCTCGGCGAGCTTCAGGGGCTCGGGCGCGGCCCACTTGACGCCGGCGACGCCGGGGACGGCGCAGAGGGCCTCGATGGCGTCGGGGCCGATGCCGGCGTTGCGGAGGTAGAGGACGAGGGGGAGGCCGTCGCCGGCGTCGGCCACGCGGCGGACGTACTCGACCACGCCGCGCGGCGAGACGAAGGGGTCGGGGGGCTGGTGGACCATCAGCGCCGCGGCGCCGGCGGCGCGCGAGGCGCGGGCGAGGGCGGTGGCGTCGCCGATGCCGCGGCCGACGCCGGCGACGACGGGGACGCGGCCGTCGACCATCTCGGCGACGGCGCGGACCATCGTCTCGGCCTCGGCGGTGGTCAGGCCGTAGAACTCGCCGGTGTTGCCGTTGGCGGTGAGGATGTGGACGCCGGCCGCGACCGCGCGGTCGATGATCGGGCGCAGGCGGTCGGGGGCGGGGCGGTCGTCGCGGTCGAAGGGGGTGACGAGGATGCCGGAGATGCCGGGGAGGGCCGACAGCACGTCGGGCCGGGGGGTCGGCATGGTCGGGGATCCTTCGCTGGGCGGGGGAAGAGGACGGGGTGGCCGCGGGCCTGTCAATTCACCCCTTTCCCGGGACGGCGGGCGGTGAGGCTGGGGCGGGCGTTCAGCAGGGCGGGGTCGAAGCCGGCGGCGCGCTTGTAGGCGGTGGCGATGGCCAGCAGCTCGTCCGGGGGGAGGACGGCGTCGCGGCCGGCGGGGCCGAAGCCGCGCGGGGCGCGGGCCTCGGCGAGGTCGAGGACGCGGTCGGGGCCGCCGGCGCGGGAGGATTCGACGAGGGCGGCGGTGGCGGGGCGGCGGGCGGCCTCGTAGGCGCGCAGCGCGGCGTCGGGGGCGTCCGTCGCGAGGTGCCAGGCGAGGGTGCGGGCGTCGAGGATCGCCTGGGAGGCGCCGTTGGAGCCGATCGGATACATCGGGTGGGCGGCGTCGCCGAGCAGGGTGACGCGGCCGCGGGTCCATTCCGGCAGCGGGTCGCGGTCGACCATGGGGTACTCGTAGACGGCGTCGGTGGCGCGGATGAGGGCGGGGACGGAGAGCCAGGGCCAGTCCCAGCCGGCGAAGTCGGGGAGGAAGTCCTCGATGCGGCCGCGGCGGTTCCAGTCCTCCCGCGCCCAGCGGGTGTCGGCCGGCATCCGCTTCTCGGCGATCCAGTTGATCAGGGCGGGGCGGTCGGGGGTGGCCTCCCGGATCGGGTAGCAGACGAACTTCAGGTCGCTGTGGCCGGCCTGGACCATGGTGCGGCCGGTGAGGAAGCCGGGGTGCTCGGATACGGCGCGCCACATGAGGCTGCGGTTCCAGCGCGGGGGTCCCTCCCCCGGGTGGCGGGCGGCGCGGATGGCGCCGTGGATGCCGTCGGCGGCGACGAGGACGTCGCCGCGGGCGGTGGCGCCGCCCTCCAGGCGGAGCAGGGCCCCCTGCCCGTCCGTCTCGGCGGCGAGGCCGCGGGAGCCGAGGCGGATGGCCTCGCCGAGGCGTTCCCGGGCGGCGTCGAGCAGGAGCATGAAGAGGGCGCCGCGGTGGATGCTGACCTGGGGCCAGCGGTAGCCGGCGGCCAGGCCCCGGTCCTCGCGCCAGACCTCCTCGCCGCGGGGGGTGGCGTAGAGGAGCTCGCGCGTGGCGACGCCGGCGGCCAGCACGCGGTCGCCGAGGCCGAGCTCGGTCAGCTCCCGCACCGCGTGGGGGAGAAGGTTGATGCCGACGCCGAGGGGCTTCGGGGCGGCGACGGCCTCGTGGACCTCGGCCTCGATCCCGGCGGCGTGCAGGGCGAGGGCCAGCGTCAGGCCGCCGATGCCGCCGCCGGCGATGATCACGCGCATGGATGCGTCCTCCCGCGGGGAGGTTCGCCGGGATGGGGGCGGCGGGGAAGGGGTTTGGGGGGCGATCCCGCGATTGCGGGACCGAAGAGGGCTCCGCCCTCTCCGGACCTCACCCGCCAGGAGCCTGAGGCCCCTGATCACCCCTATACCGCACCTTCTTCGCTCTACTGGGCATCGGACCACGTCCAGTCTGACGGATGGTCGGAGTTCGCGGCCACCGCGGCGAAGGCCTGGACCAGCAAGGGTTATCGATTACAGCTGCCTATGATGGGTGGGGCGGTTCCGAGGAAAATATTTACGTCGAGCGCCTCGACGGTAAGCCGCTTAGCGCCTGGATGCCCACCATGCATGAGCTGAACGAGGGTGGTGGGAGGGAGTGTGAGGACTTCGCCTCAACGGCGGGGAAGGGAAGGCCATAGCTAACGGGCTGGCTCTCACCGAGTCCCACATGGCGATCGGCCCCTCTTTTCGCAGGAGAGATCCAGGGCTTCTCGCACTACGCCGCCTCACACCTTGACGGGTTAACCATTACCCACAGGTCACTGCTCGAACTGGCGGTGGTCGCCGACCTCGCATTGGCCAGTGGTCCGGCGACATCCTGAGACAAGGTAAGTGGCTCGCCAAAGCGTTGCTGAACTTGGTGAGCTTGATCGAGCCTTGGCGGTACGGCGAAGGGACGCTGAGTTAGACGTCTCGTAGCCTCTATCCGCCCGCGGTGGATCTGCCCAACTCAAGGCTGCTCAGCGGCCGAGCGACAGGGGCGCGATCAGCGGGCGAACACTGTCAGGACACCGGCGAGGCGCTCGCGCGCGGCCACTAGGGCCGGGCCGGACGGGGCGCCGAGCGCGGCGAGGACGTCCGAGAGGGCGGTGCGGGCGGCGCGGTGACGTTCCTCCATCAGGGCGCGGGCGGTGGCCGCGGTGGCGGGCGGGTAACCGGGGCGGGAAAGGGCGATCTCCAGCCGGGTTGCCTCCTCGGCGAGGCCGCCGTTGACGCAGGAGGCGACGGCCACGGTGCCCTGGGGCGGCCCGGGCCGGACGCCGCGACGATCCGCCTCCGGCGGTGTCGGGCGGGCGGTCGCCGGGGGCTGGGCCATCGGGGAGGCGGCGAGCGTGCCCTCCACGGAGCGGCGCATCGCGAGGGCGGCGGTGGCGCTGTCGGTCACGGGGGCGAAGGAGCCGCGGGCGGCGCGGGCGACCTCGCCCATTGCCTCGCGGTCGCGCCCCGGGATGTCGAAGCCCACGATGTCCACGGCGGCCCGGGTGGGACCCTCGCTGATCTCGCGCGCGACGGCGGCGGGGTTGCCGCCGCAAGTCTCGATGCCGTCCGAGATGACGAGGAGGAGCTGCTCGCCCGGGACCTCGGCGGGGCGGAACCCGGCGGCCGCGGCGCGCATGGCGGCGGCGAGCGGGGTCCAGCCGACGGGGCGGAGGCCGTCCACGGCGAGGAGGGCGGCGCCGCGGCCGGCGGGGGAGAGCGGGACGACGGACTCGGCGGCGGCGCAGGAGGCGGCGCGGCCGGCGTCCCGCGGGCTGCCGCGGTGGCCGAAGACGACGAGGCCGACCTCGACCCCGGGCGGGAGGGTCTCGAGGAAGCGGCGGGCGGCGCGGCGGGCGGCCTCCATCTTCACCTCCCCGCCGGCGCGGCCGGCCATGGAGCCGGAGGCGTCCACGGCGATGACGACGCGGGTGGCGGCGGCGCGGGCGGGCGGCGGGGTCCAGGGATGGCCCCCGGGCGGGGGATCGCCGGCGGCGGGCAGGCAGCGGGCCGCGAGGCCGGGGAGGACGGCCTCCGTCACGAGGGCGCGGGCGTCGGACGAACCCCCCTCGGGCAGGGGGAGGCCGCGGCCGGGCGGGAGCGGGGGCGGCGTGGCGGCCGGGTCCGCCCGGGCGGGCCCGCCGGTCTCCGCGCCGGGCGGGATCGGCTCCCCGGCCGGCTGGGCGAGCGCCTGGCCGGAGGGGGCCAGGAGCAGGGCCAGGAGGAAGGCGAGGGGCAGGCGTGGAGGTGTCACCGCGCGGTCTCCGGATCGTCCGCCCGGAACGGCCGGCCGCCGGCCCGACGCGGTCCGCCCGCCCGGATCGGGGTCTCCGATCATCCTTTGCGCCGGCCGCGCGGCGCAAGCGTCCCGTGCCGGCGAGGGGACGGGCGGGGCGCGGTTAGAGACCCACGACGCGGATGCGTCGGCCGCCGGGAGGGTGCGGCAGGACGTTTCCGGGTCTGGCGGACTCGATCGAGCTTTGGTGTTACCGGGGACGGAGGTCGAGTTCGGCGTCTCGTAGTCCCTGTCCGCCCGATGTGGGTCCAACCAATCCGAGAACGATCTAGCCTCGCGTGTGGTGCCGCGCGCGGTGGCGGAGACAGATGCCTCGCTCCTGCCAGCGCGGGTAGCCAGCCGGCTCGCATCGGGAGCAGCATCTGCAAAGAACATTGCTGATTGATCTTATTCGGCCCTGATCCCCGCCTCGCGGATCAGCTCTGCCCACTTCATCAACTCGGTCCGCATGCTCGCCGCGAACTCCGCGGGCGTCGTGCTGTCTATACTGAACCCCTGCGTCGCGAGCCTCGCCCGCACCTCGCCGGAGTCCATCGCCCAGCGGACATCCCGGTGGAGCCGCGCCACCAGCTCGTCCGGCAGACCGGCCGGCGCCAGCACGCCGTACCATACGCCGGCACGGTAGCCCCGGTAGCCCAGCTCCTCCAGCGTCGGCAGGTCCGGCAGCTCCGGAATCCTCTCCCCGCCCGTCACCGCGAGGCCGCGCAGCTGCCCGGCGCGGAGCAGCGGCACCACGAGCGATCCCTGAAACATAGCCCCCACCTCACCCGAGAGCAGCGCCGTCGCCGTCTGGGCCGAGCCGGGGTAGGGCACGTGGGTGAACTCCACCCCGGCCATGCGCCCGAACTGCACCGCCGCGAGGTGCGGGACGGAGCCGACGCCCGTGGACCCGACCGCGACGCTCCCCGGCCGCGCCTTCAGCGCCGCCACCATCTCCGCCACCGAGCGGAAGCCCGTCGCGGGATTGACCGTGAGGACGAGCGAGTAGGAGGCGACGCGCGTGATCGGCGTGAAGCTGCCGATCGGGTCGAAGGGCAGGCGCGGGAAGAGCGGCGGGTTCATCACGTGGCTGGAGGCGGCGAGGAGCAGCGTGTAGCCGTCCGGCGCGGCGCGGGCCGCGACGTCGGTGCCGATGGTCCCGCTGGCCCCGGCCCGATTCTCGATCACCACCGGCTGGCCCCAGCGGGACTGCAGCCGGTCGGCCATGGCGCGCGCGATGATGTCGGTCGGGCCGCCGGGCGTGAACGGGATGATGAGGCGGACGGGGCGCGACGGCCAGGCCTGGGCCCGCGCCGGGTGACCGGCCACGAGGAGGACTCCCGAGCCGCCAAGGACGGCGCGGCGGTGGATGGCGGTCATGGGTGCCCCTCTCACAGCCCGTGCGCGGCGAGGAAGCCGTTCATCACCTCGGCGACGATCCCCGGCGTCTGCGTCGCCATGAAGTGCCCCGTGTCGAGCCGCACCAGCCGCGCCCCGGGGATGGCGCGCGCCACCGGTTCCACCAGCGCCGGCGGCCGCAGCCGGTCGCGCTCGGCCGCGATCACCAGGGTGGGACAGGCCACGCGCGGGAAGTCCTGCGCCATGTCGAGGTCGATCAGCATCCGGTAGGTCGCGGCGAAGGCGGCGGGGTCGTTGCCGAGCCAGCGGGCGCGGAACGCCGCGTAGGCCGCCGGGTCAAGCCGCAGCTCCGGCGCGTAGCTGTTGGCGAGGGAGGCCTCGACCAGCGGGCGCAGGCCGTCGCGCTCCATCCGGTCCGCGTGCGCCCGCATCGCCTCGCGCCGCTCCGGCGCCAGCTCCGTCACCGGCGTCATCGCGATCAGGGCGGCGCAGCGGGCCGCGTGACGGGCGGCGAAGCGGATGGCGACCGCCCCGCCGAGCGCGCAGCCGGCGACCGCGACGGGGGCGTCGATCCCCTCGGCGTCGAGCAGCGCGGCGATGTCGGCCGCGGCGTCGTCGATCGACAGCGCGCCGCGCGGCTTGGACGACATCCCCGCCCCGCGCGCGTCGTAGCGCAGCAAGCGGCGACCGCGGGCGAGCGCCGGCAGCACCGCGTCCCAGCTGTTCAGGCTGCCGCCCATCTCGTGCACCAGCACGAGCAGCGGGGCGCCCTCCCCGACGACCTCGTAGCGCAGCGCCGCGTCCGACAGCTCGATCCAGCGCATCACGCGACCTCCCCCGGGGCCGGCCAGGGGGAGGGCTCGAAGGCGTAGCCCTCCCCCTGCCGGCGGATATGCCCGCAGAACGGCGCCCCGAAGTGCATCGGCAGCACCAGCGCGCCGCTCGCCGCCTCGGCCGCCAGGAATGCCATGCGGGTGCGGGCCGCCAGCGCCGGGTCCTCGCAGTAGCGCGTGTTCCAGCCCGGTTCGACGATCTGCATCGGGTTGTGGAAGACGTCGGCGCAGAACACCGCCTCCTCCCCGCCGTCGCGGAGCCGGAAGGCGAGCATCCCCGGGCTGTGGCCCGGCACGGCCTCCGCCACCAGCCCCGCCACCGCGTCGCCGGGATCGGTCGGCTCGACCAGCCCGGCCTCGATCACCGGCAGCACGCTGTCGACGTAGGGGGCCGCGTACGGGTGGGCCGTGCCCTGGCGGTGGAGCGACGCGTAGAGGTCCAGCTCGGCCCGCGGCAGGTGGTAGCGCGCGTTTGAGAAGGTGGGCACCCAGCGCCCGTCGACGAGGCTGGTGTTCCACCCGACGTGGTCGGTGTGCAGGTGCGTGTTGATCACGCGCGTCACGCGATCCGGCGCCGCCCCCGCCGCCTCCAGCCAGGGGATGACGAGGGTGTTGAGCATGTTCATGCGCTCGGCCGCGCGGACCTTGCGGTTGCCGACGCCGGTCTCGATGACCACCACCTCGCCGCCGCGGTGGACCACCCAGAGCATCATGCTCATCACCAGGCGGTCCGTGGACGGCACCCAGAAGCGCGGCGCCATCCAGCCGCGCTCGCGCTCCAGGGCCCGCGCCCGCTCCTCCGTCGGGACGGCGGGGAAGAGGAAGGCGGGGTCGGCGGTCGGGCCGCTGTACTCGGTGACGCCGCTGATCCGGGCCTCGCCCAACCGCCGGGTCTGGAGCATGTCGTGGAACCCCTATTCCGGCCGGATCCCGGCCTCCCGGATCAGCCCGCCCCACTTGCCGAGGTCGGCCTCGATCCGGCGCGCGAAATGCTCCGGCCCGCGCGCCTCCGCCTCGAAGCCGAGGACCCGCAGCCGCTCGACCACCGCCGGGTCGCGCGACAGCGCCTCCGTCTCCGCGGCTAGCCGCGCCACGATCGCGTCCGGCGTGCGCGGCGGTGCCATCAGCCCGAACCAGAAGGTCGTCTCGAAGCCCGGCAGGCCGCTCTCGGCCACCGTCGGCACCCCCGGCGCCGAGGGCGAGCGCGCCTCCCCCGTGACGGCCAGCGCCCGCAGCGACCCGTCCGCCACGAAGCCGCCGGCGGAGGCGACGGAATCGAAGGCGATCTGCACGTCGCCCCGGATCAGGGCGGTCAGCCCCGCCGCGTTGCCGGCGAAGGGCGCCAGCACGATGTCCACCCCGGCGCTGCGGTTGAACAGCGCGGCGGCGAGGTGGTTCGTGGTGCCGATCCCCGGGTAGGCGACGTTCAGCCGCCCGGGGTTGGACCGCGCGTAGGCCACCAGCCCCGGCACGTCGCGGAACGGCATCTCCCGGTTCGCCACCACGATCAGCGGCGCCCGGATGAACAGCGACACCGGCGCCAGGTCGCGCCGCGGGTCGAAGGGCAGGTTCCGCAGCGTCGGCGTGATCGCGATGGAGGAGGCGGCGTAGAGGATCGTGTAACCGTCGGCCGCGGCGCGCGCGACCGCCTCGTTGCCGATCATCGTCCCTGCGCCCGGCCGGTTCTCCGTCACCACCGGCTGCCCCAGGCGCGCCGACAGCTCCTGCGCCAGCAGCCGCGCGCTGACGTCGGTGGACCCGCCGGGCGGGAAGGGGATGACCATCCGCACGGGGCGCTGCGGCCAGGACTGCGCGGACGCCGCCCCGCACGCCAAGGCCAGGGCGAGAGTCAGCGCCGGGGCGGCGACGCCGCGCAGCAGCGCACCGATGGCGTGCCTCATCCCGTCTCCTCCGACGCGCGGCGGGAATCCCGCTCACCCGACCGCGCCAACCGATCGGTTGGCAGAGGCTAGATCGGCTTTGCGGCAGAGCGCAACCGCCCGGTGCCGCCGTTCGCGGCTTGCCACCCGGCGCGGGGACGCGCTACGCCTTTACCGAACGATCGGTCGGTCGGGACGCAGTTCGGTCCTGCCGGCGCGGAGGGAGGCGACCCATGTCGGCACCGGCCTGGCACGGATGGCGCGCGTGAGCGACGCCGGGTTCCCTCCCGACCCCGCGGCGCGCGACTTCCCGCCGCCGCACGTCCCCGTGCGCGAGGACTGGCTCGCCCGCCGCGTCGAGCCGGTGATCGATCCCGGCCTGCCGATCATCGACCCGCACCACCACCTCTGGCACCGACCCGCCGAGCGCTACCGCGTCGACGACCTGCTGCGCGACCTCGGCGACGGTCACGACGTCCGCGCCACCGTCTTCGTGCAGTGCCGCTCCATGTACCGCACCGACGGACCGCCGGAACTGCGTCCGCTCGGCGAGACCGAGTGGGTGGAGGGCATCGCCCGCGCGCTGCCCCCCGGCGGCCCGCGCGTGGCGGCCGGGATCGTCTGCATGGCCGACCTCACCCTCGGCGACGCCGTGCGGCCGGTGCTGGAGGCGCACCTCGCCGCCGCGCCGACCCGCCTGCGCGGCGTGCGCAACATGACCACCTCGCACCCGGAGCTGACCTCCAGCTTCGGGCACATCCCGCCGCACCGCCTGCTCGACCCGCGGTTCCAGGAGGGGTTCGCCCACCTCGCCCCGCTCGGCCTCTCCTACGACGTCTGGGCCTACCATACCCAGCTCGACGAGGTGCTCGCCCTCGCGCGCGCCTTCCCGGGCACGGCGATCATCCTCGACCACCTCGGCGGTCCGCTCGGCAGCGGCCCCTTCCAGGGGCGGCGGGAGGAGGTGTTCCCCGCCTGGCGGGCGGGCGTCCGCGCCCTCTCGGCCTGCCCCAACGTCACCGTCAAGCTCGGTGGCGCGGGGATGCATCTCCTCGGCCACGACTTCCACCTCGCCGACGATCCCCCGACGTCGGGAGAGATCGCGGAGGCCATGCGCCCCCACGTCGAGGCGCTGATCGAGGCTTTCGGCGCCGACCGCTGCATGTTCGAGAGCAACTTCCCGGTGGACAAGGGCATGTTCGGCTACCGCACCCTCTGGAACGCCTTCAAGCGCCTCGCGGCCGGGGCGGGCGCCGGGGAGCGGGCGGCGCTGTTCCGCGGCACCGCCGCCCGCGTCTACCGGATCGAGGACGCCTGAGATGAGCGCCACCGACCTCCTCCGCGGCAAGGTCGTCGTCATAACAGGCGGCGGCAGCGGCATCGGCCGCGCGCTCGGGCTCTTCGTCGGTGCCCATGGCGGCCGCGTCGTGGTCAACGACCTCGGCACCTCCCCCTCCGGCGAGGGGGCGGATGCCGGCCCCGCCGAGACGGTGGCCCGCGCGATCCGCGACGCGGGCGGCGAGGCCGTCGCCAGCACGGACAGCGTCTCCACCTGGCCGA
>Ga0325401_1002034_pt1 | contig 17658 bp, 16 predicted proteins | sample PopdelMetagenome_FD_205666 | JGI IMG/M metagenome (GOLD analysis project Ga0325401, IMG submission 205666) | Populus deltoides microbial communities from Bellville, Georgia, United States - Xylem-PdKOR-R2 | ecosystem: Host-associated > Plants > Phyllosphere > Stem > Wood/Secondary xylem | place...
AAACAAAAGTTAAAATGACGCTTTTTTGAATTTAGCTCTTCATTTAGCTCTCCGGTTGGAGATGCTCTTAGGACTAACAGGGCCATCATTTCCTCAAACTGGGCTGTTAGGAGGTGTACACCTGCCCTGGTTTGAATCCCACAAATACATTATTTATAATGAAAATATAAGGTAAGGACATGACATGTCAATTTTTGTACCATCCGTCATTAAGTTGTCAAGCTATTTTATTAGTAAGTTCAGAAAAAGATTCAAGTATTAATCTTTCTCTAGTAACATATACGTAGAATATTGGATACTGTAAATTGTTTCAGAGGATTTTAAGTCAAAGAATTTTGCTGAGTTGTCAAGGACTCGATTTCAATTCTTCCATGGCATTAACATGTCTACTTCTTTGCAGGTTACTGTGTTTTTATGGATGCTGAGCATGCCCTTGATTCATCATTAGCTAAGGCTATTGGGGTGAACACTGAGAACTTGCTTCTTTCGCAACCTGATTGTGGCGAACAAGCTCTCAGTCTTGTGGACACTCTCATCCGGAGTGGTTCTGTTGATGTCGTCGTTGTTGATAGTGTAAGTAAGGTGCTTTATTGGCTCGTAATCTTACATGTTATCAAGTCCTCTCTTAGTTATAGTTTCTTGTATTCAATGGATGAGGCTTTGTAGTTATAGTTTCTTGTATTCAATGAATCAGTGTTTGTATAATGTAACACTTGGTAAGATAATTCATTCACTTTACCATGCCCCTCCTACTCACCTTCTCATATGTCCTATTTAATGGTTATCATCTTAGCAGAGTTGTGTTAACCATTATGCCTGCAGCTTTTGCTGCAGATAGCGTGAGCGCACATGTATTAGACATCAATGCTTGGTTAAAGTTTATTTGTTTAGAATTATCCATACCATTGAATTTCAGACTACAGTTTGGAATTAAGTCTTGTTTTTATTTTTCTATCGTGAATAATGACAGGTAGCTGCACTTGTGCCTAAAAGTGAACTTGATGGAGAGATGGGTGATGCTCATATGGCAATGCAAGCCAGATTAATGAGCCAGGCACTTCGCAAACTGAGCCACTCTTTATCACAGTCACAGACTGTTCTGATCTTTATCAATCAGGTGCTATTTTGAAGTATTCCTATCATTATAGGTTTAGGAGATCTGTACTGATTTACCGTAAAACTATAAAGATGTATTTGCACATTCATTTTAGGTACTGGCTTAAAAGACCCAGCAGTTATTTGCATTCAAAACTAACTAAAGATTGGTCATTTACCAAATCTGGTCCAGATGTCATGCCAAATGGATTTTTGTCCCAATCAAAGAAACTTCTCATATGAGTTTTCATTCAGGCTGTCAATTTGGCTCAGTAGAGTACAATAATTGCATGCCAGGATTGTAATTGAGTTGAGTATTATACTGTTCAGGCTTGGTTTGTTCAAATTAAAATCAAGTGAGTTGGACTCATGTTTATTATCCTGCCAAAAAAATGTAGAAGCTTCGTTTAGTACCTCCTTGAATGAATTTGAGCTTGTACATGAATGTAATGATTAACTAATGTAAACAATCCCCATATATATATATATATATATATATATATATATATAGTAGTCCTAATTGATGCTTGTGGTGGCTGACCTACATTAGAGCTTGTTCAAGGTTTTGGCCAGAACTTGTGTGTAATGGCTGTCAAATTGAGATTTGACTCGTGAATCAAAAGGTCCATTTTTGGGATTGTGAATCATAAAATTTAGTAACAAATGATAATGACATTAATAAAATATAATTAACATAGTAAATCTTGTCATTTAAATTTTTAGTTCTTAGTCATTTAATTACTTAAGTCTCAAAATTCAACATATTGTTCATTGCTACTTGATTATTCTAAAGACTCAATAATCTTGTTCTTCCCCGACATTGATGTAATCTTTGTAGTTCCTTGTCTTTGACGCTCTTGCTTTCTTTCACTGTTTTCTTTTTTTGTGAAAATTTAATTTATAATTCGTTTAAGTTTCTAGTAGAAATATTTATTGAAGAAGATTGTTTACATGTTGACATACATGACCTCTTGACTTAGCATTCCTATTCTTATCACCTCTCTTAAAATTATGCATTTTATTTCAATTTTCTATTCGAGAGGACTTGTAAAGCTCAATGAATTGTATTGAATCAAATCAAATCCTTACTGAATTGTAAGATTCAACAGAACAAGGAGATCTAGAGAAAATAGAACTAACATAAAACTCAACAATCTAGCTACCATTGAAACAGTAGAGTGAAAGTAGGATGAGGCATGCCTTTACCCTTCGTGTTAGTAGGAGTGGATTATTTAGAATGGGTTCGTGTGAAGAAGAGGTATTAGTCAACACCTTTGGGCTTGTGCCAGGTAAGTTAAGAAATGACACGCCAGCAGGTAACAAAGGAGATTTATGTGATCTTCACTGTATCCGTGTTGAAGATGCGACAAAGTGTTTGAATCGTTGTGGATTGTCCAAATCAAATGCCTAGTGGCATGATCAAAGCCAATAGTTATAAGCTATGTCCTTCATCATGATGTCAAACAAAACTATCCATGGAATCGTTATAATGTACCCAAGCAAGGGGTAAATCAATTGAAAGCCATGTTCTTTCTAGTAAGCAAATCAAAGGAGTTGTCAAGCCTGGGCAAGCTAATTTTCAGTAGTGTATCAAAGAGTTGTAGCTGGGGCACTACTTAAAAGGCAGTTAGGCTCAAGTTCAGTTTCTTAACAAGGTATCAGACAAGGTTAGGAAAACTAGTGAATTAGTTGAAGTTCAACCATCTCTTGTTTGTGAAAGGATAATTGCTTTCTATCTATCCAATTGCATAAGCACATCTGGTTCTAGCGTCGAATGGGAGTCCTCTTTATTTTTTTCTCTTCCATCTTTAGAGTTTCTTATTGTGTTTAAGAAGCCCCTAATCTTTTCTATCAGTACTATTAGTGAGCTAACATGCTAACAGTAGTTATAAACTAGTCTTTATTAAGCTTTCCTTTTTACCTAGCATGATAACAAAATAACTAATAACCTTAGAAGACTAGTAGTAGTTCTACTAATAGGACAAGACTGAGTTGGATTTTCTTGTCCTTTGCATTTCTTCCCCTGATCTGATTGTGCTAATTTAGAAGGGCCTAAAGAATGTTTCTAGTTATCTGAGGCAAGCGCATAAGAGAGCAAGCTTGTATTAGAGAGGACCAAGAATAAGAAAGGTTCAACTCGTACTAAATCTATTGGCACTTTAAAAAAATTTCTAAATGGAAAAACGTATCTACTGTGGTGACCCTTTCTAACTGAAAGACCAACACTCCCTTTAGTCTAAATAGCTAGATAAACTCCCAGCCAATAGGCAAGGACAAGCTATTTGTCTTTCAAGCAAGCTATGGATAAGAGGGATAGGTCAAAGGTAAAGGACCCAAGTTATTTGATTTGAGACTCTAAGCCAGTTCAATTCCTTTTCACATTGATGCCCTCTTTGAAAAACTAGTTGTCGAGTGTAAAGAGAACATGAAAGTTGCTCAACAAAAGAAATACAATGATTTAAACTATGTTGGTTCTTTTGATTACACCTTTGATATCATCACAAAGGTAGAATTGTACAAAGGATACATGGATACAACATGTATTGATGAAGCAAGTTAACCTTTGCTATTCATTACTCTGGAAATTGATGGAAGAGAAAAAAAAATTGTCAGTAGATGTTTCTGGTGCAAGCTTTTTTATGGAGGAACTTAAGCTAATTTCTAGAATTGTTGTACACTTGGGAGTGAAGAAAGAAAATGGGTTGGCGATTCTTGATTGGACACATGAGATCGAGGCAAGAATGGTTTTGGTCCAAGGATGGGTTTCTTCCTACTCACAGAGAATGATACAGGAGTTGTGTTTATAATTTATTTTATTTTGCTTATGATATTGAGGATGTTTAATTAATCTAGGCTCGTGTAATTAGCATCTGACTTTTAAAGTATTTCCTTGGAGGTTAAGTTATTTTAATTGGAGCCCAAGACTAGAAATCCTATTCCTACAAGGATCTAGGGCTTTAACTATGTATAAATAAGGGTGCTAGGGTTATTATATAGACTTTCTTTGTTATTTTATCAATCTATTCAGATTTTAGAGTATTCTTCTCTTCTTCTTTTTTCGTTATGTATTCTTTCTTGTATCTTTTTCTTTGACGTGTAATTTAATTCCTTCCCTTTTGTTGCCCTGGTAGCATAGTCAAAAGTAAGCAGTCGATATCGAGCTTACCTTTTTCTGATATTAATGCCTCCATGATTCTGGATATGAATTTTGGATCCATGTATAAATTAGTGTGCTGATCATGAGTCCATTGTAATTGGAATTGAGACTGGCTGTGCTAGTAATGGCATGAAATTATACAGGCACCGTCAGAATTTATTGCAATATGATGTGTGTGTGTGTATGTATAATGCTTGGTTCGTAAACTTTATCTGTCAACAGGTGAGAGCTAAGCTTTCAACTTTCGGATTTGGTGGGCCCACTGAAGTAACCTGTGGTGGTAATGCTCTGAAGTTCTATGCTTCTGTACGCCTAAACATAAGAAGGGTAGGGTTTATCAAGAAGGGAGAAGAGGTATGGCTGTTTTATCTTTTTCTCAACCCGTGAATTTGAAACCGTGTCAAGATGAGGAACTTTTGTGATACTTAATTACCACACTAGGTGGAATATAGACTAAATTTGCATTAGCTCCACCCTGCTTTGGGCTCCTTTAGACAATATATTCTTGACTTTGATTCTGGTCTTGTTCATTGTTTTTCAAACAAGGTGCAACAAAGCTTAAGACACTTGCTGGTGTAAGCTTTTGCTTGAACAGGATACAGGCTTGATCTATGATGGCAGAAAAAAATAGGGTTGACAATGGAATTGAAAAGGGAGGGATGGATTCCTTTATTTTGCAAATCAGTGTATCTTTTTACAGAGAGTTTTCTGGAAGTGACTGTTAGTTCCCTCACTGTTTCTTGGCTTGAGATCTGTTTGTTTTAACCACCTCTGCATGCTTAGTCGCCCATGAAGACATTTAGAAGATTGTTGTTGACAATTGGTTTATGTCTCATTCAAGATGAGTAAACAAGTGAAATGAATGACCTCGGATCTCGTGACTTTTGACATTACATTCTTCAGATCCCGTAACTGTCTATATTTTGGATTGAAGCTGGTTTACTCTTTGTTTTTTTTGTTCAGAAATGGTGAAGGGATGGGGTGGGGGAAGCAAGAAGTGCAGATTGTAGATTATTAGGTTTAAATCTCAACAATTATACATTTTTGGTTACAGAGGTTCGCATTACTTTGTCTTCTTTGTGTCAAAGTGTTGATTCTTACTTTCGTTTTTCTTTTTCAGACAACAGGAACTCAAGTTCAAGTGAAGATAGCGAAGAATAAGCTTGCCCCTCCATTTAAAACTGTTCAATTTGAGCTTGAGTTTGGCAAGGGAATAAGTCGTGAATCGGAGATCATAGAATTGGCAGTGAAACACAAATTCATCAAGAAAAATGGTGCATTTTATGACTGTAGTGGTCGCAAGTACCATGGCAAGGAAGCATTGAGGGAGTTTCTAGCTCATAATGATGATGTCCAGGAAGAGCTTATGATGAAGCTCAGGGAGAAGCTACTTGAAGCTGAGACTGATCAGGAACTGAAAGATGAGACTACAGATGGAGAACCAACCCAAGAAAGCATCCCACCTGATTCTACTGATGAAGAAGTATTTGCCGCAGCTGAAGCATATACGTAAACGACCTCAGAACTGTAGATGGAGGTTTATTCTGCTAAATCCCATGGCATCGCCCAGTTTTCTATGGAGTCCTGCCATCCCATCTCCTGCTCATCAACAGCACCAGGATTTCCAGTGGGCACAAATTGAAGGATTCGGAAGGCATCAGGTTTATTATAACTAAAAACTGCCCTAGCTTGTGACAGGACACATGGTTTATGATTGTGCCGCAGCTAAGATTTTTTAATCGTCAGTGTAGGTTTTGGTTCTAGAATGGATCAAAGTTTTGCGGGTCTAGATGAGCTACTGCTGAAAATGCAGGGCGGTTGCCATATTTCATGAAATGTACACCTAAATTATGTCTGTGAATGGGGCCAATTTTTTATTTATTTATGTAGTAATTAAAAATCCAGCGCAGTATCCTATTCAATGCATCCCTGTCATTGTGTTTTATGCGGGTACTTTTTGGTGAACTGTTAAGAGGCTAGGGCATCAGAGTTGGTCGGAACAGATGAAAATGGCTTCCATGCTAGTAAATAAATCCTTTTCCTCGTTGTGGTTTCTGCTCCACACTGTCGGCCATGACTCCGTCGGCTATAAATATCGGTGATCGCACAATCCGGTTTTGCCCTAAGCTCTTAAATTATATCTCAACTTTGTACCTTTAAATTCATTTCATGGAAATCCGACTTGGAAACAAATTCAGCTACGTCTTAAAATACAATACCTTATACGGTTCTAATACTTGTTTGTTAATATATTCAAGCTATCTGTATTTCTGTTGATAAATTAATCAAGCCGTACATACAATTTAGAACATTATACTATACTTTAAAAGCATTGGGAAAAACATCATATATGTATTGTGGACATAGATTCATTGTATTGTAGACCACACTATATATATAGAATATTTGCACTATAACATTTTAACGTCTGAGAAGTGTTGTCTTTTTTGTTTATTAGGAAAAAAATAATGTTAATTAAAGAGACAAATTGATAGGAAATAGTTATTGACGAGAGGTTAATGCTTACGGATGATTAATAAAAAAAGTGTTAATTAAAGAGACAGGTTGGTAAGAGATGACTATTGATAAGAGATTAACGCTCACAAATGATTAATGAAAAAAATGGTGTTAATTAAAGAGACAAGTTGATAGAAGATAGTATTAACGAAATTAACACTCACGAATAATTAATGAAAATAATAATGGAAATTAAATAACAAGTTAATAGGAAATAGTAATTGAGAAGAAAAGCAGACGTAACACTCACAATTCATTTATAAATACAAGAAATTACAATATTATATTAACTTTGTTGAAGGTCATAATATTGCATTGTGGTGTGCGCAAATCAATGGTCTTTCTAGGAATTTGCATGGGATTGGGATTCCTTTCTAGAGTGGTTGGGGGGACGAGGCTCAGTTGTTGAGGGCCCAAAGAACAAGAGAAGGCTTTCTGTTTGGGCTTGGTCCAGACAGAATGCTATTTTAAACGGACAATCACCCTGCCGTTTGGGCCTGGCCCAAAATGCTGGGCTGTCAATTTTCTTTTTTCTTTTTCCTGCTGTGCTATCTTCTTCACTTGTATATCTCCTTTTCCGCTCTTAGTTGACGATGCTTTGATTCATATGGGAAATAGCTGAGTTAAGAAATGACATTTTTTTTATGAATTCTTAAATGTCTTCTGTTAAAATCTAGGAGGAGATGGAAGCTGGCAAGATAGTTGTAGATAAAGCACCCAAGAGTTGATGACGCTTCTGTTCCCAATGAAGACGAAGAGGTAAATGGCTATTTAGTAGACTTTCCTGACTGGTGCATTTAACATTTGTTTGATTCGATTCTTGTTAAGAAGTGCTTTTATGTCTGTCACTGTCACGTAGCTGCAAGCTGAGCATGGCACTAAGCCGTAATCGGTAGATTTGCTCTCTATTCTCTGTTTTGGCACCAGCAGCTTTTAATCATTTGAATGTCTTTTCTTTCGGAAATCGTTCGAATATATCATCCTTGAAGGGCGTTAACAGATAAATCATTCATGTAGTCGTTCTAGATAAGTTGTTCTTATGTTCATGATGTAAAATTATGAACTTTTAATCTTTCCTCGACTGGCAATGAACCACGCTGCCCCCATTCTGTTGGAAACTTCAATCTCTAGGCTGGAGCTTGCCTGCCTTCGTCTTTTGTTTATTTACCATATTAGGATAGCATACTTGAAATTAAACATAGAGTTTTAATTGCAATTGTGTGTTATAAGGGGAAGAAGAGGCCTATCTCGAAGCACTGAGAGTGATGAGGACAAGCTAGAAGAGCAGTCTATAATTCCCAACTGATTGCAACTCAAGATATCAATAATTTCTACTCGCCAAGCTCTGGACAACATAATTGTGGGGAAGAAAGGCTTCCTCGGATTACGTAGTCCACTGGAGATCAAGAAAAAAGTATCCCATATCAAGGATAGTAGAAGTAATCATCTTCTCCGGCTTCAATGCAAAGGGTAGGATAGCCATAGTGGGCTGGAGTTGACATGTAATAATCATGGTAAAATAGTGGGCTGGAGTTGACATGTAATAATCATGGTAAAATCTTGCACTATTGATATAATTTATCAGGTGTTTGGCCCTTCTTTCATGTGATTCTTGCTCATGCGAGCTTATAAGATCTGTTTCTATTTCCATGAAAAATGATGTAATAAAAATTGCTTGAGGCTTCGTTACTGACCATCCACAGCAAATAGAATGCACGAGTTCATCTTTTAAGGCCGGCGAACGACCAAAATAGCACCGTCACTGTCCTCGTCCGCATGATTCATCAGATCACGCATGCAAGCATTTTGTCCTATCATTGATTTCAAAATCTAAACATTGAAAAACTCTGATATTCCACTTCTATTTTGTCTCGACTAAAAATCTGAAATGAAAAAGATACCAAACGCCAATGAAATAATCAGATTCGAAATTTTCATACTCGGACGTGTAGTTGCCTAATCACCAATTGTTTTTCGGATGCCGAACACAATAGTGAGCTGACTATCAGCATATTGTTTCCAAGTCAAATTATCACCATGATGTGCTACAAGTGATGTTAACGATTTCAATACAATCTAGTATCTTGACGCGCACCACTACCTAGCTGGGTTTACCCTTAGTCCTGCTGTAAGGTTGCCTTCATTAACTTCAAAACAACAGCTGCTAATTCAGTTTGATGTGAAGTGTAGCTATGATTTGCTCCTTCTATGATGTGTAGACTGTGATTTGGTATGATCTTGGCAAACTCTAATGCGTCCTCCACTGGGATGATTTCATCAGCAGATCCATGAATAGTGAAGACCCTGCATGCAGAATTGTGGTAATGAAGGCACAAACAATACACAGACAGAGACACACCAGTGTAAAATGCATTATAAAGCATTGAGAGAAATTGAAAATAGATTAAACAGAACAAGAAGCGAGCAATTGGCTATAACAAAGAAATTCCCAATCTAGGAACTAAAGAGATGCAGCAGCACTTCTTTGGATAAAAAATGTGTCATCGCCTGAATTACGCTTCAAGCAACATCATCAAAATGGATTTCCAGCAGCAAAAAACAAGGAGATGACCAAATTGTTTATTTGTACAATAAAATAGCACGGTGCATTTTCACAAGAAAATCACTCTCTCTCGTTCATCACAATTAGAAACTTCTTGTTTCCTTCTTGTGCTTTGAGAGCATCCGTGGGGTTGCCTGTCATTAGTGTGTTAATTTCATTTCATCAAGTCTAGGGATCTCATTTTGCTTATTAGCATCTAGTTTATGGATAGATTTTCACAAAAACATTACAACTGGAACTAAGTTTGACACACTAGACATGCTTGTCAAGCAAAAGCAAAGATAACAAGCTACTTAAAGATGAAAGCGCTCACCTGCAGTCCTTATTGATTACAAGGCATGCTTTATGAATATCAGTATTCAGGCGATCCATCAAACTTTCCTCAGTCACACGATAAATAACACTTCCTGCAGACGGTTATGTCAGGCAGCTTGCAAAATCTTTCATTTAAGAAATTAATTTACATATATTCTTGAAACAAAAATGGATTACCTGTTCTATTCTTAACATTGATGAATCCATCTTGTTTGATCTTTTCCATAAAGTCTTTTCCGATCCGTTCTTCAATGCCTCTCTTCAGATCATAACGGCCAGAAACATTGAATACTGTAGTGATATCCTGATATTTGGAAGCATATAGGAGCACCACATCGCCTCCTGCAATTACATTGTTGACATGACAGCTTTCAAAGAGAGGATTATAATTTACATAAACTTATTATTTATCATAGTAGACCTTGCACACTAGACTTCCAAAACAGATGAGTTGAATAGAACGTGAAATTGACACAGCTAATCATGAGGAGCATTATTACTAAACTGCCCTTCATTTCCACTCAAAAAAAGGGGCCCACTTTTTCCATGCATTATATTACTGAAACCCTTCATATTCTGGGCTTCTTTCTTTAGAATTCCCATCTGAGTCTCCACCTTAGATTAGGCACAGAAGACGAGCAGGCATCGTTAGAAGTATTTGTATGACATTCTGCATGGAGATTTAATATGAAGACTTTGGACTATAAGCTTGTCATTTAAAAGGTTCCATCCAAAATTGACATTCCATAGATAAATAATACCCCTACACCATGTCTCTTTGGAGCTTAAAACATATATCAGAAGTAAATAAATTAACGACATTCATGGCAGTGTTGACTGCCCGCCAACACCGCAGAGAGCCAAAAGTTGAGAATGTTCCAGGCAAGCAGTAGCCAAGAGCACTACCTTGAGCATCCGTTGCCACCTCAAATGACTTCTCACTTCTGCCACTAGGGCAACAGCATCAGCACACACATTTCCAAGGGAAAACTTATCTCCAGCTCTCTATCAGCATTGTCACCCAGCAGTCACCCTTTTACTACATGCGAATGCATCATAAGTGCTGTGTCATCATCAATGGTATGTATGCCACAGCCAATTTGCCATCGCCTCATCAACCGAGTGTTATTACATTCAGAACAACCTCAATACCTTTCACGCCTTATTCCTAATCACTCTTTTCTACTATCACATGATTCACTACATCAACTATGCATGTCAACTTCTATTGCCTCCATCTTACTACAGCAATGGAAATTCAACAACAGTGGTATTATCTGCATTAACATTGTAGGCTTAAAAAACTTAACTTCATCTTGGCAGTGGCGTCTACACAATTTAGATGTTGAATAATCGTATGCACACCTTTACTATGCCCAAGAATTGCACTTATGGCACGGCTTGCTCCACGGAAGTGTTCCATTACAGAACGTAAATCATCAGCCTCTCTCCAATAACTACCATACGCAAATGAACCTTCACTTTCCCTGGTAAAAAATATTACAACAAAATCAGCATGAAACTAAATGCTTATTGTTTGCAGCAAGAATTGAACTGTGTGCCAACGATTCAGGCAATTGGAATCTACCACGGTAAACACAGATTTATTTCTTCCAGTTTGAGAACAAACGACCACTAACTGATCTGAAAATGTTTCCACACTATAACTGATATCTAAACAATTCAATTATAAACATGAAAGTCCTGGAAGAAATCAAGCATGATAATATTTGGTAAAATATCAAATTGATCTTGGATTCTTTTTAAAGGAGACCCCTACGGATCACAGAAATAACAATCAGAAATCAACCCACAATTCTCTTTGCTTTGATTGATTCTAAAGCGTTGGAAAAATAGAAAGGTCCTTCGATATCAAATTGGTCATCAGCTTCCACAAAAAGAACAAAGCAAGTAGCAGATTGTAAGACCAAAAGGAGGAGAATTTTGATCATTCTTTCCATGGCATCTAGATACGTTATGTGCCACAATTACTACCTTTCATGATTGATGATGCCAGCTAAAAAGGTTGCATTACCTATTAAGACAAACTACACGATCAGCAATCTGCTCTGCTGCAATTATCAAGTCATTTTTTGTTCGAGTTCTAAGCAATTATATACATATGGGAAAAAAGTGGCGAGCAAAAAAATAAAATATCCTGTACAGTAAAAACAAACAAAAAACAAGTTACCCATTTCCAGAAAAGTCGAAGCGGAAGGAAGAGGTTCCTTCCTTTTCTAATGCCTTGGCAAGATTCACCATAGTATCGTTTCCCTTGAGATAGAGAGAAAATACAACAAACCCAAGTCAGCTTTTACTTCTTTTCTTGTTTTTGTAAGGTAAAAAAATCAAATATGAAAGCAGACAACCTTTGTGGAACGAAAACCATGGCACAATATAACAATCTCGTTGGATCCAGTGTCATGTAATAAGCCCACCAGTTTTTCACCGTGTTTGTTTGATATGATCACTTTCTGCTGCTCAACAACTGTAAGCAAACCCGCCAATAATGTACATCTTTGACATCATCCATAAACAAATGCTAATACACGCACATGTATAAGTATATTACCTGGGTTTTGGCCAGAGGGAGGGAGAGCCATCCTTAATGTCACGCTGCGATTGAACAAGGATGAGAATGAACGTAGATGGCGAAGAGGAGATGTAGGTGAAGAGGGGGGCTTTTTTGAGATTGATGAATTTTTTGCTACTACTGGACACTTATTACAAACAACAAGGTTTTCCATTTATTTTGTACTTACTATTAAACCAGCGATTGGGTTTGCTGCTCTATGGTTTGAGCTCTCGCTTGTGCCTTGTGAGTGAATGGTTTTGTCCGTTGCTTCGATCCAATTACATTACTTTGTATTATTATTATTATTATTATTATTATTATCCCACTTCTTCTTTTTTTCCTCTACTCTTTCTATTAAACGTGGTTACATGCACTTCATGTTTTCTTTTCCTCTTCTTTCCCTACTCACAGTAGTCAGCAGAACAATATTTTTCCTTCACATGCCTTTTCTACACTCCTTGTCATTCCTCTCCTTCACTAGAAGCCTAACTACCACCCATTTCAATCATCGATGACAAACCAATATGTTGTTTCATTGATCTCCGATCAACCAGCCGACAAAGACCGATAACCTTGGGTGGGTGGTGAGCTTATTTCTCTTTATTTGTTCTTTTAATGTTGCATTTCTTTTGTTGTTGAAGCATTATCTAATATTGATTTTGAGAAATAGTTTGAGACCATGAAATTGAGATGGATTCCATGTACATCAATAAAGTATGGACCTTGGTTAATCCACCAAATATGATAAAACCCATAGGATTTTAATGTGTTTTTAAGAGAAAAAATGACATGGATAACAACATACAAACATACAAAGCTAAACTAGTTGTTAAAGGTTAGGTTGACTTTAATAAAACTTTCTCTTTAGTAACTTTGTTAAAATCCATAATGATTATGAGATTTGAAACATGAATATCAAAATTGCATTCATGAATATGAATCTTCATGAAGATGTGTATAAGACACAACTTGAAGGTTTTGAATCTAAAAACTTTTCTAACAAATAGGCAAGTTATAAAAATTCATTTATGGACTCAAGAAAACTTCAAGGAGTTGGAATATTAGTTTTGATGAGATGATCAAATAGTTTGATTTCATAAAAAATAATGGATGAGTCTTGTGTTTATAAAAAGGTTAATAGAAGTGAAGTCAATTTTTTAATATTAAATGTAGACAACATATTATTGATAAGAAACAATAATCCTTTACTCTTATCAGTAAAGATCTGGTTGTCTAAGAATTTCTCTATGAAAGATATGGAAGAAGCAACCTATATACCAGGAATAAAAATCTATATGGATAGATCTAATAAGTTGTTTATATTGTCTTAGTTCACATACATAGACAAGATGCTAAAATAGTTTAGCATTGAAGAATCCAAGAGAGAATACTTACCAATTATACATGAGATACGTTTCTCCAAGAACATGTGTTTTAAGACATAAATCGAAAGAGATAAGATGGAAAAGATACCAAATGCTTCGACTATATGATCAATTATATATGTGATGCTATACACAAGACCATATGTATCTTATGTTTTAAGCATAACAAGTAGATATCAATCTAATCACGCGAGGATCATTGGAAAATAGTTAAAAACATTCTTAAATACTTAAGAAGAATAAATAATGTTTGTCTAGTCTATATATGAGATAAACTATTCGTTTTGAGCATAACAAGTAGATATCAATCGAATCATGTAAGGATCATTGAAAAATAGTTTAAAACATTGTTAAATGCTTATGAAAAAAAATTAAGAATGTCTTTTTGGTCTATAAAGGAGATGAACTAATAGTTCATAGTTATTAAGATGTTAATTTTTAATTTACTATTAAAGATAACAAATCCCAATCAGAATATATTTTTACTCTAAACATTGTTGTTATAAGTTCGAAAAGTTTCAAACAAGAGATCATACTAGATTTAACAACTAAAGCTAAGTACACCTTTGCACTTAAAGAGGCAAAAAAAAATTGTTTGAATCAAGAAGTTCATGAACTAGATCTAGTTTCTAGTATTGTTGATCTAATAACTATGTATTATAATGACAATGGAGCCATCACACAAGCAAAGAAACCAAGTTCTCATTAATCCAAACATATATTTAGACAATTCCATTTAATTAAAAAATTCATAGAAATGAAAGATATAAAGATAAAATTAGTACCCACTGAAGATAATCTTGTAGATCCTCTTACTAAGTCATTATCCCAACAAAAGCATTATCACCATATGGAGCGGTATGGTATTTGATACAGGAGTGATTGGCCTTATCGCAAGTGGAAGATTGTTAATGTATATGTCTTGTAGCCAATTAGTTGAAAAGATATGGCATTGACTTTATTCATGCAAAACATATTTATTATTAATAAAGGCTTTCTTTATTTTTAATATTCATTTATATTTTATTAATGAATTAAAGTAAAGACAAAGTCATTGGGGAAAAAAAACTTTGGAAATGAAATTATAAAGTGATTATAATTATGAGATTCATATTGCATTAAAGTATTGTTCTTAGTTAAATGCTCTATTAAAATTGAATATTAATTTAAACTGTTGAGACTAGTATATATTATGTTCTTTCCTTTATGAAAGAAAACGGTTGTTCTTATAAGATAATGTATTAGGAATACCTAGAACTAATATATAGGTGCTTGTTAGATGACATGTACATTGAACTGACCTGTATGAGAATTTCATATGGAGAGATCACATGTGTTTATAGAAAGGTTCACATGACAGTTATGTAAATAATCCTTAGACTTGAAATCACTAAATTGTATTATCTTGTAAATATTATGCTTTGATCATGACGACTTGTTGTCTTAATAAAGAGTAACAAATTGATATATATTAAGTATAACATGAACTATATAAAGATATTTAAGTAATTAAGATAGGATTCATCACTCTGGGTGAATTAGGCAAAATGTTCCACATGTTCTCAAATAAATTTGATTGTGAAATTCTTACGTAAGGTGGAATAAGATTTGAAAAGAGTTTCAAATTTTATTCAAAAGATCAATGACTATGCTGTTGATAACAAACCTGATTTGATAGATTAGACATATTTCATGCTATAATGTCTAAATCATAACATTCCTGATAAAAGGATAATAATTATATTGAGAAACTGCTCACTAAAGTTTTAAGTCAAACCACTTATGACTTTCTTAATATTTAGAGAATCATGACAGGTTACTAAACATTGTATTTTATCTTCAAATATAAATCAATTAATTGTTGAATTGATAATAAACTAAATTTTCTAATGTGTTTATCATATTTTATTTAGAATTATGATTTATATTTGGGCCAACTTATTAGAAACCTAATAAGTCACATATATGTAGAACCCTTGGTTAGAAATTAAATTAGAATAATTAATCAAGTGTGAGTTGATTGTAAATAATTTTTAGAAATTAAGGACTATGGTATAATCAATATAAGAAATTATAATTCTAGATCTAGAAAATTAAGTATGGACTTGATTGAATAAATTTTTAAAATTGTCATGAAATAATAAATGTGATATTATTCATAGGCAAAGTGATATTTTTCTATTTATAGGGTTATTAACTTTGCTCTATAAAGATAATATTATGTCTTATATGATACGGTTCAGCCATATGATGCAATCTAAGTAAGGTTATAGTCGGATTTTGGCGTAGAAAGCGCAACAATCTAGGTTTACGACAACAGTCATAATTCTCAATTTGACCGTTGGATCATGCTAACATTTTATGTGGACTCTCCAGACATGATGTCCTACTATGGGTTACAATTTCAGGTCAATCAGAGTTTGGGAAGGTACCACAATACAGGTCAACAGAGGCTGTATGAATTTTGTTATTTACTTCTATTTGACTTGTGGACTTTTTATTTGGTTAGGATTCTTTTCCTACAAGGATGTGGCAGCTGATTTTGAGAATTTCCTAGTTCTACAAGGATCTTTAATGAGGTGCAATATAATCTCCAAGTATAGCAATGATTCATTAATGTTTCAAAATCCTTTTCGTATAAGGATTCCTTATTTATCCTAGCTACACAAGGAAAGAAGGGCTAGTGGTATTTAATGACACATTAGTTATTTTTATTATTTTCTTTCATGTTTGGGCTTAATTACAACTTTGTTTTAAGCTAGGATCCGAGGCTTGTTTGAATCAGGTTATGGCTTTTCAGTTTAGGGTTTTAGGGTCAGTTTTGTATGGGGGTCAGTTCAGCCCACAAGGATAGATCCATTAGGGTTAATTTTTCAAGAACTATTTAAACTCATGTAAGCCAAAATTTCAGCAGCTTTGATGATAATTACTTCTGAATTTTTCAGTTTTAACGTGTAAGAGTGATTCTTTCATTCTTCAGTTCTTAAACAAACTGAATCTGACTTATCGAAGATTAACTGGCTTCGTGATGTCATTATACTCAATCCAATAGTGTTGGTGCCTTGGGGCAGGTTTCAATTGTGTCACACTCCTATCAGACCTATTTCGGCTTTCCAGGATCAGATCTCAATCTTGATTGTGGGTTGCGTGACCACGTGATCACGAGGTTCGCATCATTATATTTTCTATAAGTTACGATACATAACATATTGTACACACTCCACCTATACAGATAAGTAGGGTAGAGAAAAGAAAAGTTAGCACTTAAGGCATAATAGTCCATCTCTCTCAAAAGGGTTTTGGAAGAATTCTCATTAGTGGTTCATGTGAATTATAGTTAGAGGTTGGACACTTGAAAGACTTGTGGTTTGTGACAACCCAGCCTTGAAGAAATTGTTCAAACAAAAAAATTGATCTTTAGGTAATCTTTACTTAAACTCTAAATGACCCTTGATTGTCTAAAAGAATTCCGAGGACTTTTGAAATCTTTTTTAAGATTTATTATTTTTGTTATGTCTATATGTTTCGAGAAACCTACCACGATATGCTTTTTTGATAAGATTAGGGATTAAGAATACCTTAATAGAACATCCCTTGTCAAATGAAATTTGTTGGCATCCAATTAAGTTTTTTTTTTTAATTACTAGAATGTTATCAACGAACAACATTCTTTTTCTTTCACTATTTTTCAGCAAGTTTCTCTCTCCTTTCTAAAACTTAAAGACTAAAAAATTGAATTTGTAGTCCAAAACTAAAATTCCATAAACTAAAGGGTGTAAAAGGAAAGTAGGTGGACCAAAAAGAACTTTCTTGTATGAATTTGAGTTTGGCAACATATTTTGCTTATGTTTTTTAGTTTGGTCCTATTTCTTTTAATTGTTTCTTTTTATTATTATTGTCGCACCCTTGCGAGCGGAGCACGGCGTCGCGGCGACCATCGGTTGATTTTGGGGTCGTTTTCTGTTTTTGTGAATAACGGAGTCGCCACCTAGTATTTGGTCACTAGGAACCCTAATTGGTCTTTCAGAGATTCTAAGGTAAGGGACTTGTT
>Ga0325401_1002035_pt1 | contig 17657 bp, 10 predicted proteins | sample PopdelMetagenome_FD_205666 | JGI IMG/M metagenome (GOLD analysis project Ga0325401, IMG submission 205666) | Populus deltoides microbial communities from Bellville, Georgia, United States - Xylem-PdKOR-R2 | ecosystem: Host-associated > Plants > Phyllosphere > Stem > Wood/Secondary xylem | place...
CTCCCTGGAAAGTGTATGGGTGAAGGCGAAGAAAAAGAATTTGCTTAGGTTATTGCCCTTAATCAAGAAAAGCATGACAAAAAGAGGGTACAAGGAACCACAAAAGGAAAACCATGGACATCACCTTTTCAGATATTTGCCTGAATAATAACATAAAATGGATTAAAAATTCATGACTGCAATTAAAATTAACTTTATCATCCTAACAGACAATATGAAAAGGAACAAATTGTTATTCTATCACTCTTAGCTTCAGTAAAACATAATTTGTATTAATCTAAATATGATTCATAAGAATAGATAAATAAATCACATGCAATAGGTATGCCTGTAATGCAGGCACATTGTGGAGAAGTAATGAGAAGACTGTAACCAGTCCAAAAGATCCAGCTGCAAAACACTCTGGGACAGCTGCAGAAATATAAACTAAATCCGTTGTAGTTTAAACTAGAAGTTAAAATGGCATTGATTAGTGCCTTCATTCTTGCTATGAAAATTCAAGTATTATACTGTGCAAAAGGCGCTGATCAGGGAAAAAACTGTACTAAGCTATGAAACTACCTGTTGTTTCTGGCTGCAAGGTCTTCTAGGAACCACAACTGCCACTGGCTTATCATCCTCTGGATTAGTTTGGAGGAAAAGCTTATACTGATCCCTAAGTTTATTCTGTTTAATTGAATTGCATGACGGATCAGTGAAGAAACTGCAACAAATGGGACCAAGGAAAAGCAAATATATACATGCATCCTGTTTGTTCATTTTTCATAGCTTTTAGCTGCCTGACCTCGCAGGTTTCCTTTAAACAAGACTCCACCCTACCAAAAGGCAAACAAAAAACCCAACAAATTAACTAGCAAGCCATAAAATAATTACTCTTGACTAGAAAGAGTAAAACGAAACAGCTACTCACCTTACGTATCTATTTCACAGACTCCTTGTCCCCATTCTTAATTGGATATTCAACTTCCATAGTTAAGTTTGTAAAGAGTTTCTAAACTTTCAAAAGAAGAAAGGCAGTTCTTTTTTGTAACGGAATAAGTAAAAAAAAAACGAATTTAAAAAACTAATCATTCAGGTGCACCAAGGATGTTTTTGGCTATGTTCTCACACGATGCTGAAAATAAAACAATTAGAGGATTTGCTGTAAAATATTTAATCAAATGGAAGCTAAGAACAGGAAAGCTTGTTAACTTGTTCGATTATTAAAGGTCAAAACAGCAGCCAAGTACACGATTCCAAGACATTTATCTTCATGGCTATTCTAGAGAGAATCTGCGCTGCAAAAACTTTATTTACAATCGAAAATGATACTGAAGTTTTCCTGCCAAGTATTGGAATAGAAGATGGGAAGAGGGATTAAGTAGCAGGTGTTAGATGTAAAAGATCTGGCTCATCCTCGTCATCACTGCTAAGCCATCCATAACAAGGTTTACGCCTCTGAAGAGGGAGAGAATCCACTGGCGATGGGGAGAACAAATGTGGAGATTGGACTCCCGTGGAGGATATCTGTGGAGAGCAGGACTGTATTTCAAGCTTGACAAGAGATGAAACATCCTTCAAAGAGCGTGGAACAATGTCAGTTATATGTGAAGAGTTGAAGTGTGCGGAGGAAGCCTGTGCGGAGTGAACTTGTTGGGAAAAGTCTTTCACTCCAAGCTTCTCATCAGGTGCATCACTCACTGAAGGACATAGAGTGATATCCATTGATGCCGGGGAGTGAATGTTTGGAGAATGAACTTGCTTGGAATTACCATTAGGTGAGTGAACTTGTACTTTAGGTTCATCTTTCACAGTGTCATCCTTCAGGAAACATGGAATGAAAGAAATAACTGTAGCATTAGAATACATGTTCAAATTTCAATGGCAGATCATGTCCAGTCAGCAGAAGCACAATCATGCACATCAACATCCAACAACATTACAGGGAGTAGAGGGCCACTCAGGCATAAATTTATCCTATGAAAGTAGTATTACTAAACATGGCATGCTAAACAAAATTGTAAAGAGTAATATATACGGGTATGCATTTGTGCGATCACATGATCCTTAGACAATCAGACACAAGATTCCTCTTCTTAGAAGGGAAGAAAACAAGAGCAACCAGGTGTAAAGTTATATGATGTAGAGTATTGCTACACATCATCAGCATATCAATGTTTAACAATTGACAAGCCAGATAAAATCTTCAGTTCAAATTTTGGTATATGATCATGCAGTATGGTGCAAAAGGATCCAGAACTAGTTTGGGATCGAGGCTTGGTTTTTGTTACTGTATAGTAAACCAGTAGATGAGGGTGCAGGGGATTTTAGGAGAAGGGATCGATTCAATTGCTCAAAAGAAAGCTCCAAGGATTTTAAATTAAACCATGTACAACAACCCACCACTTGATAAATATTTAATCTAAAATATGTTTTGAGAAACAATTTTACAGGGCAGAAAAAGAATTAAGAAGAAAAACACGTCCAGCAAATCCTCAAGGCAGAAAGAAGATAAAAAGCGAAAGAATTCAGTAAAGGTGAGATGAATGATCACAAACCTCACATGGACACACAAAAGCACAATGATATGAACTAACACAACACCATAATCTGATCAACTACAATGAACTCTTACACTTAAGCTGTGTTTTTTTTAATAATAAAAAAAGTTAAACAGAGAAAGATCATGGAAATTTTGAAGCAGGTACAAGCATCTGATATAAGAAAAAAAAGTAATCTATTGCTGACAACTGACAGCTAAAATTAAAATAGCACCTCATGAGAAGTACTTTATTCAAGCAAAGATGGAAATTTCCATCGTTTTTGCAGTACTATCTATGTGTGATATTTAATTTCAATTACCCAGGACACATGAACAGAGTTTGCTAGCTTGGCTCAAAATCTTAAAACTTTCTCCTTCTATATTTTGGCAGAAAGAAGATAATGAGTGGTTCAATCCTGTGCTCCAAGACTTATCTCAAGAAAAATCTGACAATTGCATTGTTCCATCTTCAATTGTAGAAAGACAGGTTTAGTTCGAAATCAAGAAAGCTACACCATGCCTTTATATGGAACCAACACAAAGGAGCAGTAATAAAACTTCCATTTAATTGAACTGCACGTAAGTGGTGGATTGATACAAAATGAGAAGAAAAGGGAATTTACCTCTGCCGGTCCATTCTCAATCAAATGCTTGAGCTTGTCATTGCCTGTCAACAATCCTGGTTCGCAGTTTTCCCTCTCTGATTTCTCTACCTCATCGAGAAGCGTGTCAATCAAAAGCTTATAGCAACACTCCTCAATGAAAGCCCAACCTTCATCCCCGCCATATTCCTGAGACAAAAATAACAAACCCGAAAAAATCCCCGCATTTTATTTCTGCTTGATCATAGAAAAGCTCAAAAATAACCAAACCTTCAATACCCGAAGCCCGCAATCATCTAAAGAAGTAAAGAACTTAACGCACTCGCATAGCTACAATATTTTAGGGATCCCAAAATGTAAGACTTCCAAATTTTGAATTCCCACAGTTTCTCAGCCATCAAACAGGAATTTAGAGATCACATGACACAAACACATTCCATGATACCCCAAAAAATCCAAAGCTCGATTTCTTTCTTTAAACGAAACTTCCTTTAACAAAAAGGCACACCCCTTTAAAATACTAATAATAGAAACATGCATAAACACATCCATTCATGTACGAGGTGTCACCTTTAGGAGATTTCTGACAGTTCTGCGAACCAAGGGTTCCGGGAATCCCATGGGACGTACAGCGTCAAGAGCAGCATCGATGCGTTTCAGACCCACCTGAAACATGTAGTAGAGAGTTTTCTCGTGTGAGAGAAAAAGGAGGAAACAGAGAAAATGGTGCAGCCCAGGGAGAGAGGTGGTCTAGATAACAAACCCTTCGATCTCTTCTTGCTGGAGGCATCGTGTTTTTTTCCAACTACACATGCGATGAACTGACAGCACACGAGCTTGCGTTTACTAAAAGCAAAGAAAAGAAAAGAAATAGAGTGCGATCTTATTGTACTGCAGGTAATGTTTTAAAGTTTTTTTTTATATATAAATATATTAAAATAATATCGTTTTTATTTTTTTAAATATTTTTTTTAGAGATATATTAAAAATAATATTTTGATATTTTATAAAATTTATTTTTTTATGTAAACATCTTAAAACTATTTAAAAAAAAAAACTAAAAAAGAAAAACGACAAGTTAACCATAACACCATACAAGCTGTTTTCTTTATATATTGAGGGAAACGAATTTAATGCCCTAGATTTGTTCTTCTTGCCTCTTGGTGGTATCATGGGTGTTCCTTTTTTGTGGTGTCACCGTTACTTTTACACCAAACACTTTCAATTACTGCTACTGCGTGTACGGTGAACGTAACCTTTCGATTTATCAGATTCCCTGTTTTAAATTTTTAATGGGAAGTGTTGTTTCCTGTTTTTTTTTTTTAGCTTTTTTTCATCAGACAACATTCTCCATGTGTTTTTTAATATGAAAAATCTCAATTGTAAATTCAGAATTTTATGTATGTATTTAATTAAATAAATTGAAAATTATTCATGTAATAAAAAAATATAACTTTTAATTTTTAATTAAATAAAATTGATCGGTCAACTTGTGACTCAGTAAATGAATTCAACTAGACCTTATATTTTTTTAAAAAAAAGTTATATGAGACAGATGATCTATCATTTGCTTCTTAATCTTAGCTTGCCCAGATTACAGAGACCTCTAATTGTTGAAAAGTTGGGTTTTGATGTTTCACACAAAAAAAAAACTTATTTTTCATCATAAAAAAATACCCTAAACACCTTGTAAAATATATCAATAATTTTAAAAAACTAAAAAAATTACCCTAAAAACTCATAATCAACCCAAAATCAAAATTATTTTTGGGCTTGTAAGTTTAAGGGAAAACAACACCTAGTATAAACTCTACCAGTCGAAAGAATCTCATTCACACCCAAATCATTATTTTTTCATGGTTGGAATCGATGTAAACAATAATTTTTTATTTATATTATCGAAATCCAGCAATATCTTTTTATACTTTCTCAATCCAGGAATTGAAAAATAAAATGCTATACTAAAATGAAATTGCAAAATTTTTGATGACTGAACAAGTATAATATGTAAAGTTTTGAGGGCTAGAGTGAACTTTTGATGGGAATTGTGAAACTATCATCTATTTATTGTGTTTTTTTTTTTTATCATCCATCTTTAAATTATATTCATAGTCAATAAATATGATTCATGTGTTATTTATTTTGGCTTAAAAAAGATGCAACCGCATAAAAATAAAGTTTAAGAACTAAAATAAAATAAAAAAAGAAATCTTGAACACAATGAACAATACACGCGTGTACAATGAATAACCCACGCGAGATAGCGTTTTCTATAACTATAACGGGTGATTAAATCTATGAGATATTTCCAATAAGTAAAATTTTTCCATTTTCCGCGAGAGTGTACTAATTTTATGGCTACCAAGATCTTGAAATCCCAAAGGCCAAAACAATGGCCGGTCAGGATGCAAATGGAAGAGTAATTAGTTGAATCTCATTTAGCAGGAGTTGTTTTACTACTCCATGCCATTACAGTGGTTGAATTTAAACCAAGACCACTAGTATCCCAAGAGGATTTTTGTCAGACAACAATGCCGGAGTTTCTATTTATTCCTTGGCGAGCAAGCAAAGCTTGGAAAAAGAATCTGCCTGCTTTTCTGATGTCCAATCCAAATCCACAACCTTTGCACCCCTCCCTTTACACCTCACTTCAGAGGCCCATTTACCCTCTTCAACCTCACCACCCTTCGTGGATTCACCCGAGACTCTGCTACGTTATAAATTTACACTTGCCTTCAAATTGGAGATCACAAATACAAATACTCGGACATGCCTTGGTTATTAGCTGCTAGAGATGGCTTCCTCCTTCCAGTTTGGTCATGTATCAGAATCCGGTAAGTGCTGATCGAGTTTTCTTTCTCACAGTCATGTGATTTATGTACATCTTAGATACTCATAAGTTTAGTAATGTATTGCCTGGTCTCCCAGCTGGGTAAGGTTGCAAGATAAGATGGTTCAAAAAGCAACTTTCTTTAATTGTCATTTTCATCTACTACACATTTCTAATCTCTATACTCACACACAGTGTTAGTTCTCCAGGGTTTCTCCTCATGACAGTGATTAAAATAACTAATTTTTAGCTAATTAAGTATTGCTTTGTGATTGAATTTGATATTTTCTCTAGTGACTGATTAGTTTCTTTGCAAATCCTCCATGGTGACAGAAACCCAGTTCAATTCAGTGCAGCCATTGTCATTCACATTCTCATCGATTAATAATGGCAACACTATGGCACGTCTCGCCAAGGCAAGAAAAGCTGCACGTCCCTCTTCCTCTGCTTTGAATTCAGTCGACCCCATTACCTTTAAAAGCACCAGTGAAAGTCCCTTTGCATTCGGTCAAGTTTCAAGCTTTTCAGCAGCTAATCCATTTACGTTCATTAGACATGAGGTTGACAAAGTATCCGACCATGGTGAGGTTATTTTCTGGCTTGTAATCTCCCTATCCACAGAAAGAATTGTTCTTTACAACATAAAAATATGGTTTACTTTCAGTGACTAATTATTTGATTTATGTCTTTGTGTGATGTGAAGATGCAGAAAAACCGATTGAAGCTGCAAGTAAGCTGCAGCATGAAAAAACTGAACCAGGGATTGGAGAGAAAGAAAACAGTAGTACCAAAGAAATGGGTGTTTTGGCTCCATCCGATATCAAACAGGACAAGGTAGCAAGACAAGCAAACCAAGATTCAATGCCCAATAGGACAAATACTGCATTGGTGGTGATTTCAAGGATTTTAAAAGGTATACCTCAAAGCCCTCACTTTTATCAGCTCATAAATCTCTCTGGACATACTAGAAAGGTTTTGATATCTTCATGGGATCGGATTTTCGAAGAAACTGTGGAGCAAATGCACTCTCTACAGGTAAATGATTTCTGGGTTAGGGCTAGAGAATTGTGGAAAACCATGGGGGAGTTGCAAAGCATGGGGTATAATGTGATTCCTCTGAGAAGAAGATTAGTGAAGTTAACTGATGTAATGATAGAGCTGAAGCTGACTAAGGTGGGAATGAAAGGGTTAATGATTAAAGCTGAGAACCATAGAATGGAGAAAAGTAGGCTTGAGTTTGTGATTTTGCGTTTGCAAGAAATGATCATGCAAGAGCATTATGGTATGCTTGGAGCACTAGCTCAGATGGTTGAAATGGAGAAAGAGGTACCCAAATTTGACGGTGTCTTTGCTAAATTGGCAATGGAGCCTCTCTAGTTTGACATTTCGGATTGGTGCTGCAACTCATAGATCTTTGTACTTGTCTAGATTGAATGCTAGTCACTGACTTGAGAGCTTCAATGCATGCTCATCTCTAGGAACTTTTTTTTTTTTATCTCTAGAAACTTGAAAGCATATCAAGCTAGTTAGTATTTTGTATTCAAAATGACCTTCAATTTAAAACATGTATTGCTGGCTTGCTGCTTAAAATTCTTCCTTCCTTGTGATAACAATAACTGTTTCTGCTACTAACAATGCCCTAACAATTGGGAACTTTGGGCTACCTACCGAACACTATGGGTTTCCACCTGAATGTGGAACGGCAGCATCCATGATTCCAGGTACATTGATGTTGGCCTTTTGGGCTCATACTCCTATAGTATTGGTACAGCATGGTATTCAACACATTCCATCGCCGAATAGCCTCATGAATGTGACTTCTGTGACAAACCCCCAATTACTTGACCCTCCATCTCATGCCAAAACCATTATGGATGACAGCAAAATCGAAGCATATGGGCGAGACCTCGTAAGCCCAGATGACTGCAGAGCTCTTGATGCACAGTCATAGCCCACTAAGTAGAACTCTTCATGCTGGAAAATCAGGTCCTCGGTCCTCCCCTTTGTAAAAATAAATAAATAAAAATAAATGTAAATAGAGAGCCATACTGAAGTCAAGATTACCAAAGCCAGTACAGAGACCATTATAAATAAAGTGAAAATAATAGCACTAACATGAGACAGAACTTTATCACCCAAAGTAAACCGAGCTCACTTTCAATCCACACTTAAACACGCGGGGAAAAAGGACTTACTTTTGCCAGCAAGAAGAAAACTCGAGAGTGAAATGGCTCTTTCTTCTTCAAGCACGTTTCCTTGAGACACCTTTGATAAAGTCGTTGATTCCCGCCATCTTGATCGTGCAAGCAGGAGAAATAAAAAGTGACGAAGATCCACATCATATCCTCTCTTTGGAGACAAAAATACTTGCAGCTAGTCCTAAGGGCAAACAAACCATTTGATCCGTCGTTGTCACATAATAAAAGAAGCCAATTTCCTCTCTTTTCAAAAAGAGCAAAATCTTGGTGTATGTGTGTACACGTATTGAAGACCGACTTTAAGTTAGTCTATGGTCATCTCATAGACCAATACACAGTAGACGTTAGCCCCATTATTGGAAGACAAATGTGGTAGAACTGTACAGCCATTATAAGCATAGTTATAAAATCTGTCCTCCCTATGATCTGCAGAATTAGAACCTGATTTGACTTGAGTTTACTTTCGAACCAGGTAAAAAAAAAAACTAGCGACTTCAAGCCGTGTGCTGCATGCTGCAAGCCTGAAACTCGTGTACCATTCCAGTTTCTACCTCTTCATTACATGGCTATTGGCAATTCAAAAAATCAATTTATCTCGCTTCATCCCTCAAATCTAATCTCAAAACTTAACATACAAGACAAGCTCCTCACCTCAAACATAGCATCTCAAATTGAGCTTAAAAACCCAAAACAACGCCTTTTTTTAGATAGACCCGAGTGGACCCATCGATCCATGGGTTGACCCAACCATTTTATGACCAAGGCCGCTTATATCTCGGGAACCACCCCCAATTTAGACAGAAGTGGTCGTTCTTTATATCTTTTGTTTTCCTTCTGGGTTCTGTTCCTAACTAGACTTGGATTCTCATGGTTTTGATGGCAGCAGTAAATTGCGATAGGTCCATTTTACTCATTTTCTCCTTCCCAGCTTGAAGCAACTATCCTTGCTGTTGTTTTCTTTAAGATATAGCTATAGGGTCCCCACTTGATCGATCATTTCAATGGATAACGCAGACATGAACTTAAGACAAATGAAAAAAGATCAGACAAGAACTTTGACAAGTGGCTAAATTCAAAGAATAGAAACAAAGATGAAAGCTACACTCGAACATTTTTTTAATTAAAAATCAATATTGGGGAAAGCTCCCAACTCATTCTATCCATTTGACTAGTAAACTCCCATATCAGGTTTCAATTGAGAAGCAAGAGGACACAAAGTAACAAATCCATGTGGATTAATAAATATAATAGTGAAGAGAACCAAAAGAGGCAGTCAAAGGAGATCTAAGGCAGGCTATAAATTCGAATGATTTGTTTTGGATTCATGTGGGTTCACATGCACAAGGGTTTTAGGTGATGTGCAAGCCAGTGAACACTAGCACTCACCCCCTAAATCTTCTCGAGCAAAGATGGTTTATCAAACATCACCAGAGGCACACTCCACTATTGCCAGTACTGCAGATTATTCAAGAGACAACTAAAAGATGCCCCCAATAAATACATTTGCTAACTCTGAGATGTGCTCTTGTGAATAGAGAATAACAGCATTGATATATGATCATATACTATAGCAAGCAAACATCACTATTCGCAAATAGACTACTATTTATAGAAGGGCTTATGCAAAACACAATGCAGGGGAGATGCTACTGCCAGCCCCCTGTGTAGTGTGTATAATACATGAGAATGACAATTTAAAATGCTATAAGAAGGTTTATAGTTTAACTCGGGGAATCCCAAACTCAATGATGTTTTGCAGCAGCCGAGGGTGGACACTGGTAGCACTTGGCGAAAAGACCAAATGTGTCAACTTGCTTGATGAAATTGGACATACTAGCCCACCCTCCCAATCCAAAGCCAACCACAAGTACCCATACCACTATAAATGCATTCAATACGTACATGGCTGTCCAGCTTGGGAGGAAGACAGGAGGTTTCTCAACTGCATTCTGCATTTGCAACAACGAAACAAACAATTTTACGAGACTTGTTAAGGATGTTACAGCTTAAAAGATGTGCACATGTACAGATTAACGAGCACTGCTTAAATTATTTTGTCCTGGTTCAAATTTGTCGGCAGAATCTAATTTTGAGTTCAAGTTTTGAGGGCACAGTCCATTCTTAACTTTCTACCGCGTCACTAGGAATTATCCAGTGACCCCAGGAAGCACGTTCAGAGAGATAGCCAGCTATCGCCAAGAATACAAAAGGGAATAAGTGTATATGTGGCAAATAACTGAAAGACAAGGAGATGCGACCAACTTCATCATTGCAATAAATTTTCAAATTTCAGCCGTTGAACCAATTAGTAGGGCTAGAATAACGAGGTCAATTCCACAGTCCAAGCTAAGCTATCAAGCTGGAACTATCCATGAAATTATTGCACTTTCTACAATCAGTAAGGTTGCCTTTTAATTAATTTATACAAGACAACAGGGTATCGTACCCTTTTGACAACATCTTTTAATGCTTTTAGTGTGCTTTAATTTCTGTAATGAGGATAGTACCCTATCGAAAACTTTGCCTCTCTGATCTCTATGATGTCAAAATTAGGATTGGTCTACTAATTAACTGGAAAATACAACCAAATTATGTAAGCTAGCATGAAATTAGGACAAAATAGACTTCCCTGGTGACTAATCATATGGCTGCAATCCCAGCAGCAGTAACTTTCAGGGTAAGTGTACGTCCACCTATTCCTTTGTGTTGGAAATTATTGTAACTAATAAGAAAGTGAGATCAATATAGTAACGGAGTAGCAACTCCATGGAAGCACTAGACAATGCCAGCCAGATATATAGTACAAGCATTCGGTAGAGATGAAGATAAGAGGTAGAGACGAAGGACCATTTACCTGTCGAGCTGAGGCAGATCGGTAAGTGAGCATATGAGCTAAAGCAGGGATGATGTAGACGGTGAAGGTGACCAAAAGAGCCCCCACAGCTGAGTTAATTGGTCCAAAGAAAGGAAATATAATGGCGAAGAACCATATAGGTATGACCACAGGTAACCGGCATAATGCCCTCAACAATATGCTCTTTGTATCATGCATGCCGATCACTTTCTCCCACACAAAATACAACGGTGTGCAAGCGAATCCGAATGTTATAAACTGCAATTCATACACACACCCCAAATTAATCAATCAAATCAATTAAAACTTCTCAACATATTTGTCAACCAATATTAATTATCTTTGCCTAATTAGCACCGTTGTACAAGTCAATTTAACAGTTCATAAATCATGATTGTTACAAGTAGGCTAGAGATGGAGAGCTCATTGGATTTGTAAAAGATCACGAGTTCAAATCCTCTCTCTGACGTATTTGAATTCAAAAAATGTCTCTTTGCAATAAGAGGCTGGAGTAACAAGATTTTTTTATCCCGCTAACTACTAATCATTAATGCTAATCTCTTGATTGCCTAATCACTGATTATAGATCGCAAGGCTTTATTGATGATGATAAGGGTGCAAGAACCTGATGAATAAGCATGAGGATAACAGCAGCATCACGCCATCCGGTGCGGGGTAGCAGGGAGAAAGCATTTGAATGAGTGAGGAGTTGATCTCCAAAGGCCCAGTAGGTCGCAGCAGCAGATGGAAGTGTTAAAGTGAACACATAAAGGGTAGCGAGTAGATAAATGTACTTGAACCTTTGAGGCTTCCACATGGCGTGCATAATTTCCCTATAACCAAGAAGCCATGGCCATTAGAATGATCCACTTGAAAATGGATAGTTACAACCAAGAGTGAAGGATTGATTTGTTATGATAAATCCATAAATTCCCCCCTTTTCATCTCTTGCTAAGATGAGTCGGTAAAGTATTGTTTCATAGGAACTAGGGTGTAAATTAATTTCAATACGATAAAGAGAAGAGGCCTAACATGTCCAGGACTTCATAAAGGTAGGACTTCGCCCTAAATCCCTCCATCTCGGGCGTCACTGGAATTTGAATCCAAATGATTAATTAACATGCTTGTCAAGGTTCCTATAGTTAATTTGATGACACGGCAAAAGATTATGGAGAGCTTAACAACAACTTTCCTGGCATGACGAACCTAACATCTGTTCGTTACATTTTACCAATCAAAACCAGGCCGGCAGGCCCTGTTTGAGGTGTAACACATGGCTGTCAATCACGGCATCTTTTACCAGAAGAATTTTGTTCTTTTGGCGTTTTATAGATGGAATCTCATAAACTCTCAGCTTTCATGACTCTATCATTTAAGGTATTGTTATTAAGTTATTTGCTGCAAAAACTGTCCTCATTGTTAAACCCATAATTTCCATGAGAAATAAACTAAAAACCTTTATTGGTTTCTTTCAGGGTGATAGCATTTAAAAATAAGAAAGACTTCTTACACAGTGACAGCATGCCCACCAAAAGTGTAGAGGATATTGGTGGCTCCTGTAAAATATAGAACAGCCTTTGCTGGGCCCGAGTGAGTTACCCCATCAACCTGTAAAATAATGGTAATAATATTTTAAGGAAAAGCAAAAATCAAATCCTGCTGGTGTGGAATGTGAATAAAGTAGATGCCTATGAAATATCTGGATGTTGATCTAAATTTTAATTACCTGGCCGTGAACAAGAGATGCAATAGTCATATACCAAGCTGTGTAGGTAGTCATTCCAAGCCCAAGAAATGACCAAATTCTGTAGTTGTGAAACGAAGGAATGAACACTGTGGTCGCACAGCAAGCTCCAAAAATATAAGTCCATGTCCGCTTGTCAAATTTGTCATCTATGTAGTAGATATTGCTGTGATTACCCAAATAATCCACTCAAATCAGTGCATTAACAAAACCCATATTCAGTAACTCTGGGAAAGTAGGGGGAAATACAAGAACAGGAAAGAAACAAGAACTAACCTTGCACAGGCTATAAGCTGTATGACAGAACCAAACAGGAGAAAAGTGCAGTTAAAGGCCAACCCAACAGCTTTCCAAGTTGGACCCAGTAATCCATCTAGCACTTCAAACCACTGCAGACTCAAAATTTAGACAAAACAGAACTGATATTTTTAAAAAATAATTTTGGAAGACATAATATAAAACTCGGATTTTATTTCCTTCCTTTTGTTCTTATATTGTGGGTTTTTGGAAGGCTAACCTGTATAACATGGTTCTTGAAGTTGACATTCTCTTTCTCCTTTCTGCTTCGGTATTCAACATAGAGAACACTGATAAGGTAAGCAGTCCAACTTCCAAGAAAACCATAAAATATCTGCAAAATTATGCCTGAAAGCATCCCCATTTGAGAGAAAGAGTATGGCAGTGTTAACAGAACCTGAGCAACCTGCAAAAGAAAAGTCAAAACTAATGAAAAGATTAGCTTTTTTTTTGTCAAATTATGAACTGGCTTTTGAGCTGATTTTGTAATTGTACCTGATTTGAAGCACAGCTAAACCAGGCATCATACACTGACCCTCCATGCCAAAGAAGGCTTTTAAGCCTAAAACCGGATTCATCCTTGCTTACTTCCTCTTTCTCTTCATGCTCAGTGTCATTGAAGCTAGAGACCATAGCTTCCTCTCCTTGTTTCTGACTGGACATTTTCCTTCAATGCTCCTCTACAGATCTGAAACAAATAGTAAAGCCATAATTAAGACAAAGTCCAAGCCAAACCAAGAAACCAAAAGCACACTGAGAAAAAACCAATACCTTAAAGAGTTGTGATGGTAGTTGGTTTTGAAGTCCTCGGAGATGTCTCTCGGATTTATAATTTGGAGACAGAAATTAAGGGGCCTTTTACGGACAAATGTGCGACAGTTCTGCAAAGCTGGCACTTCTTTAACTCCTTTTGCCAAAGACACAGGTGCTTCTCTCGTTTTACGCCTTTAAGAGTGAGAAAACACCGAGTGGAGTACTGTAATCTAAAAACGGCTGTCACAGCCTTCCCTTGAGAGTGGTTACTATTCTACTATACATTGCAGATTCTTATAGAAACAACGATGGAAATTTGGCAACACATTAATTGCCCTCCTGTACCAACTAAATATGCGATATTCTTCTCTAAAAAGCTGGTTTTTCTAAAGAATTGGCTGTGCACTGCATCAAAATCCGATGACACAAATGATAACCCAGCATGCAAAAGAATGTATCTCGACCAATCTATCACTCTTATCTTTAAAAGGAAACTTTGTACGCTGCAGTTGTAAGAGATCTGACAAAAAGAAACGCCTAACAGTAGTTGCTTTTTGCTGAGAAACTACCCCTGCCCTGCCCTGTAGTGTTCTAAGAAACAGAGCAAAACAAATATTTTGCCTCTGCCTCTCAGTGTTTTTGGTTTACAAGTCTTGTTTAATGTCGTGTGCTGGTCTCAATGGTTACTATGATACCCTCCCCTTTTTAAATGAGTTGGGCACATTTTCTTTGTTTTTTGTTTTTCTTTTTTTGGGTGAGCACTTACAAAAAGTGAGACTAAATTTGCAGTAAAACGACACCTTTTCTCTGATAAAGATCGAAAAGCTTCGTAAAATAGGCTGTAATGTATCATGCTGTGGATTCAGATAAAAATAAATAAATATATATATATATATATATATATATATATATTTGTTAAATTTAACAAGCTGCCGTGGATTGATATTCTTTTGTGCCTATTGTTTAATTCTCCATGAAGCTTCTTTAAGCCTCCAAGAGCATTAATGGCCTTTTCTTTTTAAATTAGTCATTAGCGACCGTACTACATCCTTCAAATTTCATAGCTTCACAGGGTTAATTAATTGGCTTATTCTATGTTATTTTGAATTCAAGTCTCAACCTTCTCTTACAAAAAAAGAAGCAGCAGCAAGGGATACTGTCAATGGCTTGGGAGCCCGAGAACAGCAACATTGCATTGGTTATATTTTGTTTACCGAAAATATGAATAAACTACAGGTTAGGATGCCTTTGTTCAGAGTTAACGCAGTGGGGTTTCATTTTTATTTATTTATTTTTTAATCTTAGCCAGACAACAATTCTGATTGTCAAGTTAAGCTTTAATTTAATTTAATTTACTGCTCGAATGTCACAGTCATCGAAGTGTTGTTTTCTTGATTTCTCTGTTCAAATTGATTGATTTGTTCGTGATAGCCAGGGCCTCCACATCCTGGAATAGGATTTGGAGACTTAATCTCCCTTTCGTTTCTTTGATAATGATGGTGTGTGTGTTAATTGATACTTTGCTGGAAAGCTATGTTTGTACCATCGGGATTATGATGGCTAAAACTCAATCCATAACACATACTCGGTTCATCGTAAAATGGGAAAGGTGATAGATATTCTCAGCAAGGTGATCTCACAATCTACATACAATTTTTTATATAAATATACCGGGAAAGGAGAGGCAATGATGCCGATAAAATCTCCCAATTCTTTCATGCTATTAGTACTTGACGTTAATTGCACAATTAATATTCTCTCTCGTTTGAACAAGAAAAGGCAAATTCAAGGGGAGGGCGGGCGGGCGCCATCTAGATTTAAATCACGCAACAGTGTGGATCCATACTGCAAGATCGTGAATAGCTCATTATCTAGTTATCCATCACAAGTTGTTGCCCAGAAAGAAAAAAAAACAAAATTATAGCCTGTTTGCTTTCGTTCATGTACAGAGACAGATTAATTAGAACAGCAGTTCAATCACCAACCCTTATCCTTGCACTGGCCGGTAGATACATGGAATTTAGTAGATGGTTTAATGAAGGAAACTAGGGAAGTCCTTTGCACGGTAGGATAGCAGCAATTTGCTTTAAACATGTCTCTTTCTGCGTTAAGAAATGGAATACCTCACTGCTCCTTGCATCTTATTAGCTAGTCGGCACTATATCTGTCATCTAAATCCTTAAAATAATGTTAATTTCACTATTCTTATCAGTATATTACCAGTATTCATCGATGGATAGAACCCAGTGGATAATTTTGAAAATGGTCAGAATTTGCCAAGTTTATAACCAGTTAATCTTTGCATTTTATTTATATTAATTAATGTAAACTCTTGGAACACATGTTAAAAACCCCATAAAAAAAGTAGTTTCAATATGAAAAGCTATATATATGTGTGTGTGTGTGTGTGTGTGTGTGTAATGACTCCTCACAATTTTATCATAGATTTGTACAGAGGGTAGGTTTTTCTTTCAAGTGTCTGGCATGGATTTGATTGGTGAAAGTACTGATTTCTCTTTCTCCAGTCAAAAGTTTACAGCATCCAATCCTTTGTGAGTGAGTTTCATCTTCATCGATTGATTGACAGCGTCTTTAACGCCTATTTTCTTATCCTCAAGTAAAATATAAACATGTTTAGTGGATGGAGGGGCCATCTTCATCTTCATCTTCCCACTCGGTTCGTCCCCCTTGTCAACTTTTCCACAATATGCCCCCGGCCCGGTCTCACTTTATCTCCGACTCTTGACTAATAATTCAAGTTAATTAATTAATCTGCGTGTTTTCTGCTCTTGGCTAGCCAGTGATTTTACAAAAAAAAAAAAAAATTGCCCAGATACTTGCCAATTATACCTTTCTTTCGCTTGTAATTTATCCTTTAAGTGTTGGGATTGTCAAATTAGTTTCATATAGAAAAACTTAAATCTTAAAAGGAATAGCTGTCTCTCAATTTTATATATTATTATTGACAAATTAACAAATGTGTGAATTAAGTTGGAGCCCCAGTAAAAATTGATTAACCCTAAATTACTACTGGAGTCGACACTCCCATGTGAAGTCATCAATAAGGACAAGAGAAGACGACAAATTAAACAAAACATGGACAAATCCAATGCAGTCGCTGGTATGACGCACGTGTTACCGAGCGCTTTTGCTAAGACAAGTAGTTTCTGTGGATCCATTATTCAAGTTTTTATTATGTATTGGATAACAAAATTTAAATATTTATATTATGTTTATTGGATTTCAGGTATTTATTGTTTAAATATTTTTTATTATTCAATATATATACTTGGAAAGGTGGGATAACTAATGTAATTAATTCTGCCATTATTAACCACATTACTTGCAAAGGTGGGATAACTAATGATTAAAGAGATAATTTTTTATTATTTATTATTTTTTTTTTTGGATTCGAGAAAACCTCACTTCCCGGAAAACGCATTTTGTGGGCCCAGGTGAGGGAGTAAAACCCCGGCTATTCCAAGCTCTTGTAAGAGATGCACGTCCTGACTCGAACTCGAGACCTACTGTACAAATTTTAAACCCTTTGTTATCACGCTACGCCTCTTGAGAACTGATTAAGTTTCTACGTACCCGACACTACCTCCTCCAAAAGTTGTAGAGATAATGGAGGGATTATAATATGGCCAGCGGCACAAGGAAAAGTTTGTTGGTAATTATAATTGTGTTTTTGGTTTATGGTACTGTAATTAGAGTTGCTGCTGGTGCTGGTGCTTTATAATTAAACATGATCTCCTTCAAGGTAATTAATTTGTTTCTCCAGTCTCTTCTGCTATACTCAGGATTTTAGGTAAGGATTAATCATTAATCTTGTTCTACACTGAACACTGATATATA
>Ga0325401_1002036_pt1 | contig 17653 bp, 11 predicted proteins | sample PopdelMetagenome_FD_205666 | JGI IMG/M metagenome (GOLD analysis project Ga0325401, IMG submission 205666) | Populus deltoides microbial communities from Bellville, Georgia, United States - Xylem-PdKOR-R2 | ecosystem: Host-associated > Plants > Phyllosphere > Stem > Wood/Secondary xylem | place...
TTTATGTTGTATAACACTTGGTACAACAAATACTTGGCACTTTCATAGCCCATACTGTATGGTATAACCGACACCTGAGCTATGAAAGGAACTTGATTTGTTGTTAACATAAGTTATAATCATAAATACCTAACAACATTTACAAGTATTAGCATTATTCGAATAAGATAACTAATGTAATCATGTTAACAATTTATAATCCGATTAGAACCTCCTTTGTGTGTGGTTTCTAGTTGAGTAATAAAAAGAGTTTATACTATACTTATTTGAAATACCATTAGTGAATCCTCTAACCTTGACAATTATTTTATCATTATTTAATCCTTAAATCAATATCACATCTCAAAGCTCTCTTCAACTCCTTTTCTGTTATTATCTGTTTTTTTATTTGTAGTTTATACAGTTAACCTCCTTGTGGTTTGACCCTGGTCTTGCCGGGTTATTTATTACATTAACACTCCTGCATTTGGGAGAAGACATCAATCCTTTGGTCGTGTCAGTTACCTTGTCCTTTTATATGTTTCAATGACTCATGATCTGAATGTCTTACAAACTCTTTTAGCCACAAGTAATGTTGTCATGTCTCAAGTGTTCTTTACCAAAGCATATAATTCTTTGTCATAAGTGGGATAGTTCAAAGTCGCTCCACTTAACTTCTCACTAAAATAAGTAATAGGTCTTTGATCCTATATTAACACAATTATTATTCCTATTCCAGATGCATCACAAATAATTTCAAATACTTTTATAAAGTCAAGTAAAACTAAAACAGATGCAAAACATAATTTTTCTTTTAAAAGAGAAAAGCTGATTCTTGTTCCTCCCCTCGTTTAAACCCAATTAACTTTTTAACAACTTCATTCGAGGGTGCAACTAATGTACTAAAATATTTCATAAAACACCTATAAAAACTAGTTAACCCATGAAAACTTCTTACTCACTTGCCGATTTTGATGTAGACCATTTCTAAATGGCCTTAACTTTCTCCTCATCCATCTTGATACCTTGTGCAGTTACATCATAACCAAGAAACACAATTTTCTCTGTATAAAAAGTACACTTTTTAAGATTAGCATATAATTTCTCACTATGCAACACACTAAGTATATTACGTAAATTATCAAGATGCCCATGCAAGTTCTTGTTATAGATCAGAATGTCATCAAAATATACAATCACAAACTTACCTATAAACACATGCAATATATGATTCATTAAATGTATAAATGTGCTAAGTGTATTTGTAAGTTCAAACAACATGACTAACTATTCATACAAACCATACTTAGTCTTAAATGTAGTTTTTTACTCGTCACTTTCTTTCATCATAATCTGATGGTACCCACTTTTCATGTCAATTTTAAAGAAAATACATGATCTATGTAACTCATCTAACATGTCATCAAGCCTTGAAATGAGATGTTTATACTTACCGTTATATTGTTGATGGCTCGACAATAAAAACATTTCATCCATGTTTCATTCTTCTTAGGCATAAGTAATATAGGCACAACATATGGGTTCATACTCTCATGAATGTATCCCTTCTCCATCAACTCGTCAACTAGCCTTTAAAGCTCTTTTGTCTTTTTAGGATTTTTGCCAAATAGAAAGTTCTCAAGTCAAAAGTAAGTAAATAATAAAATTTGAAAGAAATCATGATACGATCCAAACAAGATTAGATTCGGATTTTGGCGTAAAATTTCCTACCATCCAATTTATTTTATTAATCATAACTCTAAATCGAACTGCTGGATCGAGCTGAAACTTTACCTGAAGATTTCAGATGTATTTTGCTATGTTAGGGTAAAATTTCAAATGGATCGGATTTTAGAAAGGTGTTACGATGTAGGTCAAAATAGGTTGTATGACTTTTTTTTATTTACTTCCTTTTGACTTATGGATTTTCTATTTAGCAAGGATCCTTTTCCTACAAGAATGTGGCAGTTTGTTTTGGGAATTTTCTAGTTCTACAAAGATGTTTTATGGGTTGTAACATAATTTTAATGTTGGCAATGATTTATTAATATTTCAAATTTATTTTCTTACTAAGATTCCTTGTTCATCCTAGCTACAAGGAAAGAAGGTCTAGTTAGTTTATTTTAGGGAATTTTCTAATCCTACAAGGAAGGTTGAAGGAATGCAACAAAGGTTTTTTTTTTTATGTTTTGAGAGGATTCTTTAAAGCTACGATTAATTTTTCTAGACATACAAGGAAACTAAAGAGAGGCAACCTTAACAATCAATTTTCTAGCTTATTTTGAATATATAAAAATGATAACAAAGACCCTAGTATTTCTATAATGAAAACTTTGTTCATGATATTATTTCAACTAGGAGATTTATTATTTTCATTATGTTTGGGCTTAATTAATACTTAATTTTTAACTAAGATCCAAGACTTGTTTGGATCAGTATTTTAATCTTATTAGTACAGGTTTTAGATCAATTTTATAAGTGGACCGATTTAGTACACAAGAATAGTTCCATTAGAGTTATTTTCTAAGAGTATTTAAACTCCTTGTAAGCCTAAAACTCGGCAATCATTGAAAAAAATTATAAAATAAAAAATTATCGATATTTATAATCATGAAAATTAAAAAACATTATGAAATGGGTTGCACATGAAGAGAAAAGATAAAGAAAGAAATAAAAAAAATCTTTAAGGCACATTGAAGCTCTAATTATGACATCACCAGAACCATAAAAAAATCTCGAAAGACAAGTTCAACAACACTAAAAAATATCACCAATAATGACCTGAGTGTGTCACACTTATTGTCCAAAGGTGACGGGTGGTTCACTTGCCTTTGACGGCAAGTGCGACCCACTCGAGTCACCATCCGTGACCTTTCTTGGTGTAGTTAGATTTGTCATGTCAAAACCTTTCTAATGGTGCCAAGAGTATCATAATCGAAGTTTTGATGTGTCTCTATTATCTTTCTTCTTTTTTTCTTTCTTTTTCTTTTTCTTTTTCTTTTCTTCTCATTGTAATTTGTGAAGAGAGAGGAGAGAAAAAAAACAATAAAAAAAAACATCGAAGGCACACAAAAACTTCGATACAACACCACTAGTACCTTAAAAAAGATCAAGACAAGACGAATCAAATGACACAAAGAAAAGTTATCAACGGTGACCTAAGATGGCAACACTTGCAGCCAAAGGCAAGTGAGCCACCCACCATCTTTGGGCGACTAGTGTGACACACTCCGATCATCATGTGCGATCTTTCTTGGTGTTTTTTTCTTTTTTTATTTCTCTCATTTCTCTTCATGTGCAATCAATTTCAAGTTTTTTAAAAAATATCATGGTTTTGAAAAGTGAAAGGTTGAATGTTGGGTTGTTCAATTATGATATGTATACTATTTAACTAATTGTTTTTTTTAAAATGATGTTATTAAAAAATGATGCTGATAACAAAACAAAAAAAATAGATAAAAATCTTAGCAAATTTAGCTAACAGGTGGTGGGTCTTGGGTTGTAACTATGCGTGGATAGTTAATAAAAATAAATAAATAAATAAATGGAACTCACCGTACGCGTGACTATGCAGGTAGCAATCAACTGCAAATTAGATAGCTTATAAGAGTTGGAGTTTACGGTGAACGAACGGCTAAGGCAAACCGGAACAGACTCAAATTGGGATTGCCAGTCACAATCATCGTTTGAACCACCAAAACAAGAGTATAAAGCCAACGCCGGCGAGAAATAATTCTTTTTTCCCATTTGCAAAGGTTAATTGTAACGAGACTGCGACAAGGCAGATTTTCTATGGTGACCTTTGTTTTAACAAGGTTGCGTGAATGGAATAATTTTCAAGTCTTTTATCCGGTGAATTTCCAACTTGCAGAAACAACATAAATTTACTGGTTGGTTATGTCTTAAAATATAAAAGATAAAAATAATAAAAATATAGAAAATAAGATAGAATAAAAGATAAAGATATAATTATGTTTGATAGTAGTGTATAAAATATAATGATTATTTATGTATTGTATTTGATTGATAATGAATAAGACATGATTAAATATAAAAAAAAGTTTGTTTTACCCTTTATATATATTTCTGTCAAATTTATATATTTAAAAAATAATAATTAGATATTATTATTATTTTTATTTTATTTTACATTGAGTGTTGAAATGAATAATAGCATAATAACTCTAATTATAAAATCTAGATCGGCCTAGTGGGTTGCCCTGATACTCGAACAACTTAGAGCCTCGATCAATTTGAATTTAAAAGAAAATAGAGAAAGAATTCACCTGACTTGACCCCATCAAAAACCCGGGTTGATCGCGACACAGTCACCCCGAGATAAAACCCAACTCAAAAAACTCATTTACTTTTTTTTTGAAAAAAAAATCTTAATCAAAACAACATTGTTTTGATTATTTTTTTCAAAAAGATAATTTAGCTCCCAAACCATGACCGAGTCATGTTTTAAGTCAATTTTGGGTCAGGTTTTAAAATTATAATAATAACTATTTTTTTCCTTACATGTCTAGTTGTATGAGTTTGAAACTAAAAGTTTTTTACAATGATATTTTAAGGATAATAAATAATAAATATTATCTCTAAAAATATTCTTTATTGTAATTTTTATTTTAAAAATATAGAAATTCACTCCAATATAATCTCCTGCCAAATTCATATATATATATATATATATATATATATATATATATATGCAAAAAAAAAATGTGTTAATTCCATTTATGTCCCTTCCCTTGGAACTTTTGACTTTCCAGGTAAAAAAATTTTTCCCACTCCTGACACTTTTTACACTAAATCTAACCCGGGAAAATTCATATTTCCTTAAATTATGTTCCACGATGGTTCTTTCCTTATTTGCTTCTTTTATATGGTCTTTATTTACTTTTCAGTCATTTTTATTTTATGGGTATTTTTATATTGTATTTTTTTGAAATTCCTACATAACATTTTTACTTTTAGTTTTTAAGTCTAATATTATCCTGGTAGTGTACTTATTTACTTTACATTCTATAATATTTCCTTTACCAACATTGAAGGTTTTTATTCAAAGTTCTACGGTTCATATCATTTTCAATTTAATTGTTAATATTATTGTAAGGCCTTTCTAAACCACTTGCCATAAAAGTTTAACCCCGATTAGAATAATATGTTAAAAAATCTCATATAAAATTTCAGTCTGATCTAATAATTATATTAGTAATTATATATAATATCGTAAAGCTAGTTTATTCAGAATTTTACGTTAAAATCCAAAATATATATGTTCCTTTTATATATAATTTTTATCAATCATCTCACCAAATTCTAGAGACATTTTTTTTATTTTAACTAAGTATTTGTTACTTTTATTTTATTTATAAAATTATTATTATTTTACGATAATATCATTAATTTCATCGACTTAACTTTATATATATATATATATATATATAATATCCCCACTTGTCTTTGGTGTGAATTTTATGTGGCGTTTATAGAGTATATATATATATTAAGTCGGGCGTTAATAAAGGTTTAAAAATCAAAATCCAACCCGTAATATCTATTTCTTAATTTTTTTTTTATAATACTTATAATATTTACGTTACCCGACTCAATAGAGTGAAATGTTAGAAAAGAAAAGTAAAAAAACGAAAAAGAGCTGGGGAGGGGGGAATTATCAGCATAATCGGGGGCACTGAAGTAAATAGCTATACACAAAGAGACAGAGTGACGAATAATTAGGAGCCATGTCCCAGTCTCCATCTCTGTCAGAGCACCATTTTTTATATATTATCTGCATTATATATAAATACTGTATATGGGTGTTTGAATCTTGAAATGAAAGAAAATGTGAGGAAAGTCTAGGAACAACCTCTTGTTCTATAACATTCCAAAATTCAAAACCCAACAACACCACTCCTCAGCTCTCAATCTCTGTCTCACATTCAATGGGAACTGTAGAGGTAGAGGCACCGCCAAGCAAAGACCTTTACATAGACGAAGAAGAGCTCTCTCCAATAGAACAAGTCCGTTTAACAGTACCCAACACGGATGACCCGTCTCTCCCAGTATGGACTTTCAGGATGTGGTTCTTGGGCATTCTCTCTTGCTGTCTCCTTTCTTTCTTGAACCAATTCTTTGCTTATCGAACTGAGCCTCTCATCATCACCCAGATTACCGTCCAGGTGGCAACTCTCCCCATCGGACGGTTTTTAGCTAATGTGCTGCCTAAAACCAAGTTTAACATTCCTGGTTTTGGGAGTAGAGAGTTCTCTTTTAACCCCGGGCCGTTTAACATGAAAGAGCATGTTTTGATTTCGATATTTGCTAATGCTGGTAGTGCTTTTGGGTCCGGTTCAGCTTATGCTGTCGGTATTGTTAACATTATCAAGTCCAAGGCGTTTTACGGAAGGAACATCTCCTTTTTCTCTGCTTGGGTTCTCATCATTACCACACAGGTGCTCGTCACATATTTTTCTCTTGTGTGTGCTAGTTCTTTCTTATTGTCATTCGCTCCTTTCTATAACTAATTTAATTCTAGCTAGCTTTTGAGTTTTGCTAATCTCGAGCAGCTAACAAAACGACAAGCGATGACGTAATTGTGCAGGTTTTAGGGTATGGTTGGGCTGGGCTATTGAGGAAATACGTGGTGGAACCAGCTCATATGTGGTGGCCTAGTACTCTTGTTCAAATCTCTCTTTTCAGGTTTGCCGGCTTCTTATTAGCTTGATTCTGCAACCTGTGGACTATTCCTGCTTACAATTAACAGTTTTTCCTAGTTTTGGAATTGAATACAAAGAAATACCAGCTAGCAATAATTGTTACATCATCGTTGCAACAAATAAGGTTACTGCAGTGCTCACATGTGATTTTTTGCCATCTCAATATTTGTCCTAATCTATGTCGTCAGCTCCCCTCGAAAAGCCAGCAGTAATATTGTCTTTCTCTCTCTTTTATAGATCACCCTGTCTGTCCGAAATTTTAGTCTTGGGAAATACGGTCAGTGATGGCAGATATGTCAGTTAGATATGTTGACTGTGCTGCAAAGAAATGAAGCAGCTGATTTTGTTGCCAAGGCAGCCTTATTACCTCCAACAAAATTACTACTTGCCTGATTGCATTTTTCTTTTCGACTGTAAAAGAAGCATATTATCTATCTTTTTATCTTTTTATTTTTTGAATTCAAGAAAACTTCTCCCTTCAAAAAAACATACTTTATATATACAGTGAGTGAGTAAAACTCCAGTTGTTCCAGACTCTTATAAAAGGTGCACGCCTTTACTCAAACTCAAGACCTGCTATGCAGATTTCAAGCCTTTTGCTATCACGTTACGTCCTTGAAGACCATATTATCTATCATTTAGTCTTTATTCTGAAAAACTACCTGACCAAGTTAACCAAAATAGTCTGAGTTAGCTTCCATTAGAATTTTGTTTACAAGGTTGTTAGTACAATCACAAACTTAGAAGGGATACATTTATGGGAATTGCAGGACATTGCATGAAAAGGAAGACAAGAACGAGCACCGTATCTCACGAGTGAAATTCTTTGTCATTGCAATGACATGTAGCTTTCTCTGGTACTTGTTGCCAGGGTACCTCTTCCAAACATTACAAAGCATTGCTTGGATTTGCTATGCTTTTCCACATTCAGTCACTGCCCAACAGATAGGGTCTGGCATGAGAGGACTAGGAATCGGAGCCTTGACATTGGACTGGTCAACAGTAGCTTCGTACTTGTATAGCCCTCTGCTTACTCCCTTCTTCGCTATTGTAAATGTCTTCGTCGGGTATGCACTGATAATGTACGTCGTAATTCCAATATCATACTGGGGACTGAATGTGTACGATGCCAAGACATTTCCCATTTTTTCATCGCACCTGTTCGATGCACGAGGTGCATCGTACAACATTACTGAGGTTGTTAACGACAAGTTCGAGTTAGATTTGGCCCAGTATGATAAGCATGGGAGGGTTCATTTGAGTACATTCTTCGCTCTCACCTATGGATTTGGATTTGCCACTATTGCAGCCACTCTTTCTCACGTGGCTTTGTTCTATGGAAGGTAAGCTTTTGCACTTTCTTTGCTCATCCTCTACAGAACTGCTTAGGTTTATTATTTTATTTCCTTGTTGAATAATTAGGGAAGAAAAAAAAATTTAATGACTTTTTGAATCCAAGTTTCGTTTAAATTAAGACATGATTTGGATTATTAAGCGAGCATAGAGGCCTTTTCAAGTAGTTAAAACTTGTTAAGGCTTTTCTCTGATTCTTACATGTTATGGATATGTGTTTAATTTAATTCAACACTATTACAGGGAAATTTATGATCGTTACCGGGCCTCTTATAAGGGAAAGGAGGATATTCACACAAGACTAATGAAGAACTACAAGGACATACCTTCCTGGTGGTTTCATGGGCTTCTAGCCATGACATTACTAGTCGCCCTTTTCCTCTGCATCTTCTTGAAAAAGGAAGTTCAAATGCCATTTTGGGGACTTCTGTTCGCAGCTGCCCTTGCCTTCATATTCTCCCTTCCTATCAGCATTATTACTGCCACCACAAATCAGGTAATCTGAAAATTCAACTCCCATAGCTCCATAACCTGTTAAGTCAAATCATTAATATATTATAAGCATTGAGGAAGATATTTCTTTGATCAAGCAGATCAATAGTAGAGGGGTCTGTTTACTGTCACTAGAACCAGAACTTGTACCTATTATTGACAATTGTTTTTTTCAGACACCAGGGCTGAATATCATTACTGAGTATGTAATGGGAATCATATATCCTGGGAGACCTATAGCCAATGTTTGCTTTAAAACCTATGGCTATATGAGCATGGCTCAGGCAATTTCCTTTCTTAGTGACTTCAAGCTAGGACATTATATGAAGATTCCTCCAAGGTCCATGTTCCTGGTTCAGGTAACCACTTTCACTGGGGACATAATTAACAATGATCCCATGCATGTTCTATTCATTTTGTGTCTTGTGTGCGTGGGTGCTTGAATGTTTCTGCGTGCTAATACCTGTAAGGGCTTAATTTTAAATGCATCAGTTCATTGGAACCATCATAGCTGGAACAATCAACCTTGGGGTGGCATGGTGGCTTCTGAATAGTGTTGAACATATATGCCAAGATAACCTGCTTCCAGCAAATAGTCCTTGGACTTGCCCTAGTGACCGTGTGTTCTTCGATGCATCTGTCATCTGGGGTTTGGTTGGACCTAGGAGAATCTTTGGCTCCCTCGGAGAATACGCGGCCCTCAACTGGTTCTTCTTGGGAGGACTGTTGGGGCCATTTATTGTATGGCTACTCCACAAGGCGTTCCCTGGGCAATCTTGGATACCACTCATTAATCTACCAGTGCTCCTGGGAGCAACAGCGTCTATGCCACCAGCAACAGCAATAAACTACAACTCATGGATTTTAGTTGGAACAATCTTCAATTTTTTCATTTTCAGGTACAGAAAGGACTGGTGGCAGAGATATAACTATGTTCTATCAGCAGCTCTTGATGCAGGTGTTGCCTTCATGGCAGTTCTTATTTATTTGACGGTAGGGCTCGAAAATAAGAACTTGTACTGGTGGGGTTCCGATCCTGATGTTTTTCCGGAGCACTGTTCACTAGCAACTTGCCCCACCGCAAAGGGTATCTCGGTTGATGGGTGTCCAACATTCTAGCTCTCATGCTAGTCTCAAGTTTTTTAATTCTCAACGAACGCCTAAGTTTCCCAAGTTTTCAGAATTAATGTGTCTTTACATTTTTATTTTTTTATATATATACAGCGGTGCTCTTTTTCATGTCTACATTATTATTGAAGCAAATTAAGAAAAATTAAATTACAGCAAAAATTTAGGCACTTCCCCTCCTCAAAGTCACGGCATGTCGCTCACTGTCACTGATATTATTTTATTTTTTTCCAATTGACTTGAATACTTGATAAGTCGTCCATGCATTCAAGACATGTCAAGCCTTTCTTAAAGGGTGTCATCAACGAGTAGACGTGGCTCTAGCTATTCTCAAAACGAAGCGGGAGAATATGATACTTTTTAGAAATACGATGTAAATCGTGTTAGATAAAAAAAAATTTAATTTTAATTTTTTTATGTTTTTAAATTATTTTGATATGTTGATATTAAAAATAATTTAAAAAAATAAAAAATTTATTTTAATATATTTCTAAATAAAAAGCAATTTAAAAAGTAATCGATACCACACTTTCAAACGCCTTCTGCATTAGCAAATAAAGATGGTGGAAAACTGAACAGTATTAACATACATTTTATTTTTATTTTTTATCGACTTTCAAGCAACATGGATGCGTGCGTGTGATGTTTTGTTACTTTCAATATACGCGGAGAGTACATTTTTATTTTCTAATATTTTTAATAATATCTTCCAGACAAGGAATTATATATAGAAAAATGATTAGGTTTTTCTTCGGATTAAAATTTTTTAACATGAAAATATAGTATATAGACTATAGAATTTTTTTTGGTATTATTATTAAATTTGGTATATCAATTCAAACTTGCAAATTCTTAATTTGACTCTTTGCTTAACATAAGTTTTCAATTAAATTGTTTAGAAGTTTTCCTGACATGACCTTATTGATTAGACAAATCCAAAGAAAAAAATAAACATGCTAGCTAAATCTGCGACTCGGGTTATGAACTTCAATGGATTACATTAATTTTTTATTTTATTATAGAATAAAAAATACAAAATTTTCAACTCCTAGATCTCCTTGCTCAACATATGAGAGCATTCACTAAAGCTATTCTAGCCACTTAGAAGTAGCTTGCAGGTATTCCATTACACATAACACAACCAATAGCACAACTTGCTCAACTAGTGCAACCTTTTCATAAACAACTATGTTTTTTAGAAGGAACTCGATAAAATGATGTCTAGGAAAGTAATTTTTTTTATTATCTAAAGGACTTTAAAAGTTGGCAAAGCAATCCTAGAGTATTTATGAAAGTGGTTCTCGGCTAAGAGTTATTTAAGTTAGTGAATTAAGATATTTTATCTTGTTTTTTTCTTTCTATTATATGCAATATCAACAAGCTATTGTCCAGACATGTAGTTTTCATTATTATTTCTATAATTGAGTTTAATTAATACTTTGGTTTTCATCTAAGATCTAAAGGTTGTTTAGATCAGGGTTTGAGCTTACTAGTAAAGGTATTGGGTCAATTTTTGTAAATTGATCAATTCAGCCCACAAGGTAAATCCATTAGGGTTAATTTCTCAAAACTATTTAAACACATGTAACGCCTAAATTTCATAACTTTTGATGAATTATTCTTCTAAACTTTTTAGTTTAACGTGTAAGAGAAATTCTTGCATTTTTTAGTTCATAGATGAACTGAATCTGACTTATCAAAGATTAACTGGCTTTGTGGCGTCTTTCAACTTCATTCCAATAGTATTAGTGTCTTAGGACAAGTTTTTATTATGTCACACTCCTATCAGACCTCTTTCAGCTTTCCAGGATCAAATCTCAATCTTAATTATGGGTTGTGTTACCATATGATCACGAAGTTCACGTCACATCCAAGTTTGCATCACATACTTGCTTAAAGAATTTCCATGATATAATTGATCCATTGAATGTAAAGACCTATCCACTAGTGAATTTATATCCTTAGTGTCAAATATCTAATTAGTATTATTATACTCTTCTAATACTCTCGAGTAACTAGAATAGTGTAATCCATAATCCAAAATATATCTAAAATATTTAAGAACCTTATTTATTACTTTTCAATTATCTATATTTGGATTACTGGTAAATTTACTCAGTTTGCTAACTGAGTATGTAATATTTGGTCTAGTATAGTTCATAACATATCAAACTACTGCTAATTATTCAAGAATATTGCAATTAGTTTATTCTCTTACCTTTATTTTTAGATATATATACACTTATATCAATTGATGTTTTCATAGTGTTATTATTACATTTAGAAAATTTATTAAGAAGTTTCTCAATATAATAAGATTGGGATAAAATCAATTAATTAGATGTTATAGTAGTTTTTATTCCTAATATGATATTTACCATACCCAAGTTTGTAATATCAAATTTATTAGTTAATATTTTCTTAATAAATTTAATCACGTGATCATTATTGTCTAAAATGTGCATATCATCCACATACATACCTATAAAGACATCACTTGCTTCTATATTTTTTACATAAACACATTTATCAACTTCGTTGATTTTGAAATCATTTGACAACATGACTTTGATAAAATTTTAATAAAATTATTTAGGTGTTTATTTCAAATTATATAATGATTTGACAAGCTTACAGACTTGACCTTGATAAAAAGCTTTACATGGAACAACTCGAAGGGTTTCTTTTCATTAGAAAAATACTTTTCAGGTTGTTCCATGTAAATCTTTTCATAAGGTTACCATTTAAGAAAGTTATTTTTACATCTATTTAATATATTTAAGCTTGTTAATAGATGTGGTGGATATTAACGTTCATATAAAAGTTATTCTTGGCATGGAAAAATATATGTCAAAATAGTTTATATATTCTTGTTGATCTTTTAATAACAAATCTTGTATTGCATTTTTCAATAGTTTCAACAACTTTTATCTTCATTTTGAAAATCTACTTATATCATAATGGTTTACTTCTAGATGGAAGATCCACTAGTCCTCATATATGATTATTTATAATAGATTCAATTTCTCTATTGTTTGCCTCCTTCCAATAGAAAGTTTCGGGACATAACATTGTCTTGGAATAAATTAGAGGTTTATTTTTTAAGAAGTATGTTAGAAAATCAAGACCAAATATTTTGGTCATTTTGTCATTTTAGTCCTTCTAAGCTTAATTTCATCATCTTTTAATTAATGATGATAACCTTAGCTAACTCTAATCATTATCTTAGGTGAACGACTTTCTTGTGCTTTCTTAAATAGAAATGCATCTTCACATAATGCAACATTCTTTAATTTCATAATAGTGTATTAGGATAAATATTCTCAATACTTGACTTGTGATCAAAAAATCGATATACACTACTATTATAAGTATATTTGATAAAAACACAATGCATGGTTTTAGGTCATATCTTGACCTTTTTGGGATCAAATACTACAATCTTCATAAGACACCCCCCACACTTTGAGGTATTTATAGGAATAATATTTTTTTTAGCTTTTTACGGGGTACTTTGTTAATTGTATAATTGGATATTAGAATTGCCTCTGCCCTATAATTTATGAGGTTCTTTCAAATTTATCAATACAGAATTCATTGTTTCTTTTAAAAGTTTGGTTTTTGCATTCTGCAATGCCATTTTATTGAGGTGGAGTGGTAGTTTGGTGGATAATATTATTGTGAAAACATAATTCACCAAAAGATGCTTCGTGCTCTCCATATTTATTGCTTTTCATTACTTTTATCTTTTTATTAAATTGATTTTTAAGGAGTGATGGTTTGATGAATAATACTATTTTAGAAACAAAACTCACCAAAAGGTGCATTGTACTATTCACATTTATCGCTTTTTATTATCTTTATCTTTTTATTAAGTTTATTTTCAACTGAATTCTTGTAATATTTAAGTATTTATTTAAATATTTTAAGATCCTTATCTTTACTTCTAAGCAAATAAGTATAACAATATCTTGTGCAATCATCTACAAAAGTAATATAATATTTTTCCACCGTTAGTTTTCATAAACTATAAATTATAAACTTTTGAGTGAATTAAATCTAGAGTTTCACTAATTCTTTCAATTGTTTGAAAAGAAGGTTTTGTGAATTTTGATTATATACAAACCAAAAATTTATGATTTTTCTCAAAAATAATACTTAGTAATAATTCAAGGTTAATTAAATTTTGTATAAAATTATAATTCACATGTCCTAACCTATCATATCACATATCACAAGACTCAAATAAGTAAGAAAAAAAGGTACCATCATCATTGGTTATAACGATCATTATATTTATTTTTAAGAGGCCATCATTGTGATACCACTTTCCTAAAAATATTTTATGTTTAGAGAGTATAAATTTGTCACTCTTAAATACCATTTTAAAATATTTTTTTGATCAATAATGACTTAGACACTAATGTTAGTAACATGAAGCATATTATGAGGGTGAAAAGCTTTCTAGAAGTCTTCTTCAGCATAACCTTCCCAACACTTAATACCTTGAAGATTGATGAATTCTCCACATATAAGTGTTCTCCATTCACTTCTTTATAAGTGAGAAATATTATATTTTCAGAGTATATATGTCTTGTTATATTAGAATCAACCTACCACTGCTTGAGGATTATTGATTAGGTTTATTTTTAAAGCCATGACAAATAAATTTATTCCAAAACTTATCCATGAGGTGATCAACCTCATTGATATTAGCTTGAATAGTCTTTCCCTTTTTAATATTCTCTTGTTTAGCTCTATTTCTATAATTTTTAGCTAAGTGTTTAGTCTTGTTGTAGATGAAACATTTTCTATTAAACTTATTGGCAATTCTTTTCCTCTTCATAATAAGGTTTATTATTGTTGTTGTTGTTGTAGGACTTCCTCATTTGTTCTATTATATTAGCTTTTAAAGGTCATACTAGAAGAGTTGGCTATTTTTTTTTTATAATTTATTATCCTCTTCTAACATTAACCTCAAGATAATATCTTCAACTTCTATTTTCTTGTGTTTATGTTTAAGGTAATTCTTAAAGTTTTCAAAGATGGTGGAAACTTTTTAATAATTACAGTCAGTGGAAGGATTCATTTAAATTAATACCTTCAACATAAATACCTTGTAAAATGAGTTAAAACTTTTAAACTTGGTTTGTAATGGTCCTTTAATCAACCATCTTTGAATCAAAAAATTTACTGACTATGAACCTTTTCATGCCAACATCTTAAACCTTATATTTTTTGTCCAAAGTTTTGCATAGTACCTTTAAACTATTGATTTAAATATAAACATCATATAATGTATGATCCAATCTATTCAAGATATATAATGCTTGCATACGTAATCGTTATGATCTCAATCATCCACAACTACAACAATGGTATGATTAATAGCTTTGCTGCTTTTTTGTTCATGAATTTTGCGAAGTTCAAAGTGGTAAGATAAAACAACATCTTTTACCACCACCTCTTGAAGTTCAATCCATCAAACTTTTTATGTCACTCTCCATCCACCAGAAAATGGTGATGGTGGAATCTTCCCTATCAAAATAGAATTTGTCAAAGCAACATTGGTTAGGACTACCACATCTTGTGTTGAAGTTATGATTATTTCAATATGAAAAATAGCCAAAAAAATTATAAATAAAAATTTTGACTTCTCAAAAAAAATGAAACAAATAAAATAAATTTGTTTACCAACTATAAAAAGCTAAACAAATTAATAAACAAAAGATTATATCTATGCAAAGTAATATTAATAATGTTTTTGATAGTTTTAATTCAATATAGTATCCTTTTAACATGCATCATAACAACATAAATTTGTTTTTTATTTAAATTAAAAATTGCATAAATGTATACCAGACTAGATTAAAATTTAATCTATAACTTAAAATAAAAATTGTTAACTGGATCCTAAGAAATCAAACTAGATTACATATAACTAAAAGTATAAACAAAACAAAAATGAGATAGTAAAGCCTTAAATTTGTTGTCCAAAAAGTTAGACTAAAATTCTAGTTTATATGCATGCAATTTATATAATTAAGGTAAACTTGAAATTAAAACAAAATATTATTTGTTGTCAGAAAGAGTGCTCTAGGCTAAGAATTTTTTGAGATTAATATTTTATTCATTCACAATGTTTCATATTAAAAAGTTTTTATTGAAAAATAAACTGAAAAAAAGTTTTCATGAAAAAAAGGATTAAATCCAACTTTTAATTTTAATAACTAAAAAGGTGTATATTAACCATAATTTGGAACAAAATTCCCTTTGAAGTAGCCACCACTGAAATAGCATTAATCTGCCAGCCAATCATCATCGTTGACAAAAAAAAAAAAAAAAGAGAGAGAAGAAGGTGTGCACATGTAGCTGATCACGCGAGTCTACGCAACACACCGTTTGATACATGTTCAACTTTACATAAAGTAGAGCCAGCACAGCAGGGCTTCCCGATTCATCCACCATGCACTGTTCTTTTCATGCCGAGGGACGTGGTTGGCATGAAGGATGTTGCTTCCTTGCCGACACAGATTTTGAGTGATCGAAGCTGGTAGGACGAGAAAACTAACCATTTTACCAATCTCTTCTTGACACGACCTAATAATGCTTTATGCTGCTGTGCTTTCTTTAAAGGAAGAAAAGTTTGCGTCTCTTAACGAGGGACTCTTGCACGTAAGTGTTCCTTTCTTTTTTTTTTTTAAATTTAAAAATCCCGCACATATCTTGTTGTCAGAACACTATTTGTCAGTCGCTCTGTACATTTGTTTTTTTTTCTTTTCTCTCTCCACTTTCTCTTCCTGAATCCTAATTTGGGTGACAGGTCATAAAACAACTACAATCTTTTTTATTGGTTTTTTCTTGTTTTCATCTATATAAATATTTTTATTTATTAGATTTTGGTTTTTTAGATATGATTTATATATATATAATTATCTCTTTTTCAATATCCATTCAGTTTTATAATACTATATCATTTGAATAAAATATTCAAGATTATATTTTATTATTATTTAAAAAAATAAACAATTAGAATAAAAACCTGAATAAACATTAAAAACAAATACACATGACGATACTTACTACTAATGAATTGCAGATATTATTGCGGTTCTTTAAATTGTATTATTTTTTTAAATATTTTTTATATTATATTATTATTTTATTTTTTTACTATATTAGAGGAAAAAAATCTCCAAAATGCAAGAATTAAGGACTAACAACAATAGAATAACGGTTTTAAAATGAAATTCTCTGCTATTTTTCTGGTTCAAGTCACATTGCAGGATTTAGCGGAAACGTACTAGCCTCCATCTCAAAGCTGCATACAATAAGCCTCCATCTCAAAGCTGCATACAAGAATGAAAAACCTAGTAGATTCATTCCTAATTTTCAAATTCAGTCCGGTTTAAGGTTTGGATTCTGAGTTTTGATCAAGTCACCGGGTTTTGATCAGAGCTACATACAAGAAGGAAAAGCTAATAGATTGATTCATAGTTTTCAGACCTGACCTGGTCCAAGACCCGGGTTCTGGGTTTTGACCGGGTCGTCCGGATCAATTTTTTAAATTAAAACGACGTCGTTTTAGTAAAAAAAGTTAACGGGTTGCAACTGGGTTTTTGACCGGGTCTTACCGGGTCACCGGATCACACCGAGTTTTTCTTTCCTCTATTTTTTCTTCAACCAGGCCTGGTTCCAGCCTTGAGTCGGTCGACCCGCTGGGTCGGGCCGGGTTTCAGATTGAATTTTTTCTTGATTTCAATGTATTTACATTTAATTATATTATTCAAATATGTAATTTCTTAAATTTTTTCTTATCATATGGCTGTATTAGATTTCATCAAATAAATATTAATATGATGTTTGTTAAATATATACTGATATGTAAACTATGTGAATGGACTTTTGTATGGTTGAGTAATTTTTTTTTTAGTATATGCAATTTCATTTTTATTTATATAAATTTTATACTTTATTTT